>Ga0126337_10002968_pt1 | contig 10957 bp, 7 predicted proteins | sample DipCmetagenome_FD_92527 | JGI IMG/M metagenome (GOLD analysis project Ga0126337, IMG submission 92527) | Coral microbial communities from La Bocana,Puerto Morelos, Mexico - Diploria C A metagenome | ecosystem: Host-associated > Invertebrates > Cnidaria > Coral | place: La Bocana,Puerto Morelos... | reverse complement strand
GTCCGAGAGACACTTCATCGCTTTATCGAACTCTTTGTTGTCTCCTCGCACTTCAGCTGAATACGTTTTGAAAATTTCACGGACTCCAGGTCCTGCGAGATGTAGAAGTAGAGCTCGCTTTTGGACTTTGTCTTCAACCCCTGAAGCTGCCACAAATAGTTCGTACTCAGCTTTCCACTTGTCCCAGCGCGGAGCTAGTGTGGCTGGGTCCCCAATGCAGTCGAAGGGACATATGCACGGTAATCCACTTAATGTGACCGCCATCCTCGTCGCCAAAATGTGGTGTTTGCGGAACAAACAGAGACTGGATTTGCCAACACAACGTCTTAATCCGCCATTTTAGATTGCCTCTTTCTATTCAAGCACATGGTCACTTCCAAATAAGGAAATACCATATATGGACATACACTACACTTACATTAGTAACTTCGACTGTAAATTGCTCCTCTAAGTCTTCATCGCCTTTCAAAATGCCTAAAATTTCCTCAAAATCATCTCCCACAAGAACAGATCGTCCACACTGTCCGCCATCTTGAATGAAGTTGTGCACGGTCAGAGTCCGTGCTATTGTTTTGCCCTTTGAAGTTTGCCGGCTTTCCTAACCATTCCCCTCTACTAACTATGATAGTGCAGAGCACAATATACAGCTCTGGTACATGCATAGTAGCCACACAGGTCCTCACACCCGCCTCTCACTCTCGGTATTGATAGATTGTAACTTGATACATCCTTGATACCCAAGATGTGCGTGATTTTTTCATTGCCGGAGAAAAATGTTAAGTTAAATACCTGATGGAAAATGGAAGAGGAACGATTTGACATATTCAGAACGCGAATTTTCATTTCACTGATACACAAAAACTTATTTAATTTAAGGGTAACAGAACTACTTCAAGATTAAAGCAAGAAATAAACAAAAGCAAAATGTTTTTTCCACTCTTCATTTGAACCCTGGAAAACACACCAGTGAGATAACATTCCTAGAACTGTGCTAGGGGTAATATTCAAAATGCAGTCGCAGTAGCGTTCATCACACTACAAAGAAGGAAGTGACGTACCGAAATACAACTGCTGCCCAGTCAAAATGAGAATGTGATATCACATGGAATGTAAAAAAAAACGCTTTGCCCTGGAGACGAGAATGGAGAATTTCACGCATAAGATGGTAGAGCGCATGCGTCTGACATGTTGGGTTCCACCACAAGGAAAAGTACCAAATATTCGAGTTTGATCCCACTCTATATTAGGTGGAAGATACATTTCACGTGGATACGATACGCTAACTAATCTGTGCTTAAAGAAAATTGTATTTGTTCTAGAGAGAATAGTATCACAAGGGGAGCAAGGGATTTTCAGAGAAAGGAGCACAGCTTTTGTGATGTAATTCAAGTTAGGTAGGTGAAACACATTACGTAGTGCATACAAGTAACTGCCTCACCCCACTATCCTTGCCGTACGCAAATCCCGAGAAAAAACTTGGCGGTTGAAATTGGACATTTTTACGCAGGTATATAGTTTAAACGTGCTTAACAGCGCTTGGGCAAAAATGCAACAGTAGAAATCGACCAGAATACCGGAATATCCTTCAATCTGTTATCTCATATAATTGTCACTTCGTCTATTCATATAATCTGAATTATAACTTCATGCCATAACGCGGCCCTAGTATAAATCTTTATGATACTTTTTATAAGAAGTGAAGCACTTCAGATTGAAGCAGTGTAATGATCAAAGATTAGAAATTTTAGTCACTGTAAGACAACGAACTGAGCAGACGTTATCTTTCAAATCTGTGAAGATCAGTGATTTTTCCCCAGCGGTCGAGAGTAACCTCTCTTTTGCAGAGCAAGGTGGCAGAATTGTTCCTTGGAGCAGAACCATAATCCCAAATTAAGGACGATTGTGCTACAATAGCAAAACTTCAAGCTTATCTGATTTCTTGTTTTTAAGTTGGTTTTTAGATGTGTCTTTTCGTTTTTACTTTGCGGTGTTTTCTCAAATGTTAACCATTATAGTAAAAGAGTGAAATTCTGTTATATTTGGTTTCGTAGTCTTTTGAGGTCTGATTTTTGCGTGTTCAATTTTCTCGGCTTTCTCGTCGCGCGGCAAAAGAAAAATATTTAATTTCCGACTTTTCTTATCACATTTACACATCAAGATGAGTTCTTTTCATTGATATATTTGTTAATATTACGGGCCTAAAATAAATAAATGTCATAAACCTGATCTTGTGTCTGTGTATACTCCGCATATGATTTATTTTTGTGCTTACGCTCGCTCGGAAATATTAAAAAATAAATAAATAAGGGATGGTCGCTGGTTCGCGGGCAATGCAGGCGTCACTGGGTCGGCGGACGGGCTATGAGTCATTACGTCACACCGATATTTTCGCGTCAAAACTTATGCAAATAAAATTTGAATCTGGGCAAGCGGATGAAGTCGACCTCTCGCGACTTCGTCGCTCGTTTATTGGTTCGCTCTTAGAAGTTGAAGTCGATTATGGGCAAGTCTAGGTGACGTAATACTAAACCAAATGTAAGTTCGGTTACCTCCGGCACTCAAGGGAAAGGACTCTAATAGTTCCTATTTGCGTCAATACTCGGCATTTAGCCGCAATCATTTCGAGAGAACAGGCACGGAGGACGACCGGAAAATGATTTATAGGTATCCCTATTATAAAGAAGATAATGAAAATAAAGCAATATTTAATAAATAAAAAGCCACTAGTCATGCAGGGGCCTCTTTCCAAATTGATCATTCTTGACACCCTCTGCCAGAGCTAGTTACCTTGCATATGGTGGCTACGCTGCTTTACGAGCGGCAGTCAAACGCGGGTTCTCCTCTAAAAAATTACACGATAATAGTATTTTTCTTCGCAGCTAACAGAAATAACGACAATCCTTAAGTTGCTTCTACCTCTTCAAATACTGGGGTTTATGGTTTTAATTTGACGAAAAACAACAAATTTTGTTCAAAATAATACCACTAGTGTCCTACAGGGCGACATTTGAGGAGCAACGAAAACTTCCTCAAAATGTTTTTACAATCCATATGGTGTTTGGAATCACAAATCCTTTTCGTGAATATTTAATGTCATCTCAAGAGAGAAAAGGCATTCGATTTCAGTGCCTTTCCTGTTAACATACTTTTGAAGTCAGGAAAGCACAACTTAGGCCTTTTTGCATCCCTGTGAATAACATAGCTGCCTTGCCTGAGCTTTGTTTTGTCTATGGGCAAAGCTACGGTGTAAATCCGCGTTTATTGAAACATCAGCTTGATACATAGTTTTTTTTTCTTTTTCTCAGTTAGGCGAGGGCCAAGAAAACGCAAGGAAAATTAACTAACAATGCTTAAACAAGAGTACAGAGAATGGGAAGGAGGGGAGGAGAACTCAAAACAATTATATTTAAGTCTTTGAATCGACAGCACGTTTGTAACTCACTTTATTCCGATTTGTTTAATATAGAGGTCTCCTTTTCGATTGGTCGGAGTATCATTCAGGACTTTGTTTTCGGCCAATCACAGTTGTGCTAAGCCATTTTCCTTTTTTTATGTAGACATAATAACCTTTTGATAGATCGTCGGCTTGTAATTGATCCGCTGGCTCAGAATTTTAATTTGCACAAGTTTCGCGCGCAGATTCACGCAGATTCACGCGCGTTAACTTGGTTGCTACCACCCTTACCTTTCCTTATCCTTTACAGAGTAGTAACCATATTTGAAATGTTTCGGGTTATTCAGTTCCCAGACGCGTAGTAAAAAAAATCGTGTATTAGGTAGCTGTTCTGTCGGGCGGATCCACGAGCGTTTACCCGGTTGCTAACACCCTTGGCTGGCCTTACCCTTTCCACTCCGGTATCTCTGCCATGTTGCATGGATCCACGAGTATTGACACAGTTGCTACCACCCTTGGATTTCCTCACAGTTTCAAGTCCAGTATGAGCATATTTCTCATGTTTTTAAACTTGAGAGCCTTAAAAGGCTCTCAAGTTTCTCACCCGCGTAGTAAAAGAGGTTTTCTAATGTGCTCGAAGTAAATGTATTTTCAATTTCATTGTATGAGAGAGTTGTTCATTTCCGTGGATCCACGCGTGTTCACCGGTTGCATTCCTTTACCCTTTCCAGGCCGTAAGCTTCACATCTGCCATGTTTAAGCCTTTTGAGCCTTCACAAGTTTAGTAAAAGTGCCTATTCTTATTCTAATGCAACATTCATTCTCACTCTTTCTGTTTTACGTGGATCTTCTTGGCCTGGATCCACGCGCGATAACAAGATTGCTACCACATCCTTCAAACTGTTTGTGCCACGCGTGTAGTAAAACAAGTTTTTTCACCGTGCTCCAAGTATATCTGTTGTCATTCTTAGTGCATCAGGTAGCTGTTGTTTCGCGTAGATCATGCGTGTTCGCACGTTTCCTACAACCCCCTTTTATGGCCGGTTGCATCACGTTTGCCCTGTTTCAGGCTTTTAAGTTTTCACAAGTTTAGTAAAAGTAGCTTTCTTTGATTCTAGAGCCATATGTATTGTCACTCTGTCTCTCTATCACCCGTGTAGTAAAACAAGATTTTTGATCGCGCTACAAGTCTATAATGTCGATCTTAGTGTTTGAGGTAACTGTTTTTTCGCGTGGATCCACGCGTGTTTACCCGGTTGCTTCCACCCTTGTATTTCTTTCCCCTTTTTAGGCTGGTAGCATCATAGCTGCCCTGTTTCAGGTTTTTACGTTTTCACAAGTTAAGTAGAAGTAACTTTCTTTGATTCTAGAGCCAAATGCATTGTCATTCTGTCTCTATTACTTGGATCTTCTGCGTTGACTCGATTGCGTTAACTCGATTGCTATATCGCGTAATTTTTTTTCTGTTTTTTTTTCCCGCTAAGAGCACATTTGCATCCTTTAGGGTCACGAATTTTCACGCACGTAGTGAAACAATTTTTTTTATCGTGCTCCAAGTATATGTATAGGCAATCTCAGTGTATGAGGCAGCCCAAAGTTGTTGGGTTTCAATAGAAAAAAACACGGATATCGCCCACGTTCCGGTTACGCCAGTGTGCTTTTACATCAATTATTTAATTATTGCTTTCCGGCTATCGAGGATGGGGGAATCAATTTCGCAACTTTTTTGTATGGATCACAACATATGTCGCTCGCCTTCTTTTTTTCGCTTGTCCTCAACTCCCGATGGCCTGGATCGAATAGAACAGGCTTATATTAGATAAACTCAGTCTCCCTCCACTTTAACTCTTTGCAACAGAAGAAACAATTGGGACAAGACATAAATGCCTTATATTTTTTCCTTGTTTCTGGAACTTCTTTAAAGCGGCCATGTTTCGGGTGAAACATGTTGTGCGTTTTGGCTACGCTGTTCCGCGTCTTCCGACCTGTTCGGTTCTGTTGGCTCAAGCTCAACCAACAATACCCAACGCGTCGCAATACGTCGCAACAGCGTGACCTATCGAGCGCAGCATGCTGCGCTGAACAATGTTGTCATGTGTTGCTCTGACATGATCGCTTGGTGGGGACGTAAGGTGTAGACACGCCTGGTGCCTTGTGGAAACTAATACAGAGAATACAGCGTGCTCTTGTTAAAGGTTCAAACTTTCATTGATAATTGTCGGATAAATCTAAGTTAAGTCGCACGGTGTCTAACACAAACCATTTCAAAGTAGTAGAACACTCGCTCTACAGGTAAATGGAAAAAAATCTCGAAAATACTTTAATTTGGCTCGTGCATAAGCAAAGCAAAAGAAAAGCATCAATTCAATTGTAATCTCCAATGGTATCACAGTGACCATTCGTTGGTTTTCTTTTTGTTCTATGAGATAACGAGTGCCTATATTGTAGACTTTTTTAAAAAATTCTAACCTTCAACTAAAATCAAGGGCAAACTGCAGCTAGTATTGTATCACTCTACCAGCTCTTTATGATTAATATATTGGAAGCAAAAGACTGTGAAGCGAACCATGAGGTCCAGAAGGCCGAAAGAGTACTGTTTGCAGTTAGATATATGTATATATATTTTTCCTTTATCTATTTGTATTAATCAACTACATAACACCACAACATTAAGTTACAGTACATAACATTGAAGCACATAACATGGCATTTCCATATTTTATTAACGATTATTAAACAAGAAAAGAAAAGAAAAGAAAAGGAAACTACAGTGCATTAATTAAACTTACACTAACATTAATTGGTACACTGTACCCTACTAAAATTACATAACCTAGATGTACTTATAATACGGCACTTATGTTGCAAGAATAAAATTAAAAAAAAGTACAAACATCGCAATACATTCGATGGTGAGATGGAGAATAGAATGCATGGCTTTGCCAATATGATTTTAATTATTGGTTTTCAGTGTATCGTAAAATGCGAGGAAGCATTGTCGCAGTCGTTGATCATGATATCGCGCTTTATTCTGTCACCTTTACTATTCCATAGAAAGTTGAAGAACATGCTATTTATCTCTTCTAGAGCGCTGTGGTTTGTTGGCAAAGGCCACAAAATATAGACAAGTTGAGAGGCAATAAGGCTTTCGAGTACAGCAATTTCACCGAGTAAGGTTAGACGGCGCAATTCCCAACTTTTCACTATAGCTAGCCTCTGCAGTACTTTTTGGGTTAGTCGAAAGCCATTTTCCTAAAGCTCTAACTTTGTGTTTCACCCATTTGAAATCTTTCCGGCTATTTTAATTGGCAAAAGCGATCTTTTGACGTCATAGGATAGTCTCCTTTGCTCCACGATTGAACGTTTGGCTCAAGTAACTCTTAACGTTCTCAGTCATCCTGCTGGATCTCGTGATGGTCTTAAGTGCCCACCCTTTCACTGTTTGCTGGGTTTCTCCAGACGCAGCGGACGCATGCATCATGGAGGTGAACAAATGTTTCTACCTCTACTCTCTGATCTCCGCTAACGTCTCCTCCCTTAATCACACAGGTCACATGCCAGCTTCTGCCACGCTTGCCAAAGAAGTCATCCATCTGTTCATGAAACATCATTGGCTGGAACTTCATTGCTCAGGCCATGATCATCAACATACTTCCACTGTCTAGATTAGACAGTGGAAGTATGCTGAACCTTTCCCATCTAACTCGTGTACTCAATAAGCAATTTGTTTCATTGTATTTTGATTACTTTTCTTGTTATCAACGTTTGATTATTCTTCCTCGCCTTTCAGTCCCCTGGGTCTAAACTTAGTAGAAATACATAAAATCTAGTTTCATATCCACGGTAAAAAATTGATTTCTAGCTATTGGTTCTGATATATACATTTCCTTTAAGTAATTTACTTTGGGGTCGTTTATTGTTTGTCAAATGTGCGATTGGTGTCTAAAAACACTCTCCTAATAAGAAATTAAGACTTTGACCGGAATTGCGTAGAATGTAACTTCTCTTAAAGTGTTTCGTAGTAAAAAAGCCTCAACCTTAGTATTTTTTTCTTGATATTACTAAACTAAGAGCTGAACTTTGCAGGGATACTAAGACTTTATGATATAAAACTTGGGCATGGAAAATATACAATCTGAAAAACAAGCCATTTCCGGTTGCTTCCCATATTCTTCAAATAGGACCAAGTTGTGATAACAGCCACAAGCTAACGAAAAATTTCCATGAGCCGATGTTTTCACCCATAGAACCCTAAGGATAGGGCATTACAAAGATTGTTTTAGTTTTGTCTGAAATTAATTCTACGTTGCTGAAAGAGAGATTGAAAATGGCCAAAATTGTATTGAAAATCAGCCTCTGGGGACCCCTGAGAGGCTGATATTCAGAACTCGGCTAAAAAAAGTTCGTTGAAGCTGAAACTTTGGTATATAGCATAAGTCCACATAACGACTTTGTGTACCAATTTTCAGCGAAATCGGCCGACCTTCATTTCCAAGTCTGCCCCGGTCTCTCAGGCAGATGCCATTAATATTTTTTCCTCATTGTTTCAGCTAAAATTTCGACACAAAGAATAAAGAGGTACCGAGAAAGGGGTCAGCCTAATCCCTCTTTCAAGTTTAAAGGAATCACTAGACCAACCGTTGTTAAGATGCAGCTTTCTGTATTTTGGTAAAAAAGTTTAATCCACTGAATAGCTGATGGGCCGGAATTGAAATGCTGTAGGGTTTTATGTGAGAAGGGTCACTTTAATCCGTCAAAAGCGTTTTCAAAGTAAAGTAAAAGAAGAAGACCAGGAATGTTTTTGCTGTCGCATACTTTATAATACTATCAATAAGACGGATGTTTTCTTCAATGAATCTACCTTTTAGAAAACCAGTTTGATCATTGTCAATATGATTTGGTTGGGACAAACCGGTTTGAAATCCCCTCGGCTGCTATTTTATAACCGTAATTTTATAGAGATATCGGATGCCAGGTTTTAATAAGGTAGGGTTCAGCATCTTTCTTTGGTGTAAGTTTGATGATACCTCGTCTTTGAGTCACTGACAGTTGTCCTGTTTGGTAGACATAGATACTTTAATGACTTAAGGAAAAGTTCGGCGGTGTCGTTCCAAAAGTCCGTCAGAGCCAGGAGTCTTAATTACATTCCATATGCATCAAGGCATTCTGCTTTGGTTAGTAACCCTTTGCAGCCATCCTATTCTGTCTGGTTTAATTTTTGTCTCCATTTGCGCTTTAAAAAACACGTTATCGGCTGTCATTGTTAGAGCTGTAAACATTTTTATAAAAAGTTTCACACTCAAAATTTCTTTGTCTTGGGTGACTAGCTCAATAAAAGCTCAAAGCTCAATGAAAACAACATAAAACTGCTTTAACTATATTTTGAGACAATGAACTCGGTGCCTATGTATTGTTCTCCAAATATGCTAACGTTACCAGGTTGTTTGGGTCACTTGGGAACGTGTAGCGAGGCTACGATTTTTTTTTTTACACGATGAATCAATGATCCAGGTTGCATAAGCGCTCTACAAAATGGGCGGTCACTAAAATGCAAGCGAAAGAAAAACTTTAGAACGAAAGACCCTTACTGGAGGAGCGATGACCGAATAGTTAGAGGGTTGTATTCGGGTCTAATTCATTTGGAGTTGGAGCCCTGCCCGAAGACATTTTATTGTGTTATTGGACATTAAAATAAAATAAGCTTCCATAGTACCTCCACACGACCTGGCGTAAAATAATAACTAGGTGCCGACAAACTTTATGATGAATTGCATATTTTACTTCTGGTATTGGAGAATGCAATATTTGAGGATAACTATGTGGTCAGCTAGCATGTTATTGAAACCAAAATGCGTTCAGGGGGTATAATATACGTTGTTTCCATTAAAGCTTTATCTTATCTAAGACCTTTCCCCTCAGAGGAAAATAGTTACTAGTTATGAAACGCTTTCACGTAGTATACAGTGGGATGTCGAATGAATCACTTGTCTTTATACACATGAACCTTTAACCAAGTTGGTCCTGTTCTTGCTCGCGCTTAGTAAAGCAACCACTGACAAGCAACAATATGCCAACACTGACAAATATTGCAAACTGCGTAAACTACATTGCAAAAACTTCGCCAAACCGTGCTAAAGTACTAGGTCTCTGAAAAACTACGCTTAAGTAGTACGTTATGTTGCAAGGTATCAAATACAAAGAAGTAGAGCACTCGTCCAGCAGGAAAATAGAAAAAAAAAACAAGATCTACAAAAAGTACTCGTGACTCGTGAAAAAGCGAAACAAAACATCAAAAAACAAAAGCTATTTTAGTCTGCAATGGTACATGTATTACTGTACAATGAAGATTTGTTGGTCCTCGATGTGTCCTATGAAATCTGTACTGTCTGTATTGTAGAGCCAATACTCAATAACATATTACTAGCTATAACAGGCTAATTCTAACTTCAAACAAAACCAAGGGCAAAACTGTAGCAGTTTTCTAGGTCTTCATGATCAATATTTCCGAAGAAGCAAACTCTTTTTTTTGTTACCCATAGGGTAAGCTGACCTGATTGATATTTACAGTCATAAATTTCTTTACAATGCCAACTGTTACTAGAAAACATTCCCCTTGAATTCCATGAAGATAAAAAAGTAAACATATTGAAAACGTTTGATAAAAACAGGGTAGAATTGTTCTTTGAACAATCAAATTATGTGGGTCTCTTGGGAAAATGTAGTCAGGCTACGTCTTTTAGTTCCCTGTTTTCACATGATGACTCAATAAGTCCCAGGTCGCATGAGTTCTCTCCAGAATGGCCGATCACTAAAATGTAAGCGAACGAAAACGTTAGAACGAAGTTAAAAGGAGGTTTTTTTGAGGAGGGGGGTGTTGGGATAATAATAAATGGGGCTGGACTTGGGATTCGGGACTTGAGCCCTGGCCGGAATCATTCTGTTGTGTTTTTGGAAAATAAAACAGCCTTTCATAGGGACTCTCAATGGTCAGGCGTAAATGGATACCGGCAACGTATAAATGGGTACAGGAAAATATTTTTGTGATTATAGTATTATATACTATGGGTAACCTTATGGATAAGTTCGGGTGGTTTAACATACTTTGTTGCGATGAAAACAACAAAAAAACATAGCAGGTAACATGAATGAAGGGCATGTTTTTGGATAATCAGTCAGATATATAACACTATATATTTCCAGCATTCTTTATGCCTGTCTATATGCCCCTGTACGTACCTGGTCATAATGGACTTAATATAAGTCATATTCTTCGTACTCTGCGTCGTGGTTATTATAGCAGTCGTAATCAAAATTATCAGGGATATCATCCGCCTCTCTGTCGTTGTAATCGTTGTAGTCCTCAGGGAACTGAGAATTATCCGGATCTTCGTCATAATTATGTTCTTGATCATCGACGAAATCCTCCTCTTCTCTGTCGTAGTTATCGTTGTAATCCTCAGGGAACTGAGAATCATTCGGATCTTCGTCATAATAATGTTCTTGATCATCGACGAAATCTTCCTCTTCTCTGTCGTAGTAATCGTTGTAATCCTCAGGGAACTG
>Ga0126337_10002967_pt1 | contig 10958 bp, 4 predicted proteins | sample DipCmetagenome_FD_92527 | JGI IMG/M metagenome (GOLD analysis project Ga0126337, IMG submission 92527) | Coral microbial communities from La Bocana,Puerto Morelos, Mexico - Diploria C A metagenome | ecosystem: Host-associated > Invertebrates > Cnidaria > Coral | place: La Bocana,Puerto Morelos... | reverse complement strand
TCTGAAATTGGGTCTGGATTTGGAGATGCGGGCGTCTCACCCCCACCAAAAATTCCAAGGAGTACCCTCCCCCCACGCAAAAGCTTCAAGAGACAGATCCAGCCTGTAGAACGTCCGGTAAAGAAGTTACTGTACCTATCGTATCTTTCTTCTTGTGATTTTAGAAAAAGCTTCAGCTTGAAAGCTATATTTAAACATGGTTATCTAGTCGAAAAGACACAAAGTTCTGGATACGGCCGTTTTAGGTGTCAATCATTTTGCCAACGGTTTCGATCCTTCACATCAAATAATTTAACATAATTTAAACTGGCCACCTGATTGTATTACTGCACGTTCTCGACCTAAAGAAGATATGTGATTGGCTCACGCTACCAAAAGTCTCACGGGAAGTGAAATGGGAAGTGATATACAGTAGAATCACAATTTCTCAAAACTTCCGATAACTCAAAACAAGTCGATTTCCACGTCTCAGTTAAACACTCCCAATTTCTCGAACCGATTTTTAAACCTATCACTTTTTGCGTCCGTAGAAGGTTTGACAACTCAGGATTTCCCTGTATGTGTAAGCCAGTCCTTGACAATACATTTTTGTTTGCCTTTCCGGAAAAAAAGCCCATCCCTTATTTGCTAGTCTAACCCAGTGATATTTATCCGGAAAACATCAAATAAAAAAGAAATAAAACGCCCCAAAAATTACTCCTACGCTTACCATGTACGACTGCTTTATAACCCATGATAGCTTAGCCAATGAAAACTCTTGAATTGTAATATCTAATGATCCAATTTTAATTGAATATCCGAGTTGTCGATTTTATTTTCTTGGTACTCGCCTCAAAAGGACTGTCTGTATACCGGTATACACGTGACAAACGAGACATTTTTTTTGGTATACTACTCAAATGCGTTGCATAATTAATATGTACCCACTCTCGGTGTCAGTAATCGAATCCTTTCATTTCATTCTACCTGGCAAATTTAGCGTTTTTAATTTAAGTTCAAGTGAACCAAGCGACAATTCCTTGTCCGATTTCAAGCATCATTTACTTGTAATGTCGATCACTTTGGTTTGTATTATCTTGATCAGTTCTCTACAGCACTCTTGCACTGAAGGGCTATCCTGTATAAATATTCGTTAATATTATTATTATTAATATTATTATTATTATTATTATTATTATTATTAATATTATTATTATTATTATTATTATTATTATTTATTATTAGGAATAAAACATGACACCTTCCATTAGATCCGTAATCAAATCTAAAATCTCCTCATTTCCTTACCATCTTTTACTACGGGCTACTTCAGTAGCTATATGCTGCTGACTTAGCCTAAGAAGACTTGTTTAGCGAACGTGAAAACAGTAATTTCATGGACGCGGCTTGGCCAAGTGGTAACGGCGCTCCAGAGGTCCCGCGTTCAAATCCCATCCCTGGTGAGCCTCCTGCTACTCGGAATTTTTAACAAGTTTCTGTTTAATTTACTGATATATTTGTTTGCTTGTTTCAGCATCCATTAAAAGGTTTTGTTTTAATTCGGCCATAGTTGGTAGAGGGGACCAACTATGATTCGGCGTTCGAAGCAGCTGCCTCCATCAATATTGTTTATTTGCATTTAAAACCTGACAGTCTTCTATTGCAAATGCAAATCATTCTCTTTGCTTAAGTCAATAAAATAAAATTGTCGAACTACACTTAATTTTTGAGACATCTGATGTTTGGTTCCATTATGTTTTAACCGAATATTCTACAGTCACATCCAACTGATAAGAGCGTACTTTACAAAATCTGCATACGATTCTTTTAGTTTTAGCCATGAATTCTGAAATTATTTCCTTAAAACCACAACGATATCTCTCACTTTGAAACCCAAGAATAACCGGATTCATGGCTGAATTGCTATGTAACAGAAATAGAGATGTCTTGTGAAGCAAACCTCTGTTGGAGTGATAAAACAAGAAATAGATTGTTCGGGGAGTGAAACAAACGATGAAAGCTAATGTGATGATAAGCAGTAGCTTGACTACCTTGCGCTTACGTTGCAGCTCTTCGCTGACGCAAATTTTCTGACTGCCGAAGTAAAATCCTTTGATGATCCGGCAGTAACAGAAGCATACCACTGCCAAGGCTAAAGCCACTCCGAACCCAAATATTGAAAAGTAGATGCGCCGTCCATTATTCCCAAAGTCATAAAAGCAAATTTTTTTCCTTTTGTCGAACATAGTGAAGATGAAAAGAGGAACGATCAGAGCGACCGCGTACACCGAAATACCAATGATCCAGTAGATAACGTTTTCCCTGGCTATACGCAGCTTGTTGTTCAATGGTTTCACAAGAGCATGGAATCGCTCGACGGCCAATAAAGCAAGTGTAGTGATAGAGACGGTAACGGTAAGACTCGCCACGTTTCCTCGAGCGAAAACCCAGCAAAGTACGGAACCTAAAACCCCACTAGGAAGCGGGAACACGCGAAAGAACGCGAAAGGAACGAGGCAAGTCAAGGATATCAAATCTGCTACTGCCACAAAGGCAAGCAGAATGTTCGTGGTTGAGCGGAAATTGCGGTTTTTCCGCACTAACGTTATTACGAGCGAATTTCCGGTGACGCCAACGAGACTCAGTATTATGTAGTTGACCATCAAAGGGACGTTGTCCATTGAGGCAGCCATTTCATCTTCTTCTTCAGATGATATTTCAGTTTGGTTAACTTTTGTAGACATGTTTTGCAGCATAATTGCTTAGTACGGTCAAGGTTTCATCAGATTAAAAACCCTTATAAAAATAACTTGTCCATCCTAGTTTGTCAGTGTTAAACTGAGAAAAATATCGATTGGCGTCCAATTTCACTTTTTTTAGATGACCACATGCTGACAAAAGATCGGATTACCAATCATAACGAGCTTTTCAGTGTTCTATGTTCTAAAAATCACTTTATTGTCACACGGACAACTTAAGGACATTGGCTGCTTCGAATGATAATTTCGGTTTAGTTTCATCTCCATCTTCCTCTCTCAGCAATCGATTAATTAACAGGTGTTCTTGTTGTTAAATATACAGGCAATTGGGGGCGTCTAAAGAGCCGACCATATTGCACAGTTGCCATGCTTTGTATTCAACTCTCTCTGGTACCATTTAAGCCGCATCCACACCATTCGAATTCCGGAGGCCTGCTGTCCACACTTGTCAGAAGTTTTTCGAAAACGCTCCTCAAATCGGAAGAATTTGAAAACGTCGACTTTTCGCTTTCAGAATGTTAGCAGAAAACATTTTGAAAACAGAGCTTTTCAGAAACGATAGTCATGTTATGTTCCTGTTGGAGGTTTCTTCAAACGCAAATCCAATGACCATGATCCATGACCAGTGATTGTTACGTTTTTGAAGTTCTCCGGCGCAAAGTGACCAACTTCAAACTTCTCCTCGCAATATGAATCATTCATCAGCAGAAAATGTTATGAGAATTAACAAAATGGTCACCAAACGGAACTTGCGTCCATCCTTAAACAAATTTTCCCTTCTAATACTATAGGAAAATGTAATGAGATCAGAGAATTTAAGGAGAATTTGTATACTGATATTGGGGTTAGAGGATTAATTAAATCTTTTGGTTCGGCGGGTTAACCTCGGAAGATTTTAATTAGACAAACACTGAAACTCTGACATGATTTATCGTCGTGGGTTATTAAAAACAAGTGCTGCTGAACGCCAGATGGTAAGAAAATGCCCAGCTCAAACCAATTTGCACGGAAAAGAAGATATCTGGGCATATTTTTTATTTTCCTAACTTTGATTGGCTGAAATCAGCTTGATAAGAAATTGTATTAACAAAGGTTGTCAAAATCAGCGGCCGAGATATTAAGAAATGCATTAATAACTGAAAATACCTGTCTACACGAGACAGTTGATGAGGAAAATACGATGTTGTATCAGAACGAGCACGCAGTAAGACCGAATGGTGAGAAAAGTTCTCCTTGTTGAGAAAATACTGAAAACAAAGTCAACAAAATGTTGGCTAGGGGTTAAATCTTTCTTTGAAGATTTACTTTGGCGGCAGACCCCAAACAAAGGAAAGCAGAGTTTCAGGCTTTCAGTATCATCGATTTTTCGTGAATTTTCTGTTTGACGTGTTCCTAAAATTGGAAACTGCTTAAAAGAAGAGCAATGGCGGTGTATCGCATGGTAAGGGTTTAAATTTCTGTAGATATAAATGCTAGATTAAACGAGAATAAGGATTAAGAAAAACTGCGATAAGAGAGCTTGAGGAGAATTTTCTTCAACTTGCCTCAGCCTGTGGTTAAAGCAATTTCGTTCGTGAGTCTTGGCATATTCTTACCGTCAAACCGCTTATAAGCCGCTGGACGAGACAAATCCGTTCGAGAGCAGCTGTTTCAGTCAGTGGCCTGGTTAACTCTCTTTGCAATCACTGTAATTCTGTTTTTGTTCGGCATACGAAGAAAATTCCTCCTCCTTCTAAAATATAAAATGAAAGTCAAATCTAAGGTCGTATATTGAACCTTTGACAACAAAATACCATAAATTTGAAGAAAACAAGCCCGCAGTCTAATTGCTCTGCACCTTTCGGCTGCTGCAGTTTAGCTCGCTGGACTAAAAGAGAAAGAAAGGTATTTTGATTCGTCTTTTTACATATACATAATCAGAAGTTGCGTGAGCTAGAAAAACCAGAAGGCGTCACCGTCGTTAAATTTCGCCGACAGACATTAATAACTTTTTGACTAAGGCAAGATAATTAATACCACAAAGACGGACATTGCCGACACAATCAGCTGCGAAAAGGTTAGTCATAAATGTTGAATATTGCTCGAGGCGTAGCACAAATCAGCTCAGGCGGCACAGACCAGTTTTTATAGATATGTATGGCTCCTTGGCTTCAAATGTTAGCTGATTCTTATGTTTCAAACCTTTATTATTTACTATTCGATAATATTGTTATTTCATGGCTATGACCTGATAAGGGCTTATGATGAAAGTGTGCACTGATCTGTAAAACACCTAAATGGAGTCCATTGTTTTTGCCCAGAATAATTTTTCGCCAGATTAAACAGAAACAGAAAAACAGAAACAGAAACAACCAGTCAAAATGAAGCGTGTTTGAATGAATTTGATCAAGATGCACAAAATTTCTCCTAGACAACGAAAATGATTAAAATATAATTACACTGGTTTTGTTTTCACTTTGGTTAAAAATGTATCGAACAAGATTGATAATTTTTTTGGACTTATTTTTTGTGTTTCGCGTTTATCTTACTGTACTGTACTCTTTAGACAAAAAAATAAGTCTGTACGTATAAAGCTAACAATTTAAGTCATCTCAACTTTTAAGTCTTTATTTTCAGTGTTTATCAAGACGTATAACACTTCGGAGGAGTATTAACTTATATGGATCGATAAATACTGTCTCACCTTAGAAATCTAACAGGGCACAGCGGGAGCTGCGCGCAATTTGTCGAAATTTGCCAACTAGTTTTATCTACAGGCCACATATAACGCGGAATAAAATTTCCATAATTGCTTTCCTACTAGAATAAACTGACCCTTCAAGGAAGTTTCTCATTGGTTATAAGAAAGAAAACAGCTTATTGTGTGTCACGTGGCACACGAAGCTAGCCTTTAATTTGTTTTGAATTTGCAGTAAGACGTCTAAACAAATTGATCTTCTGGATTCAGAGCCTTACACTGAATGTAGTGTCGAGGCTCATAGATTATGTATGAGTCGATTATATATAATGCATTCAAGGAGTGTGTGAAGATGATCTGCATGTGTGTAACGGACGTACGTGTACATTAAAACAGTGTGATTTGCCCGTAGCGTGTGTTGGCGGTTCTACATTGGCGACGAGGTACATTTTGGAAGAACTTCGGTCGTTTTAGATCTCGTTTGTTGGGAGCCGTTTAAGAGATGGAGATGAGTCTGAATAAATTAGCGTGTTTTCGTACGCTTCATCGATAATCTTGAATGGTCATATGATTAACATATGCAGTAACCATAGAGACAATCGCAACTCAACTTCAAATATGTGGTTCGATTACAGGCGCCATATTGTTGATATGCGAACATGCCAAAATGTGCCCAACTTCTACGGCTAAAAATCATATGATTTTCTCTCGGAAGGGAAAAGTTATCTCCTGTCCGACATTATTTTCTCCCTCCCACCTCCCTGTTTAATCCAAAGGTACTACCACAGAATTTAAGTCAACGGTGGAAAAGTTGGAAGAGAGCTTTCGATTTGTACGTAACGGGAAAAAAGTTTCGGACGACGCACAGAAAAGAGCTCTATTTCTACATGCTGCCGGAATGGATGTGTAGGAATTTTATTTTACTTTGGCTGGTGAGGACGCGAGCGCCTTCGCAGCGACAGTTAAAGTACTGGACGATCAGGATTATTTTGCTCCGAAGACGAACGTTCCTTTTGTTTAGCCTTGTCTCGCACGAGATGGGATTGTTCGAAAAGCAGTATTTGTTTGGTGATTAATTTATAGTGTCTACGATTATGACAGTTAAATGAGCTAATGGGACTTTTCGAGGGACTTTTCCCTTGGCGCGCCCAAGGCTTGTTTCCCCTCATGACGGTGCAAAAAATTAGTAATTACACTTCACCCGGGAGCTGCAAGTAACTTGTTCGAAGCCTTCCATTCCTTCCATTCCAGAATCGAAGAAGACGTTCTTAAAATATGGATTCTTTCTGGCTTGTGGTGAGTTACTTTAGATGAATTGACGAATTGATTGATCATGCATATGACAAACGGTTGGGAAATGTTTTGCAAACTGCTCTGTGTGAACTACTCTGGAAGGGGCAGTCAGCGCGAAGAGTACATTTGACAGTGATTTAACCATTTGGTCTTTAGTCACTTCGTGCAGTTCACTGCATGTTCATAAGCAATAGTTTTATTATTGAAATGCTCAAGAAGCTCACCTTTACTAGCAAAATGTTGTGCGGCTCAGAGGTAAGCTCGTTTACCACTAGCCGCTGTTCGGGAAACGAGATCGCACACTTATCTAAGCCATTGCTTCTTTCTCCATTCAGTGCCCAGCTAAACATTTACTGCAACGCTTCGATGAACTGACGACCGAAATGGAAGGCAATATCTCGTTTTGTGATTGGAATGCAGGTTCTAACACTTCCTTTTAGAGCACCTTGGAAGATTGCTTTATAGTTATCAGGGCCTTATATATATATATATAGCTAGTAGCAGGCGAAATTCGGAATCAATACTCGGCAGGAATTTTAGCCTAGCTACGGCCGGCGTGATCGTGAATGAAAGCAAGCTGTGCTAACATTCATCCTATTCAATCTGAAATTACAGTTTACTGAGAACACAATTATTATCAACTGACCAGCAGTTTTTTTTTAAGGGAGTGAGTTCGACAGTACAATCTTTCGTAGGAAAAAAGGTTTAAAATAATTTCTATTTATCTTGTTTCTTCTAAGTTTCAAAAGCCCAACCTCGCCAGGGACTTTTCCCTGGCTTGGAGGCGGGGCGGGAAAAGGCGGGCCTTTCACGAGGTTGTTCAAAAGCCGCCTTGCAAATAAAATTAATTTAAAAGAAAGCGAATGTTATGTTAATGGTATAGCGAAAAAATGGTTTATAGTAACAGGTCTGCAACAGGTTTGAAAATATCCAAGCATAGAAATATCCAGAAAGTTCACGCAAATTCGTTGGCAACATATTATAGGGGTCTTGTTATAATTTATTTTGGCACGGTTTTTTCAATTTACCAAAAAATTCTGTTCAGTCAAGTGCAACATTTAAATTTTCGGAAGAAAAATAAACTTCTCTGAAAAAGAAATCTCGTAGAGCCGTTGTTTGGATCTACCATTTTGTATCGTTGTCATCATTTTCAAGCCTTTCGGTTTTAATTAACGGCTTCACAACTCAACCAAAAAGACGCGGACGAACAAGCAATTTCTTGAACATTTGGACACTGTTACCAGTTATAACAACGAATTACAATGGGCTCAACGATAAACAACTAGGCCGGTCACATTAAACAAATTTGAAAGTTTCTAGTGAATGCATTTGGCCGAGCATACACCGGGGTGGCTCGCGTAAATTATTACTGGAAAAACTTGGAAGATTCCCGACAGGTCCAAACATTACAACACAAAGATAAACGTTTATGTAGTTACCATGGAAACATCAGACCGCCTCAGAGATATAACAAGAGAGACTTCAAAACTGAACCTGAGCCCTCATAGGCTGAAAGGACACGTACTGCCGTCTAATTGAAATAGAACATAGAGAAAACTAAAAGCATGGTAGTGAGGAATGAAAAATGTACATTGAAAAGCTTAAAACGCATTTATCGCAGTGGAGAGATCTTGGCAATGGTCAAAATGTGCGTAACTACGGATAACTGCGGATGTCGCGTGTTAGTGCTTTTGTTTTGGCGGAGAAGGCCTGAGCGCGATTGACGGAATCGAGAGGGAAATTGTAACGAGTCAAGAAAATTCTCTCGAGGGCGAATAAAATGGCACCTACTCCACAGAAAATAAATTGATCACAAATCCCGCCAGGTCACATCTGACATGCAGCTAGCAGTCTCTTGCGTCGGGCGATAACTTCTTCACGGTGTTACTGATCGTTTGTTTATCTTTGTTTTTGTCTCTGGCAGGTTTTTCTCACGGTGGTTCTTCATAGTTTAGATGCATCAAGCAAGCAGACGACAGATACTGCTACTCTGGAATCATTTGCGCGGCAAAACAGAGGCAGGCGATTTCTCCAGATAACAAAGGACGGAAACAACAAATTTAGACTTTCATTCACCGGACGACAGGGAGAACTGGGTACAAGTAAGTAAAGCAGTGACTCTCTCTTGTCGCGTAGTAGTAGCAGGAGTAAGGAATTCGTTTTTATTGGAATTTGATTACAATCATGAAATACTTGAAAACAAAATTCAGACAATTTTAATTTCTGACAAAAAAGTGTCCAAAAGTGCAAGGAAATTTACAGTATAATACTTAATGCCGGGCCTTATTGAGCGAACTCTAGTTGACACACTGCTTGAAATTCGTAACGGCTTGATAGAGTTTGCAATATTTTCTCATCGGCGTATTCGTAAACACCAAACAATCATTTTCACATATATTTTAAGTCTAATTCGTGTTTGCAAGGGCAACTTTACTCTAACTACGTTTCAGCAAAGTATCCGAAGTTGTTGTCCAAAATTTGTCCGAAATGAGCTAAAAAAGAGTGCGGAAATTAAACGTGAGAAATTTTTTGTTAGCGTGTCACTTCGCTCCTCCAAGTAGATCTCATCTTTTAATTCTTCTTTGGCGCGAAATTACATAATTTTTATCAAATAAACCAGAGCATAAAATCACATGATTGGCGATGTGAACTTCGAGCAACGCCCAAAAAGTGGATTCCGTTACCCAAATTTCATGGCGCTTCCATTTCACAGACTGAGGTCCAACTGTCCCAATGGGAAAATTTACATACGTTTTTAACACCTCTGTTATGTTTTTGCGTACAGCATTTATCTGGAAGAAGAAACTAACAGCCTCTAACGTGGAATTCACTTTACACACTGCTGGAAGACCAGACTTCATCCTGTGTGCGGATGAAGGAAAGTTGGTGCTTAAGGTAGGCTTCTGGAACATTTCAATATTTTAAACATTTTCAAAGCGAAACTAAAAACACTATAATGGTCAAGGTTGTCTTTATCTTTTGTTTAAACCTGAATTATTAGTTTGAAAAGATTGCTTCATGTTTCACCACATCTCTGTGAGGTATTTTATACCATCCTTTTTTTCTTTCCAAAGCTCTCACTGAAAAAAAAAATCAGAATTCGCTCAAATCTCAAACACTCCAAGAGTCTTTATTTAGCAATTACTTACATATTGAATGATTGTAACGCCATATCTTAATTTCAATTCAAACTCTTATGTTGCAACGACAGTTCTCTGTACAAAGTCTTATATTATGCTTGGACAACCTGTAATTTGCCTTCGATCTGCGAGACAATGACAAATTAATTGTACATGTATTTATTGTTTATCATTCGATTATCAAGTTTGTTTTAACATTCAAATCACTCTCTGCTAGCTCAAGGAAGCGATCTGCCGTTTCTCAGAGAAGAGAGTGCTCTCAATTAGGCAAAAGCGGAATAATATTTCCAGCAAAACACATTTAGAAGGTTTTACGCGTAAGAAATTATTGGTAAGCAGTTATTCGGTGTCACCGCGTGGTAGGCTCACGAAAAGAAAAAAAATGTATCGAATGATAATATCGTTTATTCACAGAACTCTTCAAGGGTGGATATGGTTGAGAAGAACTGCAAGTTGGAGACGAGAAGGGTCACTCTACAATACAGCGACAGTTCTGACAACTCTCGTGCCTCTGAGAACTATGAAATACTGGTATTTCAATCCAAGCCTCGCGCGGTTATCAAAACCAGCAGATCAGGCAGTGTGTTTTTGGACAAGGGGAAGAACTGGAAAGACTCACGAGCCTGGTTCAACATTACAATTTCCCCGCGGAGAGGACTACCATATGGCAAGTTCGGGGATGCTCGTCGCAAAATTTAAATCCTAAAGGAGACCGATCTGTGCGTGACTCGAGTTTTTCTTTGACCCCTAAAAAATACAACTTCAGCACAGGCTTGATTACTAGCCGCTCTTCAGCCAGGGAGCCCGCGCAAGTAGACCGGACTCTCACGGGAGACCGGCGGGAATCAAGCCAAAAAAGTAGAAATAAGACCGTTTTAATTATTACTTTTTTGAGTGCACCCTAAAAGACGACAGTTAAAAGTAGTGGCGTCTCGTCAGAAACAACCTTAAGGAGGCAGTATCCTTGATTTATACGTACCCCTGAACGAGCTAACGTGTATCTTATCTCCGGCCTTTTCATATTGGAGCTCCCACCCCCCCCCCTCCCCCCCCCCCTTCCCTCCCCCCCCCCCCCCACCCCTCACCCACACACCCCCCCCTATCCCCCCC
>Ga0126337_10002965_pt1 | contig 10960 bp, 8 predicted proteins | sample DipCmetagenome_FD_92527 | JGI IMG/M metagenome (GOLD analysis project Ga0126337, IMG submission 92527) | Coral microbial communities from La Bocana,Puerto Morelos, Mexico - Diploria C A metagenome | ecosystem: Host-associated > Invertebrates > Cnidaria > Coral | place: La Bocana,Puerto Morelos... | reverse complement strand
AATCTGAAGCGTCCACTTGCTCGACGATATCAGCAGCAAACGTCTCATATTCCTCAGCTCGACGTTTGTATTCATCTCGGCTGTAATAGTGCTCATACGAGGCGATTTTCTCCAGGAGGTATGCATCACTCAAGGCAGCTTCAATGATGTCTTCAAGCTTGCTTTCTTTGTGTCTCAGTAACCCTTCAGTCTTGTAGTCGGAATTGGGATTATTCCTCCACAGCCATTCCAGACTGATGTACAGTGGATTGCTGAGAATTTCGATCCACCTACGTTCTTCTTCGCTTCGCATTTCTGTCGCCGTGTCTTCAAGGTCGTCTACATTGCAGGTACACATATAGCTACACATATAGCATATTGCACTCATTATTGTTTCGCAAACTTTCTTGCAATTCCAACTGCACTTGAAATGACATCCATTTTCGTTGTTATTCTCCCTCTCTGCGATGGTTTTGCAGACCTCATTTATATTTTCAAGTGTCTTGTTGCCATCGGTCTCGTTGCTATTGGTCTCGTTTCTATCAGTCTTCTTGCTATCGGTCTCGTTGCTAATGATCTCGTTGCTATAAGCATTCCTGCTATTGGTCTCGTTGCTATCAGCGTTCTTGATATTGGTCTCGTTGATCTTGACTATGACTTTCCAAACTTCAACAACATCGCTTTGTGCGAGAGCCTCTTGAAGCTGCTCTGAAAGCTTGTTCTGAGAATTTCTCTCGTTTTCATCCGTTCTAATTAGACGCAGCAAGAATTTATCTACCTCCTCCTTTGTTTCTGTCTGTACTAGTTCCAGAAATCTTTCGATAGTGGCATTGGTCTTTATGCCTTGATTTGCGAGAGAAACTTCTTGCGCCATAGTATTTTAGCTGTTCATGCAACAGAGTGTTCTAGTGTAAGTCTTCTTTCTATTTTCTTTGAAAGGGGCGTCAAAATTGGACACTTTATCTCCTACTTCATCCACAGCTATAAAGGTTAACGCTAATTGGTTGAAGGGGAAGAAATTGTCATTGGATCTGCGTCATAGCAAAGTATGTTTGTCTATTAATTAAATTTAGCGTTACTGTCAAAACCCGGATGTAATTAATGAAGATTCTTGAACTTCCGGTTCTGTTCTAAAGGCTTTATGTGTAAACAACAAAAATAATTCGGACATAACCAATATTCCTGGGCATGAACAATCGACATTTAGATATTTTGTTTGCATTGAAAGTTGTGCTGTGTCGCGTCGTTTAGGCCGTTGATATCAGTGAATTTTTTTAATTTAGAATCCGTGAAAACGCACATTATGAATTCATCGAAAAGAGAGAAGACGCCTTGGACAAAATTTCTTTAAAAGCCCGGGCCGAAGAAAAAGGAGAAAGGCGAATATATAATATAGCAGGAGGATGGAACTTGAAAATATGGCCTACCCGAGCGAATTCATGGCGGCGACCACGTTTTTTGAATCGCGCTCGGTTGACTGGATGTTTGGTGCCTTTTCTCTTTTCTGTTCTTTCAGAAGCTTTTCTCGTCGGTTTCCCGCGAATTCAATGGGCTATTTTTGATGCGGGCGCTCAGGGAGTTCCGTGTTTCATTGGTCGGCAGCCTGACCCAGTTGACAACCGCCTTGATGAGGTGTGATAAGCTTTCAAAACTTTAGGAGGCCAAAACTCGGGCTTTATTTTTGCGTGGATTTCCTCGCTTCAAACGAATTAAAAGGGTATACAGATTTGACAGATTATTATGAAATTTGGCCAAAATGTTCCTTGGTTATCAATGCGAAAAAGGGTGTGAGGCTTTTTTGATATTCCAAATACTTCAATTCGCCCCCGGGGGGGGGGGGGTACTCCCTTACATGGGCTATATAGGTATGTGCGGCCCCAAAGGGTATGGTTTTTCAGCCGTTTTGGTCATAAATAGGGTAAAGGTTTTGGGAAGCGGGCCGCACACCCCTACCCAATTTTTCTAGGAGTACCCCCCCCTCCGGGCAATTCGCCAGCTTCAAAATAGATTTTCTCGTCAACCAATCGGAATATCGAAAAAGCCTCACACCCTTTTGTAGTCTATCACCTACTGATTGACATTGTGCAGTTTGTTTGGTCGTTCTTGGGAGCAGGAAGGCAGGTAATTCAGTTTAACAAATAGTTTCAGTTTTGCGTTTGAAGGCTTCAGCACGCTTAATATTAAATCAAATCTTAAAAAAAAGTTATTTCTTCTGATTCTACATTTTACTAGCTTTACGATGATATATACTTTTCTATGGTTATAATATAAGCGGCGCGCATATGAATGATTCTTCGGAAGACACCCCTGAAGGTCTACAGTGATCATTTCCTAGAAATCGCAATTCATTTGCTTTTGGAATTATCCTTCACAATTTGTGCAATTTGAAGCTGATGTCTTCTGCACATGAGAGATCTTTGAGATATTAACTTATTGTGATCATTTCCTAGAATTCACGATGCATTTGCATTTCGAATTGTAATCCGTCGATATTTGTGAAATTTGAGCCTAATGTCTTCTGCACATGAGTGATTTTGAAATATCAACTAACTGTGATCGTTTACAGAACTCACAATACATTTGCATTTCGAATTTAATGCGTCACAATTTGTGCAATTTGAGCCTGATGTCTTCTACACATAAGAGAGATTGAGGTATTAACTAACTGTGACCATTTCCTACAAATCGCAATGCATTTGCTTTTCGAATTAATCCTTCACAATTTGTAAAAGAATAAACTGGAATATAGATATGATGAAACGAAATATCCCTCCCGGTTACTAGTAAATGTTCTTAATGGGAATTGACTATATATGTATTCCCCTTGTTTAAGTCCTTTGTCTTTTTCTCCTCCTCCTCCTCCTTTTTCTTCCGCAAAGAGCCTTTTCCTTCGATGTCCATGATTTTGTGAAGTTGGTTTAAATCTGAAGCGTCCACTTGTTCGACGATATCAGCAGCAAACGTCTCATATTCCTCAGCTCGACGTTTGTATTCATCTCGGCTCTAAACGTGCTCATGCGAGGCGATTTTCCAAGAGATATGCGTCACTCAACGTAGCTTCAATCATGCCTTTCTTTACGTCTTCCTTTCTTGTACGTGGAATTGGGATTATTCTCCACAGCCATTCCAGACTGATGTACAGTGGATTGCTGAGAATTTCGATCCACCTCCGTTCTTCTTCGCTTCGCATTTCTGTCGCCGTGTCCTTAAGCTCGTCTTCATTGCAATTAAACATATCGCATATTGCACTCATTATTGTTTATCCAATTGTCTTGCAATCCCAACTGCACTTGAAATGACACCATCTTCGTTGTTGTTGTCCCTCTTTGCGATGATTTTGCAGACATCAGTTATATCTTCAAGCGTCTTCTTGCAATTGATCTCGTTGCTATTGGTCTCGTTGCTATCGGTCTTCTTGCCATCGGTCTCGTTGATCTTGGCTATGAGTTTCCAAACTTCAACAACATCGCTTTGTGCGAGAGCCTCTTCAAGCTGCTCTGAAAGCTTGCTCTGAGAATTTCTCTCGTTTTCAGCCGTTCTAAGTAGAGGCAACAAGAATTTATCTACCTCCTCCTTTGTTCCTGTCCGTACAAGTTCCAGAAATCTTTCGATAGTGGCATTGGTCTTTATGCCTTGATTTGCGAGGAAACTTCTTGCGCCATAGTATTTTGGCTTTCTATTTTCCTGGTAAGGGGCGTCGAAATTGGACACTTGATCCACAGCTATAAAAGTTAACGCTAATTGGTTAAAGGGAAAAAAATTGTCACTGTATTTTCGTTATAGCAAAGTGTGTTTGTTTAGGAGTATGCGTGACAGCAGTTGGTCTGCTAACGGTGCTTGCAGGCCAGCGTCGTACATGTGACCGTTGTTCGCCTCGGCTGCATTGACAATGGCGCCTTGGTAAACACATTCACGGCTATGACTTTTCCACGACATCTTAGCGCCCAGTGGTAAGCAAGTTTGATTGATATTGTTCTTATACGTCACAGTTAATATTTAGTCACTGAAAATTCCAAGTAAGCGAGAGCGGAGACAATCAGTTGTGAACGCGTTCGCCGTTTACCTTCCTGCTCCAGACGACATTTTGTATTATATTAAATGTTCAGAGTCTTTTCGAGCAGACATTGCCTAAAACAGCTTAAGTACTAGGCTCCAGATTATTCCCGGAAATAGGTCTGTCGCGACAATTTATGCCCATTTATGTCACAGCAAAGGTCATGAGTGTAAATATTGGGAAGAATATTTGTTCTTTTGCAGTCTAGAAGGACGGTGCTTTTATTAATGAGCAAGAATAGCTAGCGCCTCAAGCACCAGAACCCGAAAGGATCTTTTCGGCAAAGATGAACCAGGCAACGAACGAAACTACCGAAACAAACGCTTGTGAATTCAATTTGGATTACCAAATACCTATATCCATTCTGTTTGTCTTGACATTTGTACTGTCCGTTTCCGAGAATATTCTAGTTTCCGTCGCCATTGTCGTCGATAGAAGACTCCGCAGGCCTTCCAATGGCTATCTAATGAGTTTGGCACTGACTGATATATGCATCTCCCTCGGGCTGATACCACTGGAAATGACACACGTCTGGTCGTATCCAGAATGGCCTTTGGGACCCAGAGAAACGGATGTTTTTAATTCAGTTTGGCTTTTCTCGATAGCAGGTTCGTTTGTCGCTGTGTTGGTAATCACAGTGGATCGCTACAGGGCAGTCGTGTCTCTCTTGCGCTACAGAGAAGTTGTATCGTGGAGCCGAACCTTGGTGATTACCGCACTGGTTTGGCTGTACGTTGTGGTTGTAGTTATACTGATGAGAGTATTTGCCTTTAAAATAACATCGGGAAAAACGTATGATTGGAACGTAAACTATAAATTTTACTACCCATTTCTGGCGGTTCACATAGCTCTCCCGATGTTGATAATCAGTGCTTTGTACTACAAGATCTACAAGAAGGCGGTGGAGAATCGAAAACAAGTTTTGTCACGTGGCAGGTTACATCCGGGAACTACTGCTGCTTCCGATACAGTGTTAGAAACTAGACTAGAAGTTAAAATGGCAAAAACTGTTGGCTTTGTAATCATGTTTCTGGTCATTGTATGGATACCAGTGCTGATTATACAAGTTTTTTATGCAACAAGAAGTCAGTCTTGTCTTATGGAGAAGCTGGGTGATCTCAGTGTGTGGTTAACGTGCAGTAATGGGATGATCAATCCAGTGGTTTACTCTCTGAGGAACAAAGACTTCCGCCATGCCATTTTGGAACTCATCAATTGCAAAAGACCAAGGCCTGACCGTGTATTAGCTTAGCAATAAACAGTTTCAGCGGTCATTGTAACTGAAGGTTGGTTTATTTTGTAATTGTGTCCCCCTGGGGCTTCCCTTTTTCAGTTGAATTAATTAATCATCAGTAATGTTTAGTTCCGAGCAAACTCAGTTAAAATCAGAGTATTTAATTTTGTAAAGTCTTCAAATCAAGCAACACTCAATGTTTATACTGATTTTGTCTGGCCATATATATCAATGAGACTGGAACATGAAGCTGAATCTAGGAACCCACCGACTGTCGAGCTAATATCAAAAGGACCAGACCGAGCGCTAAACAGCTGAACCAAGACAAACCAATCCGGTTATTGTTCAATCATAAGGTACTAAAATCGATACTAAAATATGGTCATAATATGCATTAAGCTTTGAATTGATGATAAACAAGTTACAACGAGAGATTGTCGATTAATCACAGGCGTCCCAAACTCGCGATTTGAGAAAAAAATCGATCGAATATCCCAATAATTTATGTAAGTGTATCGAGTGAAAAGTGATTACCTAAAGTTCGCTACTGTATTACATACACTTCAGGCCGTAGAGGATTTCTACGTTGTACAAGGCACTGTAAAATATCGTTGCGCGATAAAGAAGCGCAACGAGATAAAATGTTACCTTTCATTTTTGAAATAAAATAAAGAAATATACTCACCAAGCCGGGTGTCTGTTGTCCGTTTGGCCTATTTCATCGTTTTTGTGGGGTTTCTTGTAGTCTCCTTTGCAGCCGTTGCGTGACATATAAAAAACCGCAATTGCAGCTACGAAGGAGACTACAAGGAAACGCTGTGGCTAAATGACCGGCAGTCTGATAGTTTTCTCAGATTTTAAGATATCGAAGGAACCCACCCAAATCAAACTATCATATGTCGATTAACAACCGCCAAGCGATCCAGAAGAGCTGTATAGATCTAACGCAGGTCTAACGCTTGGATGACGCTCGGCTCAGAGGGCGAGACCGTTGTTTTTGACACTTAAAATTTCTTTAGGTTGACTGCCGGTCACGGTACTCAAATCACTAAATGATTCGCAGTCCCATATTTTGCTCAGATTTAAGGAATCGAAGGAACCCATCCAATTCAAACTATCATGGGAAATAGAAGTTTACGATCTTACTTCTTCTCTACAGACTTGCTGCGACAACTAGGCTAGATTTTTGTACCTAAGAGTTTTTCTATTTCTATTTTGGGAATAAAGTGTGTGTTGTTGTTATTAATAAAATAAATCAACTTTGTTTAACGAGGGTAGCACATAACAGTCATATGACTGAGAAACCCGTGGCCCTCGAATTCCCGATCGAATTGGAATTTAGAAATGTTAATTCTGTGTGCCTCCTGGATGCCTCCCAACTGGCTTGCTAAATATCAGCCTTTGTCAGCCACAAAGAAGGGAATTATGTTGTTATTTGAAAGCTCATCGTGAATAATGGCAGCTAATTAACGAAAATATTTTGGCAACTGAGAACTTATTGATTTTTCTGAGCGGAGGAGGGTAAAGTAAACACTTCTAAATAATGGCTGCTACTGGATGCATACCTCTCAATTTCGACACACTCTTATTGTTTTGCTTTGGATAATCAATCATTGTTGATGTTTCCTAGACCCCCCTGTTCTTGTGTCGCCTCCGCATTTCTACCAAGACAACAAGTCTCTGGTGGAAGCAGTCCATGGACTCCACCCGACGAAAAGTGCGGATGAAACATACGTCGACATTGAACCAGTAAGTAAAGCGATAAACAAAAGAAGGAGGATTTCGTTATATAAATTAGAGTCTTTCTCAATTTGCTGTTGAAAATAATCATGAATCGCTCAGGTTTTGCTTAACTTTCCTCTCTGATTGGTTTCAAAACTCAGGCCTCCTTAACCTAAACTTATTATGATCAGGTCACACTCGTTTTTCCTTTAGTAGCTTCGGTAACATGTATATACTTGCTTTGGGTTCACACTGGCTCATTGCGTTTTTTCTATGTTTGTTGTTAACTGTGTAACGTATCAGCTCCACATCTCGCACCTGATGACCCTGTGCTCAAAATGCCACATAGCCGTAATGAAACAGGAACCTTTCATCCAACAATTGACCCTTAATTAGATCGTGGTATTTTGGGGGGATGGGGGTGCTTTGATCAGCGAAGAGAAAGCTGCAGAATTTCGTCATCAAGTGTACCTTCCCATCACACTGACAAAAGTGGTTGAGTATCTTCTGATAGCATTGGGCACCCTGTTCATACTTGTGGAATTTGTGCTGCTGTTGCTTGCAGAAAAACGAAAGGCCGCATCGAATTGATGAGGTAGATACTGCACTTTTATTAAACCTTTGACCAAAGAGCTTACCTTAGAGGTTTGAGAGTTTTCATTAACTTTCACACCAAGAAGAAAAACAAAAACACTTTCTTAGTTGCAAATCTTAGGACGTCATCATTGATCTAATTTGGATAATAGAAAAATATTTTTCATGTCATATATACTTTAAACTTCTTGGGCAGATTAAATCATGACATTTTGTACATCTTATTTCAGACTGACGGGGATGGCGAGAGAAGACCACTTGTGCATGTTGGGTATGGTAGCTGTATGAGTTCTTTGTTTGTTAAATCATGTTGTGCTGTAATAACCTATATTTACCCTCGGTAGTGTTTATAACACAAAGGCTAATAACGCGAGCAAACAACTGAAACAAAAGACTCAAATTAAACACATGATTGTTAAGAATCCCAACTGACTGGAGACAAACTAGTTGGCTTTTTACAAGCGTGGCCGAGGATTTGAACTCCGGGCTACCTTGAAACAAATCCAGGTAGTGGTCAGAGCGGAACTCGAACCAGGCGCCGCTGCATTCCAACGCGGTGACTACTCGGCCACGCTACTTCTCAGTTCTAGCCTAGTTGCTCGACTGTCGTTTCTCTGTTTAAGAAGTTCTCTGCATTTCAGATCAAGCTTTACATCTGCTTGTCAGTGAATTTTTATACCAATGCTATTTCGTGGCGTGTCGTACTCATGAACCGAACGGATACTTACACCTCAAACAATTTTTAAAATAACAGTGCATGTTTTCTTTTCCACAGCAACAAGGCGGTTCACGCTTAGAAGAGTTGTGTTCCCCCAAATCCCCAAGACTGAACTGATAGTATGTGCAGTCGCGGTGCAGTCGCGAGGATCAATGACAACGTCTCGTTTGTTAACCTTGGAAAGAATACAGCGCATTCACCTGAATTAAGCGCCTAGTTTGTGACACACTGTACTAGCGTGCTACGAAATGTATCCGAAATGTATCTACGAAATGTATCTAATGTGAAATGTATCTCACAACACTCACCACTCGCGCTCATTGTTATTAAGATATTGGGAAAATTGATCCACGCGCTACCCTGCTTTGTTTCACAATGCCCCCACAACTACATTACACCCAACAAAAGTGCCCTAACATGGCTCTTAAACCTCCAATCCTTAACACCCAAACCTCAATACCCAACCCTCACCCAAACTAACCCAAAGACATAAACTAACTAATTCAAAACAATTAGTCTATAGCTACAAGCGCCCTTTTCGCAGAGGTGTCTGACGGAAAGGCACAAACAAACCGCTTTAAATCATTAATGTCACTCCATTCCGAGGTGAGAGCTGGAATGTCTACTGCAGACAATCTAGTCGAAGCACCGGCCGGATTGAGGACCTTGGCCAGTTGAAAATAATGAAGGGCCGTATGTCGTCGTGTCCAACCAACATGATCCATTATCTCTGACAGTTCAGCTCCTCACAAAGCAAGGGTTATAGCGCACCCGGCCCTGAAACCATGAAGAATTTCTCCATTGTCCGATCCCATCTCCTGCAGGTATCCTTTCAAACGAGCCTCAGCCGCGAATGAGCTGAAAGGCGCATTAAGTATACCCCCTTCAGGAGTAGTTGGGCGAAAGAGATATCAAATCGATCCTTAAATATTGGGCTACTGTCATACAATATTCTATTTCCTGAACAGGCAAATCCTTGTTCGCGGGTTGCGTTTAATTAATCTCAAAAACATTGCTATCACCATCTCTCAAGGTTTTACCCCAGACATGATTAAAGAGAAATCCATCATCATTTGGGAACCTCAAAATTTCTGGTACTTTCATCTCGCCCATATCTCCAGGTCTGTCACCACTAAAAGAGACTGCCTTAAAGTATGCTTGATCACGAGCCAGGATAAAACGTTGCGTTGGAACTGCAGGATTTTGTCAATATGATCAGTTAACCGGGCAAGTTTGTCCTCAAATCAAAGGCCGCTTTGAGGCTACGACTATTTTGCATGATGAAGTACATGCATCAGTATAAGCAGAAAAGATGAAAACATTTTGGCTTTGTTCCAAAAATAAATTCTTTCTCCTATCCTTATTCAAACCTCTTAAAATCACGCTGTAATCACTCCCCTGACTCCGCAATACAATAATGCATAACGCTCCAGACACATACACGCTTTGCGGACTTATGTGTTAAGTTAGCTCAATGCGTTGGTATACTGTATTAGAAAGCTGGGAAAGAATGAAGGGTGAGAGTTCAAGACTTGGCCTGGGAAGCGCACAAATTTATTTCTTTTCGTTTCTTTCCCTCCGACGTGTTTTTTCTTCTTTTTCCCCCAAGAAGCTAATAACTGCTTCCCATTTATAATAATTTATTATTTTGCACGATATTCATGCATTGCATGCATCGTGTTATTAAAATCCATGCTTGCCAGGGGCCCGCGTTCATTTCGTAATTAGGACAACAAATGCTTTTTAGGTTTTTTTAAACAATTCAAATAAGAAATGTTCGTACCACATGCTGTTGACATAGCAGTAATTATCTCATCACTCATTGCTTCACTATGTTTCACATTTGCCGAACCATTCGACAACATTTTTCTCTTCGTCAAGTCAAGTTGTGCATTGGTCAGCGGAAATACAAACAAAAGTTTGCGACCCAAGGAAGGAAGGATCGACCGACCGACCGACCAAGCGAGTGTATTCTCGCTCGCTCACTTAACTACTATTTCGCATTCTGCAAAATAGTCGTAAAAAGGGGGTAGCCTGTTTTGGTGTTATTCTGGCCATGTCAATGTTTGTAGTGTTCAGTAGATGGACGATCACCAACAATTTCTAACCACTGGACATATTGTTCATGGACCTCACCAGCACGGAAACAAGCAGGGTCTTTGAATCTTAACATGGCGGGATCTCCATCACTTGGTCAGTATCGTCCCTGGAAAATTCTGTGGCTGTCACCCCGGTGCTGACCCCAACGGAGTTCCCCAACCAGTCAACCAGTCAACCGAGTACTGGCAGGAAGCTTGTCCTCAAAGTTCCTGTCGTACTTTCACTCCCAGCTCAAATGGCAATGAGATGTATACGGAGAGATAAAGGGAGGAAAACCGTTATAGTCACGGGTATGCAAATGAGCAGAAACACTGAGGCCAGCAAGGGGTGACAACCATGACCCAGCATAACCGGGGAGTACAGTTCGTTTAGATACTCTTTTTCACAAATGTCACACCAAGCAAAACCCGAAACCCAGGGAGGATCTTAAAAGATTTATCTTCAAGGGAGAAAATATCAGGACATCGGAAGAACCACATACCGCGAAAAAAAATGCATTTATTACCTAGCGCTACAAAAGTAGCTATACTTGTTATCAATGAATAAAGGGTGAAAGTTT
>Ga0126337_10002964_pt1 | contig 10960 bp, 3 predicted proteins | sample DipCmetagenome_FD_92527 | JGI IMG/M metagenome (GOLD analysis project Ga0126337, IMG submission 92527) | Coral microbial communities from La Bocana,Puerto Morelos, Mexico - Diploria C A metagenome | ecosystem: Host-associated > Invertebrates > Cnidaria > Coral | place: La Bocana,Puerto Morelos... | reverse complement strand
TTAAGACTGTTTTGCTCTGATTTTTCCTATTAGTTATTGTAATTGATAAGTTCTCTTATTTATTTATATATCTCTAATTCTATCTATTCTTCAATTTTCTTCTTTCTTCTTATATATATATATATTATTGTCTTTTTTTTCCTTTTGCTCACTGTAATGTTCTGTGTTGTTTGTGTTTTTGTCTTTGTTTTTTGTCTTTGTTAGTTTTTTTACCGACCTTAATTTGTATTTACAAAATTGTAATACTGGCTGCCTGCCCTTTTTAACCCTAAAGTTATTTCAGGCAGCCAGACCCCTAGTTATTTATTGTTTGTATATTGGTATTATCTCTTTGTAATATTTAGGGCAAATAAATTTGTTGTTGTTGTTGTTGTTGACAAGATTATGCAAGTCGTCTGCCAACTAAATTATTAAAAGAGCAAACTAAGATTTGCAGAGGGCAAGCTAAATGTTAGAGCTACTTGACCAATGGGAAGCTGGAATTCAAGTTTTTTTTCTTTTTTAAGTCGTGAGTGGTGTCACTTTATTAACACTAGGGTACCTAGCTAAGGAGAGATTGTTGTCTTCTTGTATCACACATAGGCAGGTTGAATACTATTAAATTAAAACCAGGCCTAGTCGTCAATCATTTGATATTGGAAATCACTCAATTTAACTCAATCACTGATTGATATTGATTGATATCTGCAATCAATAAAAATTGAACTCACAGTAGAACATTTTTATTGATTATTACCGATTGATTTTCACTGATTGCTATCAGCAATCCATGTCAGTCTTCGATATTGTTATCGATTGATATCGATTATCGGTTTATCGATTGACTACGCATGGCACATTGAATACAACATCAAACACAGTACCATGCAACAGCAGTACTTTACACCCCCAATTCTTGAAATTTACTGACGAATTTTTAAACTTCTTGATCAGGCTGAGTCGCCGCAAAAAAATTTTGTTACCTGTTTCGATTTCAGTTCTGCTGCTCTCGGAGTCTTCTTTCGAAGGTAAGTAACAGAATCCCAGTCACTTTCTGCCTCCGCCATTTCTATTTGATAGAAGGGAAGTGTGATTCAACAAGTAAAGAGCACCAAGCGAAATAACTTTACTGAAGAGAAAAACAAAGCATCAAGCATGCGTTGTATCAAGCCGCTGGCCAATTTAAAGCAGGCTCATATTGCAACATTAACTGAAATCAGCTAAAAAATCTGTAGTTCGAGTGATAATTCAAAAGAAATAATATCGTAAATCAGGGAAATTAATGTACCTGCCAAATTGTTCACCAATCATGTCACTGAAGAAAAGGGAAATATCGAAATCGGGTCTGATGCAATGACATTTCAACTTGTTCCCAGGGTACTACCGGCGGTTGTTGGCCGTGCTGTCCCTTACCTTTCATGATCGCTCTCGAGAGCTCTCCATGGGTAAGTCAACGAAAGAAAAGCTCTTCTCTTATATTAAGACGGGAAAACTACATCGTGTCCGATATCTGTTCAAGAAATACGAACCATCCTATTTAACTGCCTTCGTAGATCGTAGAGGAAGAACTCCTTTGCACGTCTGTTGTCTTCTCGGCGATGATGCTATTATGAGGCTGTTGTTGAAAAAAGGAGCCGACGTAGGAGTTCAAGAAATCGATGGGAATACACCTATTCACTTTGCTTTAAAATACGCAATACAGACCTTGAGATCACACGCATTCGACGATCTGATTGTGCCTTTGCTGAAGGCATGTACTTGTAGTCGCCAAGTTTTTGACATAGAAAATAACGAGGGGAAAACACCAAGGGAATACATGACGGTATTTAAAAGAAAGTATGCCAAGAGAAAGCAGGAAGAGGAGGCTGACAGAAAACAACGGTGGCGAAAAGAGGACGAGGAGATGTCAAAAAAGAAGGAGGACTTAGAGTGGGAAAGGAAACTGCAGTTCGAAGCAAGCCAAGAGGATTTCAGTATTTACAGCCAAGATGATTATCTAGAGAACAAACAGGAGTCTTATGATGAGTGGGTGGAGAGAATCTTGAGTGAAAGAAGACGAAAGACCGAATCAAGTAAGCAACAGAAAACAGACACAAACAGGCGACATGAGCAACAGCAACAAAAGGCACAAGAGCGAACTAAGGAACTTGAGAAGGAACATGAAGCTTACATAACACGGATGTCTATCCAACGTCAACAATTGAAACTTTCGTCATCATTAGCACTCTATGAAAAGCGTTGCCATGAAATATTCCACAGTGATGCAACGTCAAGACTTAAATTTGTGGATCTACCTTGGCCTTTTGAAGGTGACACAAAACAAATGATTGACCTTGTGGTCAAGTGGTCAGAACTGAAGTCAAAAGAAGACCAAAAGAAATTTTTGAAAGACCAGCAAGTAAGATGGCATCCAGACAAATTTCTGCAGAAATGTGGGAACAGACTTTGTGTAGAGGACAGAGGACAAATTATTGAACAAGTAAAGGAACTGTCTCAAGAAATTAATGCAATATTAGAGAGTGAATTTTGATATTTTGGCTAATAAAATTCATTAGAACCTTTTTCATTAATAAAATTAAACCCCTTGGCCTTTCAACTTTGGAATGTGGGGCTGTGTTTCCAGGACCCAAAACCATGGACTGAAGAGAAACCTCTGACTTTGCTCTCGCCCACTTAGTTCTTCAGTCTGCATAAGAGTCATTTACATGTGATCATTCCGTTTCAAAGGATGTTTAATGATGCCAGGATTACGACGATTATTATACATTGAAGTCACTATCTCTTTTCTGATTGGCTGAAAGAACACAGTGAATTTTCAAAATCAGCACCTATGAAATCATATAGCTGCAGATTATACAATCACGTCAAGGAGGTCACTAGTCTCCTTCACAGCCATTATTAGGGTCGTCACGCAACGCTCCTCCAAGTGGGTAGGAGCGTTGCGTGATGACCCTAATAACGGCTGCGAAGGAGACTAGGCTAGGAGGTCACTGGTAATCATGTCATGTATGACCACAGTGCATTATTTCTAAGGGCAGTAATGTCAAGTTCGGCTTTGGCTGTTAAACCCTACATGTATCTCGACCTTGATCATTCGAGATATCACAAGAACCTTGTCCAATAATTGTTTATAATCAGTTAAGTAAGGCACAAAGAAATTTTGGTCACCGGGCTTTAATGTCAACATCATGTCACGCTATTTTAAGGCCAAAACTTTGTCACCAATGTTCTGTAGTGCCGTACTCAACTGGTATGATTTCAACTAGGTTGTACCTTGGTGTTGATTCAGATGATGCCTGTGTGAACAAGTCATACTGGTCTGACAAGTTCATGGCAGTTGACAAGATTTTTGTTTGGTGTAAACTTACACCACCCAAGTATGAATGGTGATTGGTCTGAAATCAGTGCCTAGAAAGACTACAGTGCAATTATTATTGGTGTTTATTATCCAAGCCAGATGCAAAATAATTTTATCATACCACCAACAGATCCTGCATGCCGACTTGTGTTGCAAGATGGGTTGATGAAGCAGTCCAGAATAAGCCATCTGGCCCTGCACACCTCAACATTGCATAATTGAGACCATTTGCTGAGAAATTACAACAAAGTTTTTCTAACCAAATCAAAACTCAGCAAAGGTGGTATGATAGTGTATGATACAACTGAGCAAGATGTTTTTTATGGGAATAATACCAGGAATATAGCTGCCAACCATTTTCCTGTCCAGCCATTGTAGTAAGGGAAGAAGCTCAATCCATGCTATTGCAGCCACAGTACTTACCAGAATTGAAGGCAAACCACAAGGTAGGTAAAGTTCAACTCATACTTCAGTAAACAATTTTATTTTGTTTCAAGTAAACCTTAGTATAATGGCTGAAGTTAGATGGCAATGAACTGCCTACACAACTTGGTTTTTGTGGACCAAAAGGTATCATCAACTTATGTCTCACACTGTTTACAATAGTTTTTTAAGCTCAAACATGCTTTTGGTAAAATTAACAAATTCTAATATGGCTTTAGTTTGGTTTAATGGAATGACCAAGTAGATTATTATTTTATCTAAGAAGTCTGCAATTTTTGTATTGAAGTTTTACAATGAAAACTAAAAATAGTGTTGATGGTATTCGTCCAAATATAAAATATGTTATGTTGTTGGACTATGTCTGACAAATTCTTGATAATCTCTTGTCATTCATCTCCCATCTGAATAAAATCTCAAGTCAATCTATACTGAAAAAAATAACCTTGCAAGACAATTCATATGTTATATAAACTGAAAGCTATAATGGCCAGTTTAACAGAATCTTGCATCAAATAATATCTACTAATTAGTTTAACCTTAGAGAAAAATGGGAAACTGAAAATGCAAGTATACACTCCCAAAAAAATACAAATTCCAAGTACTCAGTAAAATACTAATTTTTGTAACCTCTGCTTATTTCAGAAATCAGACTCTATCTCAATTATGCAACATACAAAAAATATATGTTATTAATAATAAACTCCGATTTCACCTAAAATTTAACTTGACGACTTGGGTTTGCACTAGTTAGACCACAGAAACAAAAATGGAACCATCTAACAAGAGTCTTCGTTTACAAATCCCTTATACACTATGTATTTGAATTGAAACCAAACCTTGCATATAAAGCAATTTTGACAATATCATCCCTAGTCTGGGCTTTTTTTACACCAGCTTACACTTGGTATAAAATGGCCTACTCCAATCTTCTAAATAAACACTTCAAATATAAATAAACACTTTACTAATTAAAGAAATTACTTTTAAAGGGTCACAAAATATACTAGAAAGGCAGAAATGAGACAAAAGCAAAATAAGCCTAGTAAACTGACCAATAGTATATATTACAAGACATCAATTAGTGGAACTAGGTATGTGTTGCAGTCTAGCGGTCTGGATACACGTCATAACTAATTCTCTGCTTTGCCTTTTCCTTGCAGTACTTCTTGTGAGAGGGCCAGTCTCGCTGAAAAGAACGATTAACCAAGCAAGAAAATCAATTAGGATTTACAATGTAAAAATAATGTAATTATATTAATGAATTTATATGAGACATGACATGAATGCTGTAAAACTTTGCTGTTCTTGCAGTAACATCCATACTGTAAGTAGTGTTTGATGCAATCATCCTTCAAAATTTAGTACACTAAGTATGTATATTCTAACCTCAATTTTCTGACTTTTCTTTGTTGAAAAATTTATTTGCCATTTTTATCAAAACCTGCTAAAACAAACCTCCCATGGTTATTACAGAGCTGAGAGGATGTCTTATTGACTTCCAGTAAGAGTATTTCATTCCGGCACTTCAAAAAGTACAGCCACAGGCAACCAACATATTTGTATTGAGTATACAGTCAGTAGATTTCAGGAAAAAAAAGCATTTTCTGTACTTCCTCCAGACTTAAATTACAAGCATTTTTTTGGAAACATAGAAAGTGTTTTCCATCTTCTTGGGAAACACTGCAAAATCACTTGACATTTATTTCAATTTTCAAATGTAAATTTCTACTTTTTGCTCATGACATCATTACATCTACTTGGCTAGTTCTGGGCTTCTATCAAGTTTAAGAAGCATGCCTTTTACTTGCACTTGTACATGTTACAGAGCATTCTGTAATATTACTTATCACATGTTGCATACAACTTTGCTAACCTCTTGACAAAGAGCTCCACAGTATCGCACTTGTTGACACTGTCCACAGATACTGAACTCCCGAAGCTACAAGGTTATTAAAATTACAACTATGTTAATTAAAATAGTTATGAAAAATTTAAACAAAACAATACAATTATAATAGGTCAACAAACACAAACATGCTCGAAAGTGCAATGGAAAGTCTTTTTGATGGGCATTTTGAATTCTGTTGTTTCAAATACCTACTAATTTTCCCCCTGAGTAACCCATAATAGCTATGTGAAAAGTACAATTCAATATGGCTGCCTTATTGTGGAAAAGGTCCATTTCTATTGAGAACATGATAAATGTAAGAACATGCACCCATTCTGTAATGTTTAAGTCTTTCAAAAATACCAGGTGTCTTGAGTTCAATGTTACTAGATAGTACTTGCAAATGCAACAAACACCTTAAAAACATACAGGCTTCAACAGGAGCTTACAAAGTCACAGTCAAACAACTGCATATATTCACTATCGGTATAAATTTTGTAGCATTCTATCATCAATGCTGTTCTCTGATTGGCTACACTATTCGCTATCTATTCTGTTGTAGACAGTGAGTAGCACAGCAGTGTGCACTTGTTGACAAAATTAAAATCACAGCCACTTCTCTGTGTCTTCGAGCTGTCTGTAAAGAGGATTAGGATTAAGTTTTGAACAAATACTAGATTGATACTAAAACAATAAGATTATTTGCTCTTGATTTCTATGCATGGTATGCAACAGAAATCTTTATCTCATAATTTAATTCATTCATACAACAGTAAAAAATTACTTAAGACTCACTTCAGTTTCAATTTTACAACATGGGGGATAATGGCATTCATAAAACGACAATGTATCATCTGAAAGAAAACAGGAATTACATGTAACAACAATCAACCACGTACATCTGTAATATTAGCCTAGTTTTCTCTCTCCCAAACTAGTAGAGGGGGGGGGGTGCGGCAATGGCAAAGGTATTGCTAAAGGCAGTCAAGAGATAGAAGAAGTGATGATGCTAGTTATGGTGTAGTAGTAGTGGTAGCAGAGCAGGTGGTTGTACAGTAGCAGTGGTGAAAGTGATATTGGAAGTGGTATCTAGACACAAGATGAAACTGTGTCAGTTCCATCACTTTTCTCCTTGACAAGTCCTTTTAAATTGACCGAGCATCATAGAGGAAAAGAGCATGTGTTTAAGTATTGTTGCAAAATTACTTCAGGAACAACAAAAAAATTTTCTCCTGAGGCTTTGTGCATTGAAGTGGTACCCCAGACAAAAATCATAACTGGAAGTAACGTGAAAACAATTTAACTCAGACTGCACATGTACCTGTTGGTATGTTAAACTTTTAAAACTTAAAAGTTACTTCCCTGCATTCTGTCAAGCTGCACCAATAGAAGCAATACTTCTTCTTACCTTCCTCAATAACTTGCTCCCCATTGGCATTATAACACTTGTAGTTTAAATTCATAAAATGCTGAAAATAAACATATCAAGCTCAGGATGAATTGTTAGATTTGGCTACAAACAATCCATGGTACATACTAGAAAAAATTAAGTCACTTGTTTTCTCTGTGTGACAAAAATATTTGGAAACAGACAAGCGGAGAAACAACAAAGAACCAAACAAACGAATCCAAGGCTTCAAGAAAAAACCTCACGAGTAACATCTAGCATTCCAACCACTAAGATAAATAAGCTATACTAGGCAATTGAAGTGAGGTGCAGAACCTGGTATAGGCAATAGGCAATATTCACACCACACCTTATGGGGTTTGGTTGAAACACACAAATATATACAAAGGAAGAATAAGCAAATTTAGAACCAGGTGTATCAATACAATTTATGAATTAGGTTCTTAGGAAACCCTTAATAATCATTAGATAAACAATCTAAAATCATATTAAATAAATATTATAATAAATTAAATAATTATACCTCATGTTCAGCCTCAAATGGTGGTAATCTGGATACAGCCATCCAGTATAATCTTTGATCTTCTCTTGGTTCACTTCCACAATTGTTATTAGTAGCACTAAAGGAAATAAACAATGTAACTGATGAAGTTTGCATTCCTGCCCAGCATGCACGTAAACACAATGTAATCAATGAAACCAAGATTTTGACTATGTTGAAAAAATCATCAGCAAGGCAAATAACTAAGCACACCACAAAAGACGGTTCCACGAAGCATGTAATTCCTTCCAGAGAATAATCAATATCATAATTTAGGCAATACATGTATATCAAACCAAAGATTTTTGACCAAAATCTACTTTTTTAATTTTATAGTCAAGGTTTTCTAACATGTCCATTCTTAACATCTTTTACCCTACTATCTTAAAATGCTATTATCATATCATTATCATATGTTTACACAAAGCACTTAGTAAAATGTAGTGTGCATACTTGCATCTGAGATATTAATTTTTTTTGGTTCTCTAGCCTACATCCAATTGACATGTATTTTGTTTGCTCTTTTACTTTAATTATTATGATCTTAATGATCATAGTCAAAACTTTGTGAACTAAACTTCATTATAAGAAAAACTATCCTCAAGATGGTCAAACCACGCAGACAAAATCATCCATGGATACAGCAGGTCACTTTTCCCAGTGCCCAACCTATAGCACTATAGCAACTTAACCACTACCCATACTACCAGCGTAACTGTACCTTTCTGCATGGCTAAATAATTGTACTTTTGAGTTCTTGCTTGCTGATGAAGGTACCACACACAAGTTGTTTAATCTGTTGTCTGCAAAACAACAACAACGGTGGTTTTATCATTCAAATCTGTAGCCCTGGATTCATTTAGAACTATGTTTATTGACAATGTGCGCAAATAAAACAAACAGGAGAGATGGGAGGGTGAAATAAATTAAGACATTTGACGTCAAGTGGACACAAACTGTAGAAAAGTCCTGATATGAGCCCAGTGGTCAAACCTGTACCTGTGGTTCCATGTAACATCATGTATCCAGGAGTATGTCTGCTCCCCTGGTTAAACAGAACCACTGGGAGACTAGAACTTGTCTAAGAGCAACGTCTAAGAGCAAGGTCTAAGAGCAAGGTCCTCATTGAACCTTGACAAGTCTCAAGACAAGTACCCTGTAGACAATACAAGTCTAGACCGACTACATGTACAGGTGTATTAAACAATCAAAACATTCATGATCTCTATTTGTTTTCAGACAGGTGCCGCAATACTTAGCCAATCACAAAAGTATGTTATATTTTTCTTTGAGAATGTGGTGACTGATTTTTAACATTACACTATTAGACAGTGTTTGTTTCAGTTGCGACCAGAGGGATCTTGTTGTATGATCATTATTACCAAAAGAGAAGTACTCCATAGATGTATGTAAATTAAGTAAATTTTACTTGCATGTGTATATGTTGTAGGTCAAAATAAAATTCAGGTTAAAATGAAATGCCTTTGTCTCTTCATGGATCATCAATAATTAGGATTAGAAGACAAAGGAAATTGATAATCAAACTAGGTTAAATCATTTTAACCTGAATTTCATTTCAACCTACAGCATATATATAATTATATATGATTCAATGTCTGCTACATACCCACTGTAACACCATTTTTGTGAGAAACTCTAAAGCCTGGTGCAACCCCACCACAATGTCGTTCCCTACAATAATCAAGGAACAAGTGAGGCTTTAACAGGTCACATTTTACTAGAATACACTTGTATCTTAACCATTAATCCTCCTTCCTCAAACCTCATTTAATACCAAACAATGCATTTTTTTGTCATCTATGCAAGTTTTTCAACTGAGCATTGTATTGCACAGTAAATTATTTTGCATAAAAGAAAACACATTAAAAATAACTCAAAGGTGATTTTCACAGCACTCTTTTAATTGATATTTACATGTAACACATGCTTAGCAGGTTCTTCCAGTCAGCAGTCAATCTCACAAATGCAGGCTCATTAGGAACAAGGCAACTTTGTTAAGACTGGGTCTTCAAGTTCCCAATCATTTTTGTAACAGTGGTTTGCACTCGAGTGGTTTAGTAGCAGTTGTGTTGGTAAACATGATACCATAAAGTCCCAAGTTGAAACTCCGAACAACTGATGTCATGGAAATTGAAGGGTAAAAATGGTATGACACCTTATTATCTGAGATCAAGATTTGTATATTGTGACAATGTGAGTGCTTATTAATTAACTGATGGAAAAACCATGTATAAATAAAGTTATCCTATCCTATCCTAGGCAGGGAACATCTTACCAGATATACTCATGAAAATAACATCCACTTGTTTCTTCTCGTGACAAGTCAAATGCATAAGCAAATATATTAGCTCCATCACCGTCTTTGTTGACATCAACTTTTGCCTGAAAATAAATAACAAAATTAACAATGAATCTCATGAGTATCTTAAACAGTATCTTGACCTTTTTTACAATATTTAAAAAGGTTCCATCTAAAACTCTGGTATCAGATCAATCATCCCTACATAACAAGATCTATTCTATATATAAATGCATCCTTTTCAAGAACCCCCAAAGCAAGTAATCCAGGGCTCAACCTTGGGGGTGGTCAACATTGGATTTTCAGTTTTAGTTACTGAAATTCCCTTTAGTTAATTACTAGTCATGTACATGTCTTTGTCAATGGTGAAAATAAAGTCATGTTATCTGACAGGGTGCAGAAAAAATAACAAATTATGCGGGAAATTTCAACAGTTAACAGAACTGATAATAAAGACTTTTGAATAATTATTAATTATATGAAACAGAATCTTACCCACATTTTACATTGTGAGCTCTTTAATAAAATGCACATCATGTTTGCCAACTTTGACATATGCTTAATTTTTTTATGGTATTTGTTGACAGGTATTTCTTCATTTACACAGTTTTTCCAAGTATTTTAGCTCATTTTGCATGCAGAATGTGGAATGCTTGTAGCTTAGCAGCCAGGCATTTTCCAGTGATTTTAGCCTAAAGTAGGTTGAAATGCCTGGAGGTTAAAAATTTGCCATGAAATGGTGTGTTTTCTTCTCTGTTTTAGGAGAAAAAAATTATATTATCAATTTTCATTGTTCAATATGAAATATTACAAATTTGAACTAAATGTTCATAAAACAATCATATACATTAGTTCATTATATTAGTATTACATTACATTATATTAAATTATACATTACACTACATTATACATTATATTACATTACAATCATATACATTAGTTCATTACATTAGTATTACATTACATTATATTAAATTATACATTACACTACATTATACATTATATTACATTACAATCATATA
>Ga0126337_10002963_pt1 | contig 10961 bp, 12 predicted proteins | sample DipCmetagenome_FD_92527 | JGI IMG/M metagenome (GOLD analysis project Ga0126337, IMG submission 92527) | Coral microbial communities from La Bocana,Puerto Morelos, Mexico - Diploria C A metagenome | ecosystem: Host-associated > Invertebrates > Cnidaria > Coral | place: La Bocana,Puerto Morelos... | reverse complement strand
TTTTTCCCACGATCCACAAGCGACCTCTCGGTTGATTACTTACAGTGATCTCGCCGCACCTCTTTATAACCAAGAAATGGCTTCGAAAACCTCCCGCGCCATATAGTTTCCAGACGCAATCCTCGACTGAATATTTAATTCCTTTTACACAACTAGTAGTACTTGTCAGTCCTGTTTTAATTGAATAAACTTACTCTCCGTGATCTGCATTTGCGTGCAAAAGGACATGTGGCTAATTTACACGTACAGATCCTTCTCCCTTTTTGTCGCCGATATTTTTTTGCTATTTATGTTAGTGTACTCATACTGTAAACATAAATTAGACCTCTTAAGAGTCAACAGCGCCCTTGGTGCGAGAACAGCGCTTGCGACGAGAAGAGGATAAATCTTAATAGACTGGCGAACTGTCTTCGATAACTTGAAAACTCCGCGGCCCGGATGCACAAACTGTAAGCGCAGTCATTCGCCAGCTAAGTTCAGTGCAGCCAGTTCCACGTGAGTTTCAGGACTGTAAAATTCTGTTTACATTTAACCTATATGAAAACGCACTCACACCAGAAAGTACGAGCCGCAAAAAAAAAACTAAGTAAAGAAACATTTCATTTGAACCCCAAATAAAAGCAATTATAGACAAAACCATGGGAAAATAAAAATGGCCACCAATGGCTACTTCTTCCGCTTTTTAATCAAGAATCTGGATTATCGTCCTGACGGCTGTATTTTACAAGTGAAGACGCCAATAAAGTAAAGCGCTCTCTTGAAATATGCGCCAACAGGTGAACACGGATCGAAGCAGTAAACTCAGTGAAGAGGCAGCACACATATCTTACAGTGAGCTTAAATCGTGTTATAGTCTTCCTAATTTTAAACTGCGATAATGGATTAGCATAAAACGTTCCTAGCGTATATGTGCAGAATATCATGATCGAGCCGTAGAGGACTTCTGTAATTAAAAAATAAAATAATTTATTATACAGACAACAATACCAGGTGAACTGTCGGGCGAAAGCATGATATCTTCACACGTGAAAGTAACATGTTATCTTCACGTGTGAAATGATCACCGTTGCTATGGTCACAAAAAAATAGCCCCTTTTGTAACAAAAGTGAACCTGTTTGGTATTTCATTGGTGTTTGTATGATAAACAGAACATCACATGGCCCTGCGGAGATATGCAATTTCTCTTCTCGTGTTGAAAAATATACTGTTGCAACACGAAAAGAAAAATTTTGTATCTTTGCGCAGCCAAGTGCTACCCCCTATATAATCAACTAGCTTATACTGTTACAGAAATTTTCCAATAAAGAAATATCAGGAACACTGAACGTAACGATTGTCTCTGTTGCCAAAAGCACGACTGAAACAGTCATACATGCATAATTGACAGAAGTCTGCCAATTTTGTCATGTCACTGTCATTTCAAGTGTTCCTAAATATTGCTCTTTAGTCGAACCCCTCAGCACCTCCTACGTTTCCCGTAAGAAAACAAAAAATGATACAATCTGACACATTGACGCGAGAAATGAACGTGGGTTAATAAAGAACTTAAAATCAGTCTGCTAAAAATTGATGAGTTTTGTGTCCTAAATACGTGCGAAATATTTAATAAAACCGCTTCCCTTGATTGCAGATGGCCAATATAACATTAACAGGGTCCGTTGATCCCAGACACAATATTAACGGCAGTTCGCAAACACACTTCAGTGTCTTACCTACTGTGGATGCATTTTTAAATTAGTTTTTTCTAAACTTAATTATGACTCTTAAATCATAAAATTATAATTTAATTTAATTTATGAAAATAATGGAACCTGCTGTGTGTACTCATCACCATGGCGGACAATCTATTAACAAAAATGCACGCTGAGGTATCAGTGAGAAACTATACCTACCCCGATATTGAAAATTAAAAGTAAGTTTAAAGGCGTTTGAAGGATAGCATCCATTTGAAACTATTAATATCAACGGTACTCAGTTCTATTCCAGACTTTCTTTTATTTTGTCCAAGCTGATCCACAGGCTCCGTGAAGCTGACGTTTATCTTCCATGATATGGTTATTAAACTGAGTAAACAGAGCTGAAATGAATAATGAGACATACTTGCCGTGTTGACACAATGTTTAGACTGCGATATCTTTTGTTAGCAACCTAGGATTATAGTCAATAAAAAAGCTTCACACAGCGCGGGAACATATTACGCAACAGAAATGAATTTTACCTATATGAATTGCTTCTCGTTTCGATTTTGTCCACGGCATACTCTTAAAAATATGATTCCTTAGCGAGGGAGAGAAATTTCAAGCTGTGCTGAGCTATTAAAAAGGAATTAATACTGAGCTATTTCAATTCCGATCTTACGTGAATTTCTCACAGACGTCTCAAACACGTGGAAAAACCTTGTTTGTCCTGTTTGTTTGAAAGCATAACAGGCGACTTTCGTAAGGAGGTTTAGAAAGACAGCAAAACTTAAGTGGGTCGGGCGAGACTGGGGGAGCAACAGTCTCACCGGAATAGGAAATCGAAATATGTTTAAGTTCATTGAGTTTTAAAACAAACAAATCGCTTAGATACCCTTGAGTTGAAATTTTTAACTGAAAACTGAATTGCAAAGGTCTCAGACTATACGGATTAAGTACATAGAAGGAAATGCTCAGAGTGATTGGAAAATAAAATGTAATAGTTTCAAGTCTTCTGAAACAATATTCACAACATCAGCAACATTGTATTGCAACAAAAATGTGTTAATTAGCATATTGAAACTAATACTCACATGAGTAAGAACTAATCTTAGGAATTATCCTTTAAATTTCTTTAAGAGGTACTTGAGCCAATTATGTTCCGTTCTTTGATAAAATACATATATTGAAAATGGAGGATGGATGAAGACAACGTGTTTGCAAAATACCGCATTTTTTTATACGTGGGAGACCAGTCTTATATCTACAAACACAGGCAGCAAAAACCGCGAATTTGTTTTAGGTATTTTAAGTTCCAGGGACGGAAGCTTTTTATTTTAAGTCCAGGTTTATTAAAATCGGAAATAACGAAATAACAAGACAATCCTGCTCTTCATCTGGAAGAAAAAAGTACACTGAGACCTGACTGAGAATTTATTATATAATTAAATGTCTGGTAAGAGATTTTACACTACTGAGCCCTCGATAGTAATTTACTGATCCAGATCGAAAAGAACAGTTATTAATCGTCTCAAAGATCAAGAACTAAAAATTGCAGAAAGCGGAAAAATGACGAAACGAGCACGCGTTGATTTTGCAAGGCGTGGTGACATCCGCTGAATTGAAACGGTCTTATTCACCCAAAATAGAATGCTATGTCACCAGAATGGAACTTGATTTTTAAATGAATTGTGTCTTTCTCAATATTGAGTTTAGTATTCCGTAAAAAAGAGAATCATTTAAAAACTATGTAGGTGGATTAACTGTCACTTCCCAATGCAAGCTTGAAAATGTATATAAGCAGATGGGTTTGACGTTTCCACTGCAGAAGCTCGATAGCAAAGAAGCTGACTCAAGAACAAGAATAGCTGAAAGTCAAACTGATCAACGACTCAGAGTAATTCGGTTGAACGGAAAGTGGTGAAGAAATTGTCCAAACGATGGCTAAGGTAAGATCCATTCACATTTAGGTTGTTATCGAAATGGATAAAGAAGCCGGGTTTTCGCCCGAAATGCATGTCATCTTTTCAAAATGGTCTTCAAGTATCTCATTTACATCTGGGTGCCGTTTCGCATTATTGCCCAAGTAATATTTTATCCGAAATGTCCCATTTTATACCTTTTTAGTCGGAAGTTTGTGAACGAGATATTTTTTTCGACTCAGCTTCGAATTCGACTCGTGGACAAAGTAATTAATAAGCATTCTGAATAAGGACATAAAATGTTTGTTTAACAGTCATGGATTTTGCAGCATCTCTGGGCATTATCTTAACATATTTTAAATTGTTTTATTCGGCCAAACACGGTATAAACTATGCACAGAGAGTTACGGGAGACTTTAATCTCATTTAAAAATGTTTAGGACTCACTGTCGGCATAAATGGTATTTTTCTTTTGCCATCGTAGCTTGATAAGAAATAAAACGTAAACTGCATGATGGAAAAGAAAATTATTTATTGACGTTTCGTTTATTGAGGACTCAGTTCAGTCTGATGTAACAGCGCTACAAACTAGGTTGAGAGACGAATATTGAAGATTTAGGCTCCATTATTGAATAGCTCGTCGCAATCGCACACAGGAACTTTTATTTAAACTATGTTACGGGTTAAAAAGTTTTTTTTTCTTTTCAGTCTTAATATTGTGTTTTTATTGCATCACATCACAAGTTTAAAGTAGCTTTTTTTCTATCTAACACGTACACCTGTGGGATCGATGTAGCCTCCAGACCTCAGCTAAGCTCGTCACCTCATTTCTCACCACCAGCAGTTAGCAGCTTTATTTCATCTGTATTTCTGGAGCCATAGGCCTTCCGTCCACACTAACCCGTCACAAAAACGGAGCTTTTCGAAAACGCTCTTCAGACCAGAGAAATTCGAAAACGTGGGCTTTGCGTCTTCGTGTGGACGAAATTAATTTTGAAAACAGAGCATTTCGACAATGACTGGCGTCATAATAATCACGTGATTTCCCTGACCGAGTTTTTCTCAAACGCAAATCCAAAATAACCGGTGATTGTTGTGTTTTTAAATTCCTCTGGGATAGTGGTGACGGAAAACGTTTCATGGGTTTTCAGAGCGAAACCTGAGTGAGACGTTTTCAAATTGCTCCTGCGCATGTGCCGTATGAGCCCTGTCTCCCTTTCGTTTCTCCTAGTATATGTCAGTATGTACTCTGTGTAAAGGTACTTGTGCATCCATAGCTTTTGGCTTCCGTTGTTCTGAGAAAACGTCGTAGTGTGAGACCAAAAAAAAGGGCTTCTAAAAATAGCCGCGCTCATTCAGACTAATAAAATATATATCACCATGTCCTCACGAAAGACAATCTAGTCAGCTGTGTGTTGCTCACCAAACAGCCTTAGACAGCTTTCTTCATTTAATTTTCTCTTGCAATTTTTCGCTACCTTGTAACTAACTGAATCTTACACATGTGATCGTACTTGTATGTGAAGCTTTAGGTGGAGCTCTGTAATTAAATGCTGGAGTGACAAGTAGACATAAGATTTGTTCCTAAGTATTCAAAAGGCATGAGTATCTTACTAAGCACTACCAATTTTGGAACTTTTAGATATTGGCAATTTTGATGTTTTTCGTCATTGGTTTGATGGCACTCCCTGGTTCAAGCGGGTGTTCGTTGAGGAGGAGACAGAACCTCACGGACACTCAATTGCTGCAGCTCATTCGTCAGCATTACATTTTCGTGGAAAACAAGCTCGTAACTCAAAGCTCAAACAGCACTCAAATCAGCGGGAGAAGCAACTTCGTAACTGGAGCAATCGAGGGTACTACAAAGTGTCCTTGGAAGTGGGCTACAGACGATGATCCTGACAGAATTCCCAGGTACATAGCTAAGGCGATATGTCCCCAGTGCAAACATTACTGCAGGGCCGTGTTCTACACACACAACTCGCTGGTTCAACGATGTGATCGAAAAACAGGAACTCTCTACTGGAAGAGGATGGAAAGGACACTGCAAATAGCTTATGTCTATGATCACTAAGATTAGTGTCAAACAGTCACGGCTTGTAACAATCAAAATATCCGAGCAAGAAGCTCACGTAGAAAACACCTGATAATCAACGAAACATGTAAAAGAACTTAATTTATTTCAGTATAGAATAAAGATAAAAATTAGTACAAAAAATACATTGATACTTCATACGATCGCTAGTAGAATCATAATACAAAAAACTAAGTAGATATCAATCTATAGTTATCATGATTGAGAAACCGTCATGCTGAAATTTCTGAGATAGGCAAAAGCTACATTTGCAAAAAAACAATCAAAAATTCCCCAAATTGTTGTTTTTATTAACTTATAAAGGTAGGTAATTCCCTATGTTCGACAATTTACAATGTACAACAATATAACGATCCAGATAGTCTCGAAGACATAAAATATTTTCTTTTTGTGTGTGTGCAACAGAACGAAGAAATTTCATAGATTAATTGTTAATCATGGATTATTTGGAAACCTAGCCGAGCCTAACCTTCGACGTTAATTAAGTTTCCAATTGCTAGTTCATAATCTTTAGTTCCATATACGTTTGTTTGTTCTTATTTGAATAATTTCTTAAGGATTTAAGCAGAATTTTCAAGGTAAATTTACTGAAGGCGAGTGCATATAATGTAATTGCTTATTATGTACTTTAAGATTAGCAAAGGAAACAAATAGAGAAATAAATGACTATGATTGTTAGAAATAGTAGCCTTCGCATTTTTTGGCGCAATGGTAACATGACAAAAATAACTGACTTTGGCGTTGAAAAAAGAGGCGCGAAGCCGTGAAAACAATAACAGAATTTTTCGATAGCAGACAACGTCAGGGCACTCAGTAAATCAGCCGCATATAACTCTTTTAGCGACGCTGAAAAATTTTCAAGACCTCATTGTACATCATTCGTTACCTGCAGATTACCGACAAGTCCCTGTTGCAGAAACAAATTATTTAGGTTCTAAAGAAGCAGTTGCGCTGCTCCGACTGAAAAGGGAAACGATTTTTTTTAGTGATTATCAAATAACTAATTAACTAATTCGCTTCTGCATAACGGCAGTAATTTACCTTTTCAACTTCAAGTTGTTAATAAACTTTGTAATCACTTATCCGAGTTTAAATCTCTTAAACGTTTGACCCTTTTTCGTTTTGTACTTGTATAGTAGTACTGTAATAGTAACAGTAGCAACAATAGCAGTCGCATGCGCAGTCGCAGTGGCAGCAGCAAAAGTAGTAGCAGTAATAGCAGCAGCAGTAGCAGAAGCAGTAGCACACGTAATAGCAGAAGCAACAGGAGTAGCAGCAGTATTAGCTGCAGTAGTAACAGTAGCAGTAGCAGTAGCTAGTAGTAGTAGTAGTAGCAGTAGTAGTAGCAGTAGCAGTAGCAGTAGCAGTAGCAGTAGCAGTAGCAGTAGCAGTAGCAGTAGCAGTAGCAGTAGCAGTAGAGTAGCAGTAGCAGTAGCAGTAGCTGTAGCAGTAGCAGCATCAATTGATCCACGTGGGCAAAACAGTCAATGTGAGAAAGGAGTTCAGGAAATTTGGACTGAACATCCTCGGACTGAGTGAAATAAGATGGAATGGGTTTGGTGAGTTGAGGTCCACCACAGGTGGCTACATCCTGTACACTGGCTCAAAGGAGGATGACCAAAGAGGAGTAGGTCTGACCCTGGAGAAAGAAGCCTGGATGTAATTGTTAAGATGGAACCCGGTGAGCGGATATGAGTGCCAGATTAAATTCTCGATATGCAAAACTCACAATAATAATGCTCCACACATCAACCATTAAAGCAAAAGAGAGCATCAAGAAGGAGCGTTATAAAAGTGTAATTTTCTCGAAAACGCGCTTATGGATGATATTTAAGCCATCGTTAAGACAACTATGTCAAGTCCGAGATCCCAAAGTTGTATTTCCAAAATTATCCCTGATGGCGGTCCTACTTAAAATGGGACATGGCGTCATTTCGTTGCTATGGTAACTCACATCCTGATGACATGTACCCCATTTCAAACCTTTATCTTTTTTAGCGCACCAGTAACGCTAGATTTTCTGTTGGATTGATAATGGTGCTTCTCTAGTCGCTCAAAGTGGAACGCTCTCGTCACTCAAAAACCGACGATCCACCTAATAAGATTATGGGCGAGTAGAACGTTTGATGAGACTGGAGAGGTTAGCTCATCATGAAAAACCCTAAGAAGGGGAATCATGTGTGACAACTATCACGGTATATCCCTCCGACTGGTGCCATCGAAGATCTGTAAAATTCTGATGAACAGAATAAGAAGGGTGTAGAACACATATTTACACTTAGAGACCTCCTTGAGCAATTTAAAGAATGGCAGGCTCCCCAAAAAAGTGAACTTTGTTGACTTCAGGAAAGCATTTGATAGAGTCATCAGAGAGAAGTTAGGGGTCATCATGCAAGAGTACGGCATCTTTAGTATGTACATCACTATCATCAGAGACCTGTATGATCTGAGCTTATGCTGCATCCTCGAGGATAGCAGAACATCAGACTGGTTCGAGGTGAGAAGTGGTTTGACGCAGGGCTCTGTTACGCCTGGCTTCAACCTCATCATCGTGATTGATTGGGTCATGAGTAAAACAGGTGACAAAGAAGAGGACTTGGTTGGAATCGTACCACTGTCCTAGAAGACCTGGACTATACGTATGATATCGCACTCTAAACAAGCAGACGAGGAGAAAACGTCCCGCCTTCACGGCTTAGGTAAAGCAGTACGTTTAATCATCAACCCCAGCAAAACCAAGAGCATGAATCTGAACTTCGAAAAGAACGATCCGATCACCACTGGCGGCGATGGGCTAGAAGACATTGAGGATCCACCTACCTCAGTGCAAGGCGGTACAGAGGCAGACATCAAACGAAGACTAGCCCTCTTAAGGAGTTCTTTTTCCACGCTTAAGCCCCTTTAGAAATAATAAAAGTGCAGCTCTAAAACTAAGCTGGGCATTTTCAACACCAGTACCATCTAACTGTATGGGGCAGAGACGTAGAGAACTGAACAAACTGGCTGATTTTCACAGTAAGTGCATGGGAAAGATACAGAGAGTTTTATGACCAAACCAAATCTTAAACGAGGAACTGTACTAGCGGATCAATGCGCTGCCACAGTCAGTGAAGATAAGGATACGGATATGAAGATGGATATATAGGACACGTCCTGCGGAGAGACAGAACTCATCTGGGCACCACTGCAGAAGAAAATGACCGGTCAGGCTACGAAAGACCTGGAGGAGGAGTTCAGAGAGACAGAAAGGAGATGGGGGCTGTTATGAATGGCCCTAGGTGTCCTGCGGGGAACTAATATTGATAGTAGCAGCAGTAATAGTTTTGACTGTAGTGACAGTAGGTAGCAACAGCCATGATAAACTGAGTCACTTTTAGTCATCGTCTTTGTTTTGCAGCTCATTAGTATAACTATTTAAGAAATAAATGCAAGCAAATAGTATCCACAAGTTTAATTAAGCATTCAAAAATAATTATTTAATCAGGACTCTTTGTTAAGTTAGAAGCCCGTAATACGACTTGTTCACAATAAATAAAACTTCATCTCTCACTCAAAAAATACACTCATGCATTCAAGCACTTCTTAATATTCCTATAAATAAATAATATACAAGGAGTTATTGAAATTTAAAATTTGTTTTCTCTTTTATATTGATCACACCAGATGAAATTGCGGGAATCTGAACAACAAAGATTGCGAAAGCTTTTCTTTCTTCCTCTCACTTCAGTTCGAATCGGTTTTTTTCTCAGATAAATACCAGATAAAATAGTCACCATAGCTTACGGCAATGAACTCAAGTTCGGTTACTCATTTGTAAGGATCGTAGACATAGGCTACGGCAAGCTTTTTTTCTTTCCATTTCCACACTTTTTCTCCTGTTGTTTTGTCACATTTTGGAATAAGAACATTATGGTAGTAATTCACAGCCCGGCAATAATGCGGACATCCGAGACACACAGCTTTCATTATACTTCGCGGGATACGCGCGTTATCATCATCTCGAACCCACTTCCAGGGACAATAGGTTGTGCCGGGTATGCTTGCAGAACGAGAGTTTCTTGGTTGTGAACCTGGCTGTCTCGGAATAAGCGAACTTGTTTTCTTTCTCACGAATATGTATTTTTGCTGAAGATGACGTAATGCTTGCGCTGCTCGTAAATCAGATTTCCTTCTGCATGGAGAGGAGGATATGAATGACGTCATTGTCAAGAGCGAAGTCACCAGCAACAGTAATGACTAAAGAAAACAGCCAAAGCGTTAGTAACTGGTTAACTAAAACAGCGAAAAAGAACAACAGCAATTCAAGCAGAAATGTTGCAGGTACTTGTTAAAAGAATCACCAGGAAACATTCTCTCGGAGTAGACCCGAGTAAAGATCGTTAAATAGATTTTATGTAACTTAAGATATGTACTTTTTATCTTAAGAACAAAAACGATTATTATTATCATTATTAAAAAAAAACGATGTCACATGAGTGGAGATTTTATTGGAACCGCCGGAGTAAAATATCTGTCGAAAGAAGTTCCTTTAGCTTGAAATTGGGTCTTCACAATGCCAAGTTTAATAGTCTCTACCGGAATCGGACTACTTTATACAAATCTGTTGCAATGCGGCATATTTTCTACAAATTTGGTATCAAAGGAACCGGGCCAACATTGCACTGGAAAGAAATCAAGTCAACAAATCATAACATCCGTCAAAGCCTTTTCTCATCTTAGTAATGTCTACTGAAGCAGTTAGAATCTCGCAATAGAAAAATTAATTACAAATAGCTTGACAGACATCAGAATACAACAGAATACATGATCTCCGTAAAAGGAATGAAGCTAAACAAGTAAAATTGAATCCACAATACAAAACGCGTCATAGAACTGATACTATCGCCGTTTCATAATTTCCCTCCTGTTATTCTATTATCCACCCTGACCATTTAACAGTGAATTGTTAACAATATAATTCAGATAATCAAACAAAACCATTGAAATAAACAAAACGTCCGTGCGTTGCTACACTTAAGTAACAATAGCTAGCGAAACCTTTCCGGATCATTTCAGTTTAATTATTCGAATACCACAAAACTTAAATTTACTGTGTGTTTAATTCTGAGATAGCTATATTGTGGTTCTTATGTAGTCGACAAGCTGGACTTAATGCACAAAGTTGGCGGTCAAAGCTTTTCTGAAACTTTACAGAGCGACAAAGAGGTAGGTGTATCTTTCATCGAAAGGTGCCAAAATTTTTTCTCATGATCTGCATTGAGTCAGCT
>Ga0126337_10002962_pt1 | contig 10962 bp, 6 predicted proteins | sample DipCmetagenome_FD_92527 | JGI IMG/M metagenome (GOLD analysis project Ga0126337, IMG submission 92527) | Coral microbial communities from La Bocana,Puerto Morelos, Mexico - Diploria C A metagenome | ecosystem: Host-associated > Invertebrates > Cnidaria > Coral | place: La Bocana,Puerto Morelos... | reverse complement strand
TTCTTCAGACTTAAACTGTTAACGAGTGACTTTAAATTCCCCAGTGTGAATGAGAGTATAACAAACGGACCTGCTTGTCTTTGAACACAATCTCTACGGAGCAGTATTCACAGTACACCCATCGATGTGAACACTCGTTCCTCAAGTGCAGCGGCATGTCGTGTCTCTTCATTCTAGCCCCACAACCATTACTGCACGTCACCACCTCTTGATCCGGGTTCCTCCTTGTCGCTGGACAGTTGTGGTTCTAAATGTAACGAAAAAGGTTCAGTATATTAGATGACATCGCACCCGGATTGATACGGTAAAATATCAGTCTGTCGTATGCTGTTTGTCTGTGAAAGGAAAAAAGAGTAATGGAGCGAGGAGGTGGGGGGTAAAAAGAGCTCAATAAATTTCATGATGTTAGGGGGGATGGGGAGTTTAGTTGAGAATGGGGCTTAAAAGTGAAATAACGATTGACAAGTGATTCCTCTGACCTGTAGCTTCTCAAAAGTTGTTTCTTTCTTGCAGCGAGGACATTTCACCCATCGCTTGACGCAATCTTTCTTGACATGATCGGTGATCTTCCTTCGCTGAACTTTCTGACCGCACCCCGCAATGCAATCCACCATCGCGTACTTGCAATTGGCCATGTGATCCTAAAAAATTATAGAGTAGCGCAATCTTCTTAAAACGCGGACAACTGTATATCTCAGTGCTTATTATTACCTTTTGACAAGTGGCGAGTCATGGATTGTGCATCTAAAAGGATTATCCTTTCAAGTTATCTTTAATCTTCTATCCTAAACAATCCTATTGCTAATTATTATTATTTCAGCGTTACCGTATCGAGAATGGTTTTAAGGGGTTATGGGAATTTGTTTGGAAGCCCCTTGCTCGTAACCCGTGTAACAGTCCTTTAACGTGGAAGGGGTGGGAGAGGTATCCTAGCCCGCCTAAGGGAGAGAGGTGTGGTGGCGTTATGGTTAGTCCGCTGGACTCCACATCGAGCGGTCCACCTTTTAGCTTGGGATGTATCGATTTTATTGAGCTCTTATTCAAGACTCTACATGTATGCTTTTACAGAGCCTCTCTAGTGGGTAGCGCGGACGAATTTAATACTGGGTGGAAACTTATCATACTACGAGACCCGGAGATAACCGCCGACTAGACCGGCCACCAGGCTCGAACGCGGTCTTCTACCTAGAAGTTTATCCTCGAGAAGGAACCTATTTTGAGGAGAGGGGGCTCTACCTATGGGAGTTAAGTGTCTGTGTGGGGGGAGGGGGGTGTTTCACACGGTGTAATTTTAATCAGGTAAGTGCGCTTGTCAACAAAATGACCGCCGCTTCTTTGCGTTTTCGAAGTGTCTGTGAAGAGGATTTAGATAAAGTTTTGAACGTCTCGTAGATTTAACCTAAAACAATTAGACTTAGAAATCTCGAGCTCCGATTTAACCAATCGGTGCGCGTATTTTCTTAGGGCTGTTTTCTAACAAAAGTTATGAATGGTTCTTCATATACCTCCAGTTTCTTCAGTTGTCCCTTCCATTTGCAGCCCAGCTGGTAGTGATCGCAATAAACATTCAGTGAAAATATCATCTGATTTGTCACGTCATCTGCATAGATCTGTCACGCAACACAACAAAGAATCAGAAAGCCGCAATATGAATGGCAGGAGGAACTGTACGTCTCTGTAGCAAGCTAACTTTACTTTTACTATCGCACACAAGCCTCCACTCATTCCCAGAGATGCGGAAAAAGAAAAAGATCCTGGAAACAGAGTTTTCTCCAATCCAGTCTCCGCGCGCGTTTCGCAAGATAGGAGCCACAGAGCAACTTCAGCTCTTCATACAAAGTTACAATTATGTTTCTGTTTAAAGGTTTTGCGATTCACGCTAAACGCGGTCTTCCATGACAAGGCTGTTTAGACTGATTCTCCAAAATCTTGGTGGGTGGCTCATAGCCTACGGAGGGAATAACTAATTAATTTTGTTCTCGATCTACACGGGTGGTGAAGCCAATTTAGCATCCCCAAATTTAAGTTGCTATGGAGGTCACGAACACATCTAGCTGGTTTGAGTCGCACAACACTAAACTACAGCAGCAACTTAATCTTTTTGGGGATCAGTAAACAGGGCGCCGGGACGTTAATCCCCCACAAAGGTACCCATTATAAACCCCGCAGACAGACACAAAGGCAATACATCATTCCATCATGAATAAATCCTGGCGAATTGAAGCGTCGGTAAAGCGACCTTAAAATGGTGTTGTTTTCATCACTAAGATGTTTATCAAGACGCTAACCTTTGATGTCACAAAGAAAGCTGAATCTTGATTTACATTTCGCTCCTGCGTTCTCACGAACAGGGAAACTATTCATAAAGTTGAAGAAGCTAGAATGAAACGAAATTGCCAAAAGCGAAAATTTTCACGTTCACACTGGATAGATTTCTCTTAATTCTCAAGGTGTGTTATCTTGTAAATTTATTTTTTGTTCACAACAGCACGCACACGAACGAATAATGCACGCTTACAAAACTGTGAATGTAACAGACATGTTTGTCTGTTTCTATGAGTTCCAGCAGTGTTGTTCTTCTCGTATATCGTTGATTTTAGCGGCATACAAGTCAAAGTGGCTATTATTTAACAATCAATGCCGCAATAAACATTCTAAAAACCGCCGCAACATGTGCAATTTTAACAGGCCCTAGGAAACCAATCTACAGCAGTGTGCTACTACTGAAATAAAAAAGTCCTTACCTGGGACAAATCGATGCTTGAACTATCCACTGGGCATCGGAGTCGGGCCGTTTGCCTGGAAGGTGGAACGATCCAAATATAAAGACGAGGCATTAGATAAACTGCGTTTGAAAATCGATCCGTTTCCAATTAAAAGCGAGAATTTGTCGATCTACTCGCCGATTCAACAAACATTATCATTACAACTTTTGGCTGATAAGCAGTTGACAGGCATTTTCAATCGACGCGAAATTGAAAGACTACTCAGCGTATCGTTTTTCTTTTGACAAATGGGAACTGGGCGTCGCCAGATAATTATGAATACTTAGGAATAAAAGCAAAGAACTCGACCGCTCTCAACTGATCTAATTAGCTTATTTTGTACCGCGGGATTTTGTTTCAAAACTCGATACTTGAAATGCAACGTCAATAAAACGCCGCGAAAATTTACTCTGACAATTCTTTTCCGCAAAAATGTTGCTCAGTTTGTGTTCTTCTGTCAAATGCTGACAAAGTGCCAAAACAACTAAGTGATGTCAGAAAATTATCGCTTAAAAACGAAAGAGCAAAAAGGCGGCTTTGTTGGATCCAAATCGAGCACAGATTCGCGTATCTTTTTCCTGTTAACCGCAGAAAGCCTATTTTAATTTATCTTTAAAAATATTGTGTGGTGTAAATTGTCATATCAATTAGCTATCACCCTGCCGAGAGTATTGTATTTTTAGCCATAACATCACACCCTTTTCTACGAGGCTTCATCGTGACTCCTTACAACCTATTTATTATGCCACTTCAAGTACAAGCAAACCCGATACAAAATATAAGCAACATTAGCATTTAAAAAAGCAATATCTATAGACAGAAATCCTAAATTCGTTCAAATATTGCGCTTCGATTTTTGAGAACAAAACCAATCATGTTTTTTATTTCAAGGTTGTTTCGCATTTACTTGGTAGACATGTACAATCTTCAAATTCTCTTTAGAACAATTATTTCATCTTGAAACACCCCAGGACTTCAATCGCTGTTTATTTCCGTAAGCTAAAACCACAGAAGAGAAAACATGTCAAAATTAAACTTTCCCCGAGACCTTACAATGCAAATTAGAGCGGTTTTAGAAAGAGCACTTGAGCTGACAACTTTAAAAGTAAACCACCGAGCAAACAAAACTATCTTATTCAAGCAAAGTGGGAATTTTCCCGAAAAGAGTTTCAACAATTCAAACCAAATTTTTGGCACACACAACAATAGATCACGTAACAAAAAGCCAAGATTATTATTATCGCGAAATTCTGGAAGGTTAATGACAATGTTTTAGTTTAATTGCTCACGCAATGTAAGATTCTACGAGACGACGGCACGCAAAAGAACTATGCTTTATTCCGGTTAGACGATTTGTATTTACTCGACGCCATTTGTTCGTTTACTCTTTAAAACGCTTGTATGCGTTGGATATTGTGAAGAACAGCTAAACATGACATTCGCAAACTGAAAGCAAGCTCCACTGTTGATTCAACTATTAGTTTGCCACAGACTTTGTCACAGAGATATTCAAAACAGAAAAGTTGTCAATTACAGCTACAATCAACGTCAGCTCAGGTCGATTTCACACGATGTCACGCACGTTTCTCTTTCTATCGCTTAAGTACCTCGGGCTGTATGACTCACCGCCGAAATGAAATGTGACAAGATGGCATTTCTTTCTGTAAACATTGCAAAGAATTGAGGCTTTCCTGTCTGCTAATTAAAATTTATCTTTTAATTTAGGATAAGGTGTGAAATACCTCATGGCTTTGCAAGATAATTGTGCTCCTTCCGTCCGAGTGGACAACAGTTTTTTTTTGTGTACAATATCGTTTAATCCGACAAACCACATTTCCAAAGATGAGCTCCTGTAATTTGCATGCATATGTTATTATAGCCGTTATTGATCTCAATAATCTATATTTTAGTATGCTACAATCGCCTAACTGACTGCAAGTGCTCATCTTATAAAAATCTGGTACATGTCCGTGTTATCGCTTTAGATTCATCAGTTTCTTTAATAAATCGGGTTTTTTAAAAAATCCACCTTTTCGACCTCCTGGATTAGTTCCCAAATTTTCAACCCATGAGTCACCTAACACACGAGTCATCAAAGGCTGATCTTGTCCCAAAGCGGATCGGAAGTATGGGATTTATCTGCAGTCCAAAACGTACCTGACAACGAACTAACGAAATACGTAATTTCCTGGGAAAAAGGTTTCACGAAAATCCCACTCTTAAAAAGCATTCGAATTCTCGTTTATACACGAAAAGTGAGAATACAAAAGTTGCCAACCAGCCTACGGTGTGGAATGTAAACTTTGCAAAAAACACTGATGGAAAAAGATTAAACAATTTCAGATATTTTCCTACCTTGTATATTTGCGAAGGAAATTCTTCTCGACAACTATTAGTGTCATAACAACGAGCACTATTTTGTCTGTCAAATTGAAAAATGTTAAATGGGTAAACCTCTTACGTATTAAGGCTCCTCAGTTTCGGCGTTAATTTTGTACAGATTGAATGGAAAGTGAGAAACTCCTGACTCTGTAACATTTTAGAACATACATGTAAATGCTTCGAAATCGAAATTCGCCGTCAAAGTCGAAGAGATGGAAAAATGACTTAACTGGCGTTTCAGTTTCAAAAATATTCTAGAAACGTAATATTGTTTACAAAAGTCTTAAAATAATGGAGGATAATTCCAGCAACATTCCAATTCGAACGAATATTAAAATTCGACGGCATCTATACATGCGCTTGTAACACAACATGTGAATGGTGTTGCTAAAAGATCGCTGCCTGCATTAACTGCTTGTAAAGTTCCCTTGTATATTTACCGGTCTTTGAAAAGCAAGTCCACTAATTTTTGTTCTCTGTCTTGAAAACTTCTACACAATAAATGTTTACAAGTTGTGAATAGGCCCTTTGTATTCAGCGATCGCAGCTCTAACCGTCCTATAACAGCCGATGTTCCAAGTCAACAGTCGTTCAACAAGCCACATATTACTGTTTTTCACCTCGAGATGCGGTGCAGGAACGTTCGTTGATCATCGATTCGTGAAAAAATACAGGACTGTAGTTACGCGCAAAATTAAGACAAACGAGCATGTTTTACTGGGAGCCCCACTGCGAAGCCTGAGTAATATATAAAGTTGCTTGTAAAAATATTTGCACATTCTATCAAATTTTTATTCAAAATTCGGTTCACGAGGAAAACGTAATTTCCCTTACAATGTACGAACGGCATCGAAAGTAAAAGAAAGCACAATTGGCAGAGGAAACAAAACAAAACTTTGAACCGATCGCCTAAATAAATCCAATAAAAATCGAGAAATTTGTTTTCGGTGGCGACATTTCAAATCGACCTTCCAGAGGTGTCACAAAACGAGATTTGCGATCTTGCCGCAGAAGTTCACCTGCTTAAGACTACGTTTAGCGCATCAATCAGACCAGGATCAAAAGAAAATTAACATCCTTTGCTTACCTCGTGTTACTGAATGCTCCATTGAGACAAGAATCGCAAAATCGATGTCCACAAACAGACACCTGAACGGCGTTTCGAACAGGCAGATGACAAATTCGGCATAATAAATTCTCGCTCACTGCTGGAACGAAAAAAGCTCGATATCCCGGCATGTTTTGCGATGAATCCTCTGCAGTTTGACCCAAGACGGCAGTCGGTCTGATGTCTACTCCAGCAAAACTACCTGCTCTCGAGACGACTGCACTTTGTGACTGAACCGCGAGGAGTTTTTTTGTTGTTTGAATAAATTTTGCATGTCGGCGCTTGACTGGGCATGCCCAGAACAATAGTGTCACAACAAACGTGACAGGGCGAGGGAGTTTATTTGCATGACAAGACATTTGGGATAATAAAGCGTCCCTTGTACACTTCCGGTTAAGATTTAACCTTTCTTCAAGTCAAATAAAAATGTGTGTGGGATCTTTCACAGCGTACATTTTTGCGGTCGAAGTCTTTGAACTGCCTACGAACTGTTCAAATGGACTTTTCTATTGTATTGCAGGTAGCATATGCGAGTAAATATGACTATCAGTCAGTTTAGAATTAAAAATCCATTATTTTTTATTGTTCATTATCCGTTATCAGATAATCTTTTCTCATGGAAAAGATTTTAAAACACTAAAACAGCTGGCCTTTCGAACAAGTGTACGAAAATCTTGTGGTCTTCTGCGAGGAAACCGCAACGATGTCAGCTAATGCACTGCTTAGATATTTATAGTAATTCTATTTCACCGCAAACCTCTGTTGTTTAGATTTCCGGAAAAAAACACTCTCGAGGGAGATGTTCGACTGGCATGAACTTGTTAATACTGCGCCAATGTGGTTCTGATGTATATCCGCTTTCAAATTGTTAACAAGATTTGCATTGTTTCAGCTGTAATGAATCATTTCCTTGCAATGTTGCCAGTGAAAACCCAGAAGTTATTATCTTACGTCGTTACAGAAATATTCGACTTACCAGAGCGAAATATTGGCACAAAATATTGGATCTGGTATGAAAACGAACCCAGTTAAAACAAAATTAAATTTTACACCTGATTGGGTGATGTTTTTTTGACGAAAAAACATCAAAATGGTACATACATAAAAATTTTTACATAACAAATTTCCCTCCTTGACATCGATCACCTCTACATTTTGTGTTGCTCCACAATCTTTTGTTTTGTAAACAATTAGTATCCAAGCGTGAAAGGGCAACGCCTTAAATTTTCTGAAAAGCAGTTTGTTTTTGTGAAACAAAATATTGAACTGACAAAATATTCGTGTTGAATTTATTACATAAAAATTCCTGGCAGATTGATCATCTAATTAAGTTCCAGTGTGCATAACACGCAAGCGAAAACTATTTTAACAAAACGCAGCTAATTAATTTTTATTGAGCGGTGAAAGGTTTTCAATTTTTTTCGCGCGGTGAAACTTCATAACGGTTTCGCCGAAGAAAGAAATTGCGGCAAATACTTTTTCGTTTTCAAACATAATTGTAATGTAGGTAAATCGTGAGTGGAAACAAGTTTCCATCTATCTCGATTTAGTCTTTGTAAATCATAAGTCTCGGACACATTTCTAACGATCTTCGGTGAAAGAAGTGAGGTATAACAGTCGCATATAAATAATTCAAAACACGTGGAAGAAAGTTTCATTTTATTTTAAAAACAAGTGAATTTTAAAAATAAATAAAGATCCCCTATGGAGATCTTGTTTTAATGGGAACAATGCTGAGCAAATCAGCGATATGCAGTCACAAAATATGAACCAGAAAGGGCACATTATTTAAAAATGGTTCTTTACCAGGAGCCCACAGTCAGATGGGCTCCTGACTTAACTTTATGTCGTGTTTCAGAGTTGTCAAGTGCGAAAACAGTGCTTGGAATACGCACGATAAACGCCACTCTTTTCGCTACGTTTGGACGACTAATTTCAAGTACAATGAAATTAATCGTGGAATTGTTTGAACTTATAAAAAATTCAGTAACCTGGAAAATATCGATATCCATGTTCGAATCGTTTCCAGTGCCTTCTCGGACCGTTGACATCCAAGTTAGCAACTAACGAAATCTAGTAGGGATCAGTAGGGAGCACGTTTTAGCCTTCATCCATCTCGCAAACCGTCAGCAAAAGAGCAGAAAAAGCGGTGAAGGGCTTATTCAGCTGCTACAGGCAAATAAAATGTGTAGACTTTGGATGTCAACACAACATTGTTACCTCGAACCAAATGATGTGAAAACCCAGAAAATTCGGTAAAGAATTTCCTGCTTTCTCGTGTTCAGACAATACGTAATCATCATACACGCGCGACTCAGCACTGTGCAAGGAAATATCATTGTTTTCATTGTCACCTAGAGACTGGGAGAGAGGCGGGAAGAGACCCTGGCATCGGCTGGTCAAGTGATAAAACGTTTCACGCCCGAACCCAATTTCTAAGGAAAAAGCCCTCAGTAGCATGTCTCAGTAGCATACAATTTCGCTCTTAACCCAGATACGAATTCATATGACTACAAAAATTTCAAGAGCTTTTGAGTGCATAGAAACAATCCAGAACACAGTGTGATTCCTGATGTGATTGCCACACCTTAAATTGCAGCTAATTTGAGCCACGACCATTCCACTGAGTATTCAGATGAGAGCTGATATTTTTGTAGCTTGATTAAGGATTGAAGCATTTTTGTCGATTACGCCCTTTTATATTGTTCTAAACAAAAATTCGGCGATAAACATAAATTGTATAACTGTCATTGCATAGGGTGTCTTTGGTGGGAATAAACTTCTTCTATCCTGCGGTAACACTCAAATGTAAGGCACATTGCAGTTAGCCCGCGTCGCAGACGCTACAATTTTTCCATTATTTGCCACAGTATTTACTGGGAAATTTCCGTCTGCCACGCAGGGTTATTGAAGTGCGCCTGACGCAATAGTTAAGTCCTTCATGTAATATACGCCAAGTGGCTTTAGAAAGTACCATGAAGCTAAAGTTCAAGTTCATCGAGACTCGAAGTTGTCATTTCAAAACGGTTATCTTTATTTTACAATTAAGTACTGGAAACTTGCACGGCAAAAGGTAGTTCGCTACCTTTGAAAATATCTCACAACCTAAAAATTAAGATGTTGTTACTCTTGAAAGCCACTGTTTCCGTGGTGTGTAAGCAAATTAATTAATGTACAATAAATTGCGTTTTAGTACACATAACAAGTTTATGTTACATGACTAATGAGCGTGCAGTTGCTTAACAACATTTATAGAGTTCAGTTCGTCACAAATTCTAGATGTTTAGCCTATAAATGGAACTTATTAGGCCTGTCACGAGTTCCTCCCTTGAGTAGGGAAAATTGCGTGACCAGGCCAAAGATCCGCCATGGGTTTAATCGTACTAAAAATAATGATACTATTTCTTAATGTTGACAGTCGAACCTTGTCGTCTTGTCAAAATGCAAGCTAATGCTTCAGTGCAGTACGTTTCAATATATAACAGTAATTTTACCGCGGCATGACTTAAATCTTTTGTCTTTCTCTTCTTATTTCTAAACTAAAGAAGTGGTTGCCTGAAGGGGATTTGATTGCAGTATATAGTTTTCCCTGGGGGGTACTGCTTGGGCTGAACCTGAAGCAGTTAACTATGTGCGTCTCCTTGTCTCTGAGTTCGTAGGTTCAATTTCTAGCCGCTGTTCAACAAAGGAGCCCGCACTGTTCGGCCTCCTCATCACGGAGTAAAAGGTTAAACAGGGAGCGGACTCGAGATGGCGGCGGAAATCGAGATCCATCTATTCATTATTAGAAGCTTATCGATTCTCTAAAACTAGTTACTACTTTTTACTTTTAGCCTATTCGTTGGCTATTCGTTATTTAATTTTCTGCGACATCTTTTCAATATTTCACTTCCACTTCCCCTTCCAGTCCAATACCGCAACACAGCCTTAAAATGTTTAAATCTAAAATCATTGAAAGCAGATACCTTTAATCTGTCATTTTATGTGTGGTGTGGTTAACTTTAAGCTACGAACTGCCATAAGTGTTTTGCCTCTGGCAAGAAACTTCCCTTGTAACTGTGAACAGGCCGTGAAGAGGATTTATCAATGCTAAGAAAAAAATAACTGTCTCCAAATATTTTTTAAAAAACCGCACTGCTCCTTTTGGGGACAAGACCGTATTTCTTCCTGGCTTCCGTCAAAAAGGATACATGACTTTAACTATGTAAAATAAGCTCGTAGTGTTTGCATGTAACAAACCATGTCTCGCAAACTGCTATAAATAAATTACTTCTCGCACGTCGAGAGAGTTCTCTTATTCATAAGTGTCTTACACTGAAAGTGGAATGCATTTTCTAACACACAGCGATGAAAGTACTCCCATCCCACACCGAGGTCATAGTTTTCAACCCTTACCTCGCCCCCCTCAATCTTACAAAAGAGGCTACAGTATCTATTTCCAAGTACTTATAGGCATAAAAAGGCTCAGAGAGGAGGGGGGAGAGGAAAGAAAGGTTGGAACTGAGGGGTAATTTTACTCGCGATTTTCGCCAAGCCTTACTCTAATTGGAATGGCCTTTTCTCTATTACGGATAACGACTTTCATATTTTATTTATATGATGCAAGCTTGGCGAGTTTGACTATGGTGGCTCAAAAAGTGAAAAATGATGATTTTCAACAAGATCAGACGAAATCTTGGTTAATCTTAATCCCCCCCCCCCCCCCCC
>Ga0126337_10002961_pt1 | contig 10963 bp, 5 predicted proteins | sample DipCmetagenome_FD_92527 | JGI IMG/M metagenome (GOLD analysis project Ga0126337, IMG submission 92527) | Coral microbial communities from La Bocana,Puerto Morelos, Mexico - Diploria C A metagenome | ecosystem: Host-associated > Invertebrates > Cnidaria > Coral | place: La Bocana,Puerto Morelos... | reverse complement strand
CCCTTACTTTTTAATTAACAATATTGAACCAGGAAGGACTATTTTGCGGTGATTAAGTAGAGAAACATTAGGTGTAGTTTCAGACAAATTATTTTCTTTAACTGAGAAAATTTCCAACAATTTTGTCCATCAACCGGCTGTTCATATAAAACTTTCCGTCGTTCAAAAATAACCTCGTTTAATTTACCGCTGTCAAGCATTCAATTCTCAGTTAACCAGAGGTAAACAACAATCTATGTTATGTTGTATGTACATTAATTATATATTAGAAAATTTGTCTTTAATTCTTCGGATTTCGAACCACCTGTGCGTAACGGGTTAACTGTTCGCTGCTCATAAAGAACCCGTCTATTTGTTGTAACTAAAACTAATTCCATGACGATCCGCTGATCCGCTGATCGGGAAAGGGGCCCGCGCTCCTCTCGCAAACCGGTCTCGAGAGCGCGGCAGAAATAGAGCAATATGACGGTACAGCTCACCACTTGAACCACGTAGTCCCCTAATATCTAGCATGCCGCCTCCTTGAATCATCTAGTATCGTGAAAAAGACAATTCTTTATAACGAATTAGAGCATAGTGTTACCCACAAAACGGCCGAAAAGGATTCACTGAAGAACACGTCGTTCGTAGCAGTGCTCCAGTCGCAGTTGAGTCATGATATTCCTTTCAAAAGCGAAGCCTCCAAGGTGATATTGAATTCCACTAGAGTCTGTAATAATTCCACCAGAAACTGAACAAGAGCGCTGTCCCGGAAGAACGACGGCGTGTCGTACATGTTGGTGGTCGCTGGACAAGTGGACAAGAGCTCGAACCAGTAGTGAAGTAAATGATCTCTGTGGGAGGGGAGAGAAGGGAATGTCGGGTTAAGCGAAACCGACTGCTAGTTAACACCTCGTTACACACCCTACCTATGTGATTTTGATGCTGCATGTAGATACTAACAACAATTCCTTATTAAACTCATTTCAATCATCATAATGACCGAGACGATGTTTGGATTTTTTACAATTCTACTGCGTCTTGTTTCCTCCTTAGTTTCAGTTTCGATTGAGAAGATATGTCAAACACGAAATACCGTGTTTGACCACATTTCCAACCAACTCCAACTTAGTCAGAAACAGTTCATTACGCGTCGTATTTTGCTCTACTCTCGGTGAACGGAAATGTGGTGAAACACTGTTTTTTGTGTTTGGTTATTTATTACTTGAAAACTAAGTGAAAACGTCATTCTACACAGATCACTAATTAGGAGTTATGATGAAGAAAACAATTTGCTGCATTGTGCGCAAGATAATTCAATATAAAAGAACAACTTACCGTGCACCCAGGCACACAAAAGACTGGAACTACAAAAAGAGAAGGAAAAAATATCACACACTAAGATTCGACCACCAATAACATATCTCTAGTTAAGTAACTGGCCACCGTAGATATATCAATATTCTAACATGGCTACGAGGCTTTCAGGACAATTTGGTGGTGTTTTCTTAAAATCAAAGTCTCTTTTGAGAATCAAGGGACAAAGGGAACTTAATAAATATGTTATTTTGTTCTGAAAGCCTCAGAGCTATGTTACAATATTGATATATTGAACGTGGTCTCTTCAGAACTTACAATTCAAGTCTGCTAGACTGATAACGACCTTAGAAATATGGCAAGGTTAGCTCTACGAATTGAGCAGGTGTTCAATTCTCACAATCTGAAGTGAGGTGCAAAGGAAGAAATAAAAATTTAATCATAGTGTGCATGACATAGTTTTTGGGAAGATGACCGATAAACGAATGCACTTGTAGTTATGAAACCATAAGTTTCATGACAACAGAGGAACAGGGATGGCGCAGTAGTGAGAGCGCTCATCTCTCCCTCTCTTAAGGTGGCCCAGGTGCCTGGTGCCAAATGTGGGTTGAGTTTGTTGTTGTTCTAGCCTTTCTCAGAGGTTTTTTCCTCCTGGTTCTTCGGTTTTCCTCCCTCTTGAAAAGCAAACATCTCCAAATTCCAATTCGATCAGTGTGGATGTAGGACCCGCATGAAAACAAGCTAGGAATGATATGGCTTCCTCTCTAAATGTTATAAATGATTTATACCACACAAACCTTGCCGTCTTTGCCGATAGTGTGTGACGCATTGTTTATTCTTGTTACAACAGTGCAGAAAGTTCGCCTCGCTCTCCTCATGTGTTCCACTTGGGTCGAGTCCTCCTCCTCGGATGACAGATACTGCTGACCTTTCTCTGCAGGCAGAAAAAACATCAACAACAAATCACGCGACAATTTCAATACAGTCGGATCCCCTTTTCAATACAGATTCACTTTCATTAGAGACACGGTCAAAGCACGATTACAGACCAGTGAGAATTCAATGCACTGCTCGCAAAGGAAATTGATAAACCACTCACCTAAGATATCCCAGATGAAGAAGTTATTGCGAAAAAGCCGCGACGATCTGAATCCACACTGAAATACCTAGAAAACAAGTAAAGAGAGCGTTTCTCACACACCACTCATAGCCCGCGCTGTTTCCACCAATTTTACAACCTTCAAACAAAAGTATGTGCCGGTGAATGGTCGAGGGAACTAGAGTAAAAACTTTCTTTCGACCGTTTTCAGTTTGACACTAATTTTTTACCATAAACCGCGCGCTATACGAAACTTTTTAAAAACGCCGCCATTTTTTCGAGGTTTGTTATGGTACACAGGCCGTTCACGCCGAAAAATTACACTCTCATTCAGTTAAATGGCTTCAACAACGAAAAGAAAGGAGTGAGCAGTTGAGTGCTTTTACACCTAAAATAATGCTAGAAATTTACCTGTTCTAAGGCTTGACAAAGACCACCATCACCACACAACAAATATGTCAGATTTCCCCTCTGAAACGAAGGCAGAGTTAGATGTTATTGCACTCAGAGTTGACAAACTTACACATGTTTCTCATTAGTTGATGGGCATCACTTTTCCATGAGGCGAGAAATTCATACACATTTACGGACACCAACTAGCCCCCTAACGCATATTTTATTTGAAGTCTCCAAGCAACATTGTTAGATAATAAGGAGAAACTGCAGACGATTCCGTATCTCAAGAGGCTATTCAAAGCGCCGCTTCATTAACAAGAAGATTGCGCTTTGTATAATCATTTGGGTATGTCATCCTCTTCGTATGAGCATCTTCTCGTGTGCGATATATCACCTGGTTTTTTATTTCGTTACATTTATTATGCGAAAATATCGCGCCATTCTGCCTGACAGAACGAATACGTTGTCACTACTATCTGATACGCGAGTTATCTGTTAGCAGTAAAACGTATAAACAAAGCTAGCGGCGAGTCCTTATTGAGAGGTTTACTGTACCACTCTGTACCGATGGACTGCACTAGTAGCTGCCCAGCATTTTGGTCTGGCAGTTCAAAGCCCGTGGTACCCATATGTACCCATTTGTGCTCCTCAGTGAAGAGAGACATTGTGTTGAATACGATAAGCCCGGCCAGTGACAAAACGACAAACAATCGATCCGCACTCAAACATAAAACATACCACTAAGTCGTGCACAAAGCTGTATTACTACGAATCAGCCTTTATCGAGCTGAATTTGTCATCTAAAGATATAGAAAATTCAATTTATCACAGCTGAGTTCCTTTAGGCTATGGCTGGACGCAAATTATTAAGATGCACCTATTAAACAAAAATAAAAACTGAAAATATACATGCCGCCATGCACACTGACCTCTTTCTCAGGCTTGTAGAAATGTTTAACAATATTGTTCACTGCATCAGCAACGCGCTCCTGCACTTCCGGAATACGTATCTCTACAAAAGCAACCAAACCCACAAAATCACTACAACCTTAATCCTTCCTGTTTCATTACCGAGCTCGAAGGAGTAAATTCTCCTTACTTATCGCCATACATTTCATTCAATGCAAGCTCTGAGAATCTGTATTTACATCAAGACAGTATCAGCATGTATCCCCTTACAACACAATCCCCACAACCGAGTGTGTTAAAACAGTTTTAAAACAAGCTAGCGACAAAACAAGGTTCCTTACTTTCACGGTTTTTCCTGGAAAGAACAGGTGAACGTCTTTGCGGAGACAAGCGACAAACTTCTGCTAGGTTACCGTCTGTCATAGAGACAAGAGAAAAAAACAAACAGTATGAGTAACGAAATATTTACACAACAACGAGTATAACCGAGCCCCATTTTTCGCGCGCGAGCCCCATTTTTCGCGCGCGCACAACACCGAAAATCCCGTTCCTCGGTCTTTCTTTGCTCCCAAAGCCCACGGAAACGCTTGCTACACAGGCTAAGATCAGGTTAGCCCACTAAACTCTTTTTTTTAAAAAAGAACCTTTTTAATAAGATCTTTTGGCCTGAGATTAATTAAGCAAAATTTTAAGAACGCACTAAGAATATTCCTCAGGCTGAGGGACGATTAAGAACGTTGTTTATTTTGCTAATCTGTATATCAAATGACAAGCATAAAAAAAGGAAACAAAAAACGTGAATTAACAATGGTTTTCTTATCGCATAATACACATCTTGGTTTGTAATAATCAGCAGTTCTTATTTATAGCGGTTCCAAAATATTTTCCACAGTGACACCATTAAAGAGGTGATGCTGTCAAGGTAGTTGACCTTAATATTCTCTCAGCTTTGAGTTAATACTTAGTGGTATCATGTAAATTTAAGAACATCTTAAGAACGTTTCCAGCCTCAAATAACAAAAAATATAAGAACGTTCAGCCTCAGCTCCAAATAAGACGTTCTTATACAAAAAAGAGCGTACATATGGTTAAAACGTCTACGGTTTGCTTGCGGTTAGTTCCACTCAGGTTTGTTCATTTTGTGGTTTAGGTGACGCTGTTGAATTACATATATTTTCGCTTGCAGTACGTATAGTTAGAGGGCTGTGAGCTGTCCAGGTCTATAGTGGGTAGGCGAATGTATCCGGAATCAGAGAGCGCTAACTAAAAGTTATTTCGTCTAGTGTCGGGCAACCGTCATATAAAATATAAGAGTGAAATCTGGTTCCACTCGTTGATAACTAAGGTCATACATGAGTAATTATCCCTAACAACGAGCCAAGGCGGTTGTAAAAGTTGAAGCTAAAAGCGAAAATCTATGACACTTGAAGCAGTAAACAAAAATATATACCTCGGGAGAAAAACACTGGACCTCAAGCTTACTAAACGGCCGTCCTTATGGGCGTACAAAACTAGGACGCGTGGCGTGACAAACAATTTAAAGGCCGGTAGAGAATTTACTGAGGAAGCAAACGTCCTCGTGACTCATCACACAATCTTCACTCATTGCGCAAGAAAATTTAGATCACAATTTCACAGCAAGCTGTCCAAATAAATGTCAACTTGAAGAAAACCATTCAGTGGCTTATCACATTTCTCACAAAAGTCCCTTTTGGCCATGTAAGAACAGTGGCGTGACTGATATTGGCGCGATTTCTCGGTAATACCGGACTTCCTTCCGGTCACGAGCTAACTCTATAAACAAATGGACCCATGATCCGAAAATTCCCTGGTTTGTTCTAGGTGATTGTTTCCGGCTTATGAGAAAATAGTGCTACTTTCCGAGAAAAGAGAATCTCATTCTTCGAAACGAGAAAGGGATAAACAGGCTGGATTCTTTTTGACTACTGTAACTTGTAATTGTAATTTGTAACTCTTCCTGTACTGGGGGAAAAAATAACAATGATATCAGACGTTGTTCTTCCACGAGTGCCGTGCAGCACAAAATGCAATTGCATGTTCAAAATCTGAATACTTGAACAGCAAAAAGGTCTTGAATACATCAGTCTCTCGAAAGCATTACTAGAAATCCCCCTCCTCTCAAAAAAAAACCCTCACCTACTTTTGCAACTTTTTCCTCTTACACTTCAAGCCGTAGCCTTTGGGATATACCCCAACTATAGGTGGAGCAATATATTTTTCAACGTTTTTCTTTGTTTGTTTCATTCAAACAGCGACTTCCTCTATGGCTGTTAGTATGATTTATGGTATTCCAAAACCTTTCAAATGGTTATTGTATGCGCGGTCTTCGGGTCTTTAAACACCATAAAGGTATCTTTTACAAACATGTAGTCTTTCCTTCGGGAACAGGACTCTTCGCCTCTATTTTCTTAAGCGTGTTTACAGCGATCTCATCCCACAAGAAAATGATCAGCTCTCCATTAGGGGATAAAATAAAGGCTCTTTGTTTTAGTTTTCGCCAAGAATACAGTTGGGACTCAACGTCATTTCGAACTCAAAACCATTTTCCTTGGATTTGCCCTTCGGCCATTTGCTATTGGCTATTTCGAATTCCCGCTATTTCAAACCTAACCCTAGCCCTGACAATTCGAAATTGCGAGGTTCAACTGTATTTCGAATTGACTAAAAAAACGAATGAATTGGTATATACGAAATTTTTTTAAAAATCACCAAATAAAAAGACTAGGATATGAAAGACCAAGATTTAATGTTTCTCCTTATCGACCCCCTCCAACCCTCCCACACCTGTACCCAAACACACAAATCACCTTTGCTTTCTTTAAAAGTAACGCAGCTTAACTGCAGAGTACCCTGCTACTTGAGTTAATTTATTCCTGCACATGACTCGTTCTTTAAAAAATATGTGCGCAAGCAGAATCAGGAACAATAGTGGCAGGGTATTCTGAGGTTGCTCCAGTAACGCAACAAAGGAAGACGACAGGAAAGAGAAAAAAAGCAAAGCACCAATGAAACACATTTGCTCTCACATAATTTAATTCACTATTGCCTCATTCAAATTGTATAAACATGTGGTATCTCTTAAATTAAATTGTAATTGCCTATTTACAGCCATTTACACGTGTTGCATGACATAAAATACTATACAAATCTAAATAAAAACATATTATACAGCACAAGGGCGTACGAATTGCATCATGCGATAAATATTTCCAATAAAAATAGTTTTTAACACTCAGCAAAAGAAGAAATCTGCTGACTTGAGCTGCCATGCCGAGACCGGAATAAAACATTCCGTCAAGGTCTAACAACGTGGAGCACCGGAAATAACAATCTGTAATCTACACAAATATGAATTTTACTTATTCTGAATAATCTTTAAGTTCTTTTTGGAAATTGTTGTTTCTAGAACGTCTCGCGTTCTTCACTGTTCCTTTTGTTTTTCTTGGTTTTTATTTTTTTGTAAAAAATTACATTCCAAAGACTATTGGATATAAATTCATTAATCCTCTGCAGCCCAAATCGAGGGCGCCAGGAAGGGCGTGATCGCCTTTTGACACAGGTTGCACAACTTAACAGCAATCAATCTGTTTGGTTACACGGGATCGTATCCGGATCCAAAGTGTTAGCTATGAACAAGTCCACCGTCTCACGTACTAAAACCTTTGTGTGGCTCCAAAATTCACAAGTTCTTCAACGAGGTTCACCTTCCTTCCACTCAGGAAACTGCATAATCAGTCGCATTTCGTTTTTTTCCTTTGCTATTTCTGCTCAACACAACGCTACTATTCGCCAGCGCGATTTGCGCCATCAAAGCGGTGAAAACACCGCTAACGTTCAGATCATATTTGGCCGACGTTTCGGCCAAAATACAGTTTTTCCCGCGCGACAGAGTTGAGGCAATCGCGTGGCTAACAATGCGCTTATCAGTTCCTGACGTCAGATCACACTTGTTTCCAACCAACATCATCGGAACGTCCTCGGTGCCTTTGGCCTCGTAGATTTCTTGCTGCAGTTTCAGTGCCTCGTCAAGCGAAGCAGGGTCTTTAACCGAGTACACGAGAATGAACGCTTCTCCGTACTGTAATGTCAGTCTTTTCATGGCGGGGAATTGATAAGATCCAGCCGTGTCCAGCACTTGCAGCATGGCACTGACACCTCTTCTCAAGTGGATGGGTTTCTCGTACAAGTCCTCCACTGTGGGATTGTAGTGATCCGAGAACTCGTTCTTCACAAAGCGCGTGACCAGGGATGTCTTTCCCACACCACCAGCTCCCATGACAACCACGTTGAAAATGTTCCGAGGAAGCGGTAGCGTATCTACCGAATGTCGCCATTTCTCACCTTGCTTCTTGATTTTTGCTTTCATGCTTGCAGGCGTAAGGGCGCGAAATAACGACGCCACGATTGGCAAAACAAACAACTCTACTGAAGCCCTTTGACTAGTTCTCACGTATCTCGTTGACTTGCGAGGTCGAATATTATCGCGAAAAGAGCCGCATCCTGTATTTATAGGGTTTGTTAAAAAAATATCTGCTTGTCATCACTGTATTTTTGGCAAGTTGTAATTCGACGCCGGGGAAAACACTGAAAGGCTATGAAACGCTATATGTACAGAATAAAGGAGTCAACAACAAACCACAGGCAGATGATGTGTAATCTGAGACAGCATCGCAAATCAATCAAATTCGCGACTGAACATATTTAGAAACTGCCTGGCATATTTTGTGGCTAAAGTAATTTTAAATCACTCCCAAAAACGTGCAGAAATTTGCAAAGAAATTGGCTAGTTTCCTACAAGTAAAATATAACCAACAAAAGTTAACCTCTTTAAGTTGGCACCCCGTGACACCTTCTTCCGCGTTTAATGACGTCAAAGTGACGTTCTTATTGCCGAGACTTTTTCCTCAGTTACAGGGCAAGCTTGTGCAAACTACCAGCATTGCCACTCTCGGAAAATTATGTACCACAAAATATGTTATCATTAATGAAAAGTCCACTGCAGACAGATGGGGCATTTAATGTTGGATAACAAAATGCACGGAATTATAAAAAAAATGTCATGATATTTGGCACTGATGTGCAGGTAGATAAGAAGCATTTTAAGTTAAGGTAACTTGCGTTTTTTATTCCGACTTATTACTTCCTCTTCCCTTCTTAGCGCCTGATTTTACAAACGTCCCTTGGCTGTGTTAATTGAAACCGCCCTGCTTTGAAACGTGGCTCGACCGTACAAGAAAATGATACGCGCACTCGACTGGCTGCAGACAGAAACCTCTATAGCAGTGTTACAAGTCACTTCTTCAAACCACTTCTTGAAAAATACTTGGAGGTCATACTACTTACTAAAAGAACATGCGAGGAATGATAATGTTGTCTCAAATCGACATAAAGAATGGCAATTACTGGTAAATAGGTGTTCAACATCTTCTTATCACACTAGAAAACCTTAACAAAATATTCAATACATATGTTTTCCACTCTTAGCAATAACAGAAACCTGAACTTCGCTTTTCAGGCTCGTATCAAAATTGTTAGTGGTTGCTTAAGTGCATGATTTGAAAAAGCTTTCTTTTCGTGGGATTTGGTTGTCGTTTAATCGGAGTACATGTAGTTTTCTAATATTACACGTTTTGTGTTTGAGATTTGGGTGGATTTTTTTTGGTGAATGCATAATCCATCAACTTCCTACTTCACTTGAATTCCTTTATGAGTGAAGAAGTTTGCCCAATCATCATTTCACCCAATCATCAAACGCTTCAAATTGTTGTCAGTTGCCAGTTTCCGTTTTAGCAGTGTAACTATTACTAAATGACAGGAAACAACGAACAAATGAATATGTTAGACAGCTTTTGTAAAGAGTGTATAACATGCGCTAAGGAAAGCTACTTAGGAAACTCAATAAGGACCTCGCGCCAAATTATTGATTTCATTCACGATATCCCACTTAAGGGCATATGAACAATAACCCCTGAACCAGGCTGGGGTGTACATTTACATAATCGAATACATCTTTATTCTCCCTGGTTTCGATTCGACGCCATGCATTGTTCATTATAGAACTGGAAAGATCGTTTGTGTACTATAAAATATAATCGTTTTATTATCTTAATAAGCTGATATTCGTTCCATCCAAAAATAAAAATTTATTTTTGCGCCGCAAGCTAGGGAGGTAAGAACAATAGTTACCTCAAAGTTATGAAAAATCGTTTCAGGGGAGCCCCGACCAAAATGCTCGACTTAAGTTTTGGAGGACACTAAACAATGCTAAAGACCGTCAGGAAGACACTCATTTTCCGGTAAAGAAAATAACGCTGCGACACATTTTCTGTATAAGGCAAAGACACTGCACATGGCGCCACCGTGCAGACTTGCTGATTTTTCTAGATAAAACGGTGGGTTTTAAGTACGGCTTCCATAAATTCATGTTATGCATGTTATCAATACAAGGTATTTGATGTGCACGTCTTGGTTTGTGTTTACGTATAAGCATAAGCGTAAGCATATAAGAAACATACCCAGAGGAAGTAAGATGTTGATAATGAACACTGACCTATTTTAGGGCCTGTGCCTACCAAAAGGTGGTATTTAACATCAACTTACTGTGTCTGGGGTATGTTGCATATCCTGATGCTTATACGCTGGTGAAAACAAGCCTACAGGGGAAACGCGCCCACAAAAAGTGAATTTGGAACTTTCCAGGGGTTTCCGACGAGCAATCCCGGTACAGAATCCTACTCTCGCCGGATATTTGCTCTAAACTAATATAAATGACGGAAATGATAACTTTGATAAAAGAAAAAGACTTTTTGTGAAACCATCTAACTAAATATAGAAAACAATTTCATAACTGGATCATTTAGCAAACAGGACAGTGTGTTTTCTTAAGTTTTACACCGAAACTCGAGCACGGGCCGGTGTATGGCGCATTTTAACGCAAATGTTTTCAGTATGTTTCCATCCACAGCATCCGATCTTAGAGATCATGTTTTCTCATTGCCTTCCCTTGAACTATTACTAGGTCATTGGCGTTTCCTGTGATCTAGATACATGTTTTTGAAATACATTCTACTAGAAGCAGAATAGTAACTCTTTCACACATGCTAGATCGACTTATGTGTGTAAATAGGACAATAACATGACTTTTGAAGGGCATATTGCTTATTTGCGGCCCGAGTAGCATCATTTGCGCCCGAGCGTAGCGAGGGTGCAAATGATGCTACAAGGGCCGCAAATAAGCAATAT
>Ga0126337_10002960_pt1 | contig 10963 bp, 4 predicted proteins | sample DipCmetagenome_FD_92527 | JGI IMG/M metagenome (GOLD analysis project Ga0126337, IMG submission 92527) | Coral microbial communities from La Bocana,Puerto Morelos, Mexico - Diploria C A metagenome | ecosystem: Host-associated > Invertebrates > Cnidaria > Coral | place: La Bocana,Puerto Morelos... | reverse complement strand
TTTTTTTTTCAAATTCCCATTTCAATTTCCCATTCCCCGGAATCATCCCATTCCCCATTCCCCATTCCCCATTCCTCGTTTTAGTAACATCCAATTACGTTGTCTGACAGGTCCTCTCTATGTGTTCATTGCAGATGTGCATAGTTCGAATTCTATACTATTACTGAATCTCCTCTCACTTGAGTTAGACTATTGACAGCCCTCTATTTTCTTGTATTTTTATTCGATCGTCGAACGCGCGGATAACCGCATAAAACGTGGGAGTTAACCCAAAGCAGGAGACTATGGGGGGTAGAGTGGGTCTGGACCGTATTTCGCGCTTGCATCGCTTGGCTCGCTTTTCTGTTCGCGTGCGTTGAAAACTAGAGCGGCTGAAAACAGTCTACACTTGGCTGTAAGTGCGATGAAAAATTAAGATAGGTTTGAGAATAATAATGGTTGTGAGAACATTAAACATTTCACAAATAACCTCTAAGAAATTTGTCTTCGGTTTAGACTAACCCTTGACAGGTTTTTAAGCAGTTCAGTAAAAAAAAGATCTAAAGAAAGAAAATACCATAAATTATTTATCAGTTAGGTTAGGTATTTACATTAAACAAACTTGTTGAGAATTGTATTCATTGAGTTGTAGGCTCAAAACTCCAATAAACGAACCATTTAATATCCAGCCACGCAATACGGAACACAAAATAAACAACGAATCACGTTGACTAAAAACAGTGAAGAAGCTAGACTCGTAACTCCAAAAAAAAAAGGCGGCAAGACTGGCCTGAAACTAAAACACGGCAAGAAAAAACAACAAGATGAAAAAATCTGCTAACTTACGACAGCGAAGTTCAAATGTACGCGCAAGAATATTCTGAGCCACGATTGGCTAATTAAAAATCACGTGAAGTTAAGCGCGCGGAAAGCGCGCGGACAAAAAAACCCATACTAAGGCGAGAGGGTAATTTCAGAGTTCGTAAAGTTCAAAACAAAACTCTCTGTGGGCAATTAGTCCTCACGGAAAGGAACATTGCCCGGCAGAAAATGAAGCGTTTACATCCAAGCCAAACACAAGCCTGTTAAAATTAGACCTGATCCAAACGCCGCTCTGCTCATGTGCCGAACCTAACTCACTAAAGTTTGACTTAAGAGCGACTTTGGTGCGACGGCTGATTCATACACCGTACCTGGGTCGAACCAAACTGAAATCCTTACGAGTGCAAGGGGCCTGGGTACAGGCAGAACTTCGGGTTTAGCGCCAAAATTTAAAAATGGCGGACGAGAAAAATATGCAAAGGTTAGCTCGAACGAATCTTGTAAAGTCAAAAATTCACACCTTTTGCTTGCTTCCAATTCTGTATTACCACTTTCGTCCTTATTATCACTTGTCCCTTTCTCGAACCCTCTCTTAAATGTTAGCTTTTTCGTAAAAAGCAATTTCCTGAAATCCAGCCTTCTATAACTTCCTTGAATTCTGGCTCGCTGCACATGCGCATATAGGTATCTTGCCATTGATGCAGACATATTCGTCGTGTTGTGAAAACAAACACTACAATCCTGTAAATTGCACGCGATGTGTGATTTGAGAACAATCTAGGCATGCGCAAGACATATCGGAATGTATTGTGGGAAGACAAAAGATCAAGGGAAGACAAAAGATCAAGGTAAGAGAGCGAATCCCCCATATAGGTCCTCTAACTAAAGTAATAGTCTCTTGGGGAAGATTATAGATTATCACATTTTATACGTTAGGTTAGGCACATAAAAAGAGCGCTGTGTGAATCACCCGCCGCTGCAACGTCGCATAGTGCGACAGACCCTGCTGTTTGTTCTTGTTTGCCGCACCAAACCTAACCTGCCGAACCAAACTGATTCAAACGCCGCTCTTCTGTCGTACTTAACTCATCAGTTAGGCCTTAGCCAAAATCACCAGATACTCAATTTTCAATTAGAAATATACCGTGGATGTTTCAATATATATCAGTCATTAGCTAGTATTTATTTTGTGTTCACTAGTTTTATCAGAAGAGGAAGATACAGGCCTGATGTCTGGTCAAGTCAATGTTAACTTTTTCGTTTAATGTATAATTGATACATATTTTCCCTGAAAATTAATCATTTCCACACCATGGTCAATTTTTCAAGCGCTAATGTTCCCATATTGTTGCTTAATTAGTAATCAGACTGAACGCGGAAAGTATACAATTTTCCTCTTTGCAGATGAATTCGAGAAAAGCTGAATTTAATTTTAACTCAAAATTTGAACTGACAGCCTCAGTTCTAAAATCTTTAGAGTTTCTCGTTTTCCGGATGTCTCTATCTTATCTTTGTTTTTATCTAGACAGAGTCAGCTTTTCAAAAGTAAACTAACTAAGCTAGAACGCAGTCACCCTCAAGATGTATAATTTATATAGAACATAAGCAGACTAAGCAGGTGCCAGCACTAAAAAGAGGTTTAACGATAGGCCCTTGCACAAATATCCAGATATTTTTTAGATATTAAGATACTGAGAAAATTTAGGAATACGTAGACATATTTTTAGCTTTTTTTTGGCTCAGCCCTGTGTTTTCCTCGCTATTTTATCAAAGCAATACACAGTTCTATGATAGCAACGATCCAGCTCAACGATTTTCGCTTGGAAAAATGTATTACGAATCCCTAAAAGCTCTAATAGAGCAATTTTTCCTTACCCAGTTATTGACAGAGTACGTCACTAGAGCTCACCAACACATGGATGGTATGTAATTTGTGAGCGCTTCATGTTACTCGGTTGGTTTTCTTAGCCTTCCAAATTAAAAAACAAAAAACAAAAACAAAACAAAATAAAAAATTGAGCTGATTTCGGTATGATCACGAATGGCTGGAGGTATGGGCGTTCTCTTTTTGAATCTTTCCTCAAACATATAGATTTCCGGGGAGGTCACAAAAACGGGGAACACATTTTGAATTGATAATAATGTGCTAATGTGCAAGATTCTAAGGAGAAAACAAATAATAGAACTTAAACGTCATTTAGTGCTACGTTATAATGAGCAAGCTTGCCTAGTGCTCACAACAACACTAGGTGTAAAATTGCACAATAACTTTCATCTGACTATATTGGTCTCGCTGATTATAAAATAGCGAATAGGAAGTAGTTTTAAGTTTAATTTTTTTCTCTCATTAAATATTATTTTGTGAGATCAAAACAGTAGTAAAACTTAATTTTTTCACTGGTGAATCATCAATGGCAGCGATAGTTTTGCGCCTTTTTTTCTCGCTTGCATTATTTTTACACCATTTTGATAACGAATAGAGTCTAATGTTGCCTAGGCGATATTGACGCGAGCACACGTAATAAGGGAGCATCTTAAATTACTTGCAAGACTCATGAACAGGTCAGTTTAAGTAAGTATCGGCTTGGATCGTTTTAACGAAACTCTTTTGCTATTTTGCGATTTGTCGTAATTTCAGACCAAGGTACTGGTCACATTTTACGTACAATGTAAGTGAACATGGCAAGATTTTAGCGCATACGCATTCATAATTATAGTGCGTGGCGGGTGATTTTCAACATGATATAGTGTTTGTTTCTCATTTTCCGTCTGAACCGTAAGTAATAATTACACTATTTTTCAGGTCTTAAGAAATTCTTGTTGGCCGAATAAGACATCGGATGAATTAAAAAATTTATGATAAACAAGGTGCCATCTTCCAAAGAAGAAGAGACAAAAATATATTGCAACTTTCACAGTTAATAATTAGAAACAAGCAAATACTCCAGAATATGTTAGGTTGAAAATTTCATCAAGTTTCATTAGGTTAACCGTGCAGCATAGATTAAATCCTAAGATGAGAAGCAAACAAGTTGCTATATTTTTTGACTCTTTTAATACGTTTGGTAGATGGCGCCCTCTTTAATTGGCGGATATACTTAACCGGTCTGCCGGAAAGTGTGTATTCTTTTTGCCTACAGTTGACAAATTGCTGGCAGATGTGGGACGCAATTTTAATTTGGTTTTGCGTAGTCATGATGCGTATATTTCTTTCACGTTTGTTGTATTAGGCAAAAGCTAAAACTTTTCATTTCAATGCTGTAAGTTATGCACAGTGCTTTCTCTGTAGAAATTGTTTTTTTCAACCACTAAAAGCAGCATGGCTCCATTTTCTCCGGTCGCGTAAGTTAAATAAACCAGTCAGGGGTGTGCTTTTTAAATTTGTCAAACCTATATACGGTCGCATTTCTAATTACAATCTGGATATTAGTTTTAGACTCTGATTCCCTCAAGTGGAATAAAATGCGAAAATCTGGTCAGAACAGATTTCAAGCTTATTATAGAATAAAAATATAAAAATGTTTACTTTTTTTTCGGAGACCACTATAGATTGAATATAGTATAAACCTTTAAGTTGTTCACCATCCCACTGGCAATTTTATCTTTTGCGTGTTTATTCATTTAAAAACATCTGTTATCAGGTTTTCGTTACAGGATCGATGAGAAGGATAAAACTTCATCCCAGCCATTGAAACTTCTATGTGTGATTAAATTTCCTGTCGTTAAACTTGCAAACTTAACAATATTCAGTGTTTGTTTTGCAGACATGAAGACTTTTTGGCAGCACATGTACATTTGTTTTTTGGTCATCAGACCTTTCAGATACGGTTTTGCACAGCAGTGTAAGTCAGTTCCGTTTCACAGAGAAGTTGGTTTTGCTTTGGATGGCCACTTGATTGAAACAAGTTTGTTGTATCCAGATGACTGTTTGTGGCATTGCAGAGCTACAGTAAATTGCTTCTCTGTCAACTCTGGAAAGGTAACACACGCCGTTGATATATATAAATATATTTTTACATAAATTGCAGATGTTATTTCCCTACCAAGGCCGGTTTTTTTTTTCTCCACGGTATTCTTTGAAAGCAACCTCTGTGTTGAATTTTTATTAAAACCGGTCATTTCAAATCTGGTGTAAGAATGCGTTTGACATTTCAGGCACAAAACGCGATACTGTTTGCATCTTCATTTGACTCTGTGAATTAAGGGCTACATTCTCCTAACTTATTTTTAATTTTAATTAGTGCAGCCTGTATTACGTGAAGTACGGGGACTTATTTTTCTACAGCTTCTCAGCAGCAACTTTTCAACCTAATATATAACCATTTGTCCTTTCTTATATCTAGTGCTTAGCAAGGGAAATCCTTCTCTTGAGTACTGTTTTCTAATCTTATTTTTGACCCTAGCGTTGTTTGTTCTAAAATTTTTCACTTCATTTACCTAATCAGATAAAACCTGGATCATACTTGTGTGAATTGAATAATTCTACGAAAGATGTCGAGCCCGGAAAATTGATTAAAAAGCCTGGGTATGAGTACAGAGGGTTTACGGTAAGTTTTGAACCGAGTAGCTACTTAACAGCAGACGTAATTTCCCGATTTCTGTCCCTGATAACTTACCGGCTTATCTTGTATACACCGCACAAAGAGAACAAAAGGAAAATTGAACTAAAGCAATGCAAGCAATGTTCGAAAAGTATTGCAGAACTGAACGAAAAGCAGAAGGCGAAATATAAATCGAACGTGCAGAGGGATACAAAATGAAGAACAAAACGAAACAAAAAGGAAAGTGGAAAAGGGACGCAGAGCAGACTGGAAAAGAGAACTAAAAAGAAGAAACAGAAGTTGAAGCGAACTACAAAGCGGACTGAAAAAACAGAAGGAAAAACGATACAGAAGTAACTGATATATTATTTTCATTTCACAAATATTGACTGTATCATTTGTTTTTCTTTGTAGCTGGAAAACTACAATTCCGGAAGTGGTTCATATTTCAGGAGGGCTAGTAAGTTGTTTATTCATCACTTTTCGCTACATTTCATTCTGTTAGTCGAGACTGAATCTTGGGTAAGTAACTACGGTTACATAGACATCTATGCTCCACTGCTCAGTCGGTAGCTTGTCCTGATACTGGACCAGAAAAATTCCATGCTAATGACGTAGCTAGACAGGTTTCCCATAGCGTCTCTGATTGGTTCTTTTTGCCCGGAAAAATTCAAATCGCTGCATCAGCCAATAAGAGAAAGAGCGACTAAGCTACGTCATACGTTCTGCAATTTATCAGGTCTTGTTTAAAGTTGAAGAAGAATAGGCCAGTGGAAATCAGTACTGGAAACTCGAGCGGGGGAAATACCGTTATACCATTGCATTTGAAAAAACTTCTCGCATTAGCCTCAGTTGCAAGCGGGTTCCAGTCCTACCGAGAATATGAACATGGACTATTGACTAAGAGCAGCGAGAATTGACATGAGAGAAGATTAATTCAGGGAAAACGAACAATTGCCCTGTGCTTAAACTATCGATGGTTTTGTGCTTGTAGTTTATTCAGATGGATGGTACCTCCAAGGAAATAATCTCTACAAGTATTTTCCTCTGAAGAAAACATGGCAGAAGGCAAAAGAATTTTGTGCGTCCAGCGATGCTGAGTTAGCTTACATTTCGAACCAGGAATTAAACGAATTTGTTTATAAAAACCTCTTGCAACACCGAAATCCAAAAATTGGTAGGTACAAAAATTAATCATATTCGTTACAATTTTTCACAATTGGAGAATTACAGAATTAGACAAAGGCATTCGTTTGTCACGCCCCACGCGTTCCTCTTAAAGTTGCAGGATGTAACACAACAGACGACATGATTGGTTGCTGGCTTCTTGACGGCTCTGACCCGGATGTGATGTATGTAAACAGCTTAATGTCAACGTTGATGCCCTCCGTTTTATGGCAATATATGTTTGCCTTTTATTTATATTAAAGGAATTATACTCTCGGATATACAGTCACTTCAGCGATTAAAAAACAACTCCAGGGGAAAACGGATATAACGAACACATTATCATTTACAAGATAAAAACAGATGACTAAAAAACAATTAAATAATGAGCTAGAAATTTCTATAGTGCACCTGAATCTACTATCACGTTTAGAAATCGAGGTAATAATCTAATTGTGCTAGTATAAATCTTATTGTCGTTCGCAACGCAAAGAATCAACAGCTTGGTCCCTAACAAGCACACACTGCTGAGGTACTCGCTATCTTCAACTGAATAGGTATAGGGAGTAGCGTAGCCAATCAGCGAACGGCATTAATGTTAGAACGCTTGTAGGTTTATACTAACTTTTAACATTTCAGTCTAAAAGGTGGAGCATCTTATCAATACGAAGACGGAATCAAAGCGTTGTATATGGATGGCAATGGAGCGTACGCCGACACACCAGCCGTCAGTCTTCAATTTCCCGCCTTTACGATCACGTGCTGGGTGAAGGTCTTGGAGCCCGCCAAAACACCTGGCTACATCTACGCTGATTGGTCGGCACCGCATCAGTTTTCCATTTGGGTTCACGGTACTTGGTCAGTCGTCTATTTCCAGTTTAGAAACAAGAACACAAAAGACTTATTGGTCATGTACACGTAAGTTCTGAACTTGCAATTAAAAAACTCCAAAAACTGCAAGCAGCTACATGCATTGATTTCCTTTTTCATATTCAATAAGCAAAATTCTTATAATTCCACCAACTAGACAAGTTCACCTGTATTGCTAAAGTTTTTGTAGGGAATACAAGAGTGAATTCAAGATGACAGGATATTGACCAAGTTCTTTTTTTGCGAGCGAAACGGGCTCGAGGTCCATCAACAGACAAAAAAGAACGAAATCAAATATCCAGCCATCTTGACCAAACAAGTATGGTCAATAAATTTTTTTTCTAGCGGGACACAGCGGGTAATCCCGAACGGGCAAGATAGCGCCATCGGGGAGCAAGGGACAGCGGAATCATCTGATCGTCCCCTCTCAGACATCTAGCTAGTAATAACTCATGCGAAACACATATTAATCATTGTAAGAATTATTTATTAATAAACGCCAAAATTTCATCTAATTAACTACTATTAAAAAACAACTAATTACAAACTATTTACAAATGTGTGAATAAGGTAAAGCTGAAAAGGCATCTGTTCACAAAACAGCGTTTATGACGTTCAGTTCTGACACGTGACAAGATGCCTTTTCCTAAGGCTCCCTGATATTTGTGTCAGAAGCAGTTCAAGAAGGAGATGAGTATGAGTACGGTTGCTATCTAGACTCTGTAAGTTCAATATTTTTTTACATTTTTTTAGAGCAATCTCTTACAATGACTGGGTACACGTGGCGGTCACGTGGTCCCAAGTCAGCCGGATTGCGAAAATCTTCATCGATGGGATAGAGTCTGGTAGCAAAGGAGCCAACACTGGCTTGTCGAGCTATGAAATTATGAGCAATTCGCACACGTACTATCAAGTTGGAATGAAAAAGGACACTTCAGAAACGTTCTATGGCTTTGTGAGGGACCTCAAGGTGTTCAAAAGGCTGCTGACTGCCGATGAAATCAATCAAGAGGCTGGTAGGTTACCTTACTGATCTGAGGAAAGGACTGGCCCTGCATTATATAAACGGATAAGGTTTTTTGCCAAGAGCATCTTTAGTCGTCTTCAGTCGCATTATCAGGTTAATTTTCTCGCGTACGTTTAAAGCCACCTTTCCCTTTGGTTAAAAGTCTTCGTGTGCAAAGTGAGGCTTACGTTTAAGGATTAAAAAACACTCGAGGGGCGGCTAACCTCTGGCTGTAGGAACCCTGAGAAAACGACTAAGGTAAACACTCTGAATGGAACCCTTGAATCCTGTATGAAAACCCTAAGAGTTCGATGTTAACACTTTCACCTCAGAAAAGCAAATGAAAAGTAGCGACATGAAACTTTTCCATTTAGTTCCAGTTAGAACCATAAAAAGCACAAAAAAACTGTTCAGACAGACAGCCGACAGACAGATAGACAGGCACACAGACGAACTGACCGATAGACAGACAGACAGGCAGTTGTTGCCAATCCTGTAACTCGTCTCGTTATCACTCACCTTGTCGTTCTTTATAAAACAACTTGGAAGACATGCATTCATTGCTTTCTTCACAGCACAAAAGCCACAGAACACCCAGTCTGGAGTGTGGCTCGGTCTGAACGACATTTTATGGGAGGGAAAATATGTCTGGAGTAACCATGGTAACGAAAGCCCTGCATCATATACCAATTGGTCTCCAGGGCAGCCAAGCTCGCAAGACGGAGATGAAGATTGTGTCGTTATGGTTACAGAGAATGGAATTTATCAGAGTCAATGGAACGTCACACGATGCGATGAACAAAATGAGTTTGTGTGTTGGAAAATAGTTTGAAACAATACAGCATCTGAGTGTAGTTGCATCGTCAGATGTAATCACCTTTATGGCATCATTGCTAGAGGCAATGGAGGAAGTTGGCCTTTCGGGAAGGAATTGTACTGTCAATAGACGTTGGTACCAATCGAATCAGTGCTCCCTCCCCTCGAGGAGGAGCGAAGACTCGAAGAAATATAATATTGCTATACACTCAACCCTCGTCGCCAGCTTTGAGTTATAAATAACCAGCGAAAAATAAATTGTCCCAGAGAAAAACTGATTAGCCTTTTATCCTCCCCAGTCTCTACGCAGGACAAACAGAGAAGCAGTCGCAAGTGAATAAAACAGGACACATGACTCCGAAATCGTGTAAGAAACGAAACGTAAACGTCTCAAACTTATTAACAACTCATCACGTTTAAACAAATGAAGTCATGACTGTAACGGTGTTTTTAAGATGATATTTATCCGTTTTTTTCTTAGTTTAATCTTCGATTGAGAAGATATATCAAACACTCAAGACAGTGTTTCACCACATTTCCAAACACCTTGACAGTCGTCAAAAATACTTCGCTGCGCGTCGCATTTTTTTAGCTCTCTTCTTGGGCTTTGGAAATGTGATCAAACACGGTCTGTCGTACAAGTTGATACATCACTATCTAGTGGAAAAAAAGCTCATGAAATATCTTCAGCTTGTTTGGAGGAAAATATTTTAATTACGGTAACGATCAAACAGCGTATTACAGTGTAAAGTGCAATGATTAAAACCTAAATATTTGCACGCACAATTTATTTTACTATTATACTTGATCATTTCAGAAGGAAATTCTGGTAAATTTGGAGGTTCATTGTTTTAATTCAAAAAGCCGCTTTGTTTTCTCGTAACTTAGTTGCAACAACTTGGTGTTAGAAAGGTAGTTGAAAGATATTTGTCAATCTTTCACTGAATTCATTGATATTTTATGCGGCGTACAGTGCAAAATGGCCCATAATTTAACACCCTAATTCCTAATTATGTTTTCTCAATAAGCCTTCGTTCCGCAAAAGTGCATCTTATAGTTTCATGACTAGGTCTTTCTACGAATATTATTTAATCGCCTAAACATCTCACTAGAAATTCTCAAAAACTTTTCTAAATTAATTCTCAAAAAAAAAAAAATCAAAATATCTCGAATTTTCGAATTTTTCTATATATCTTTCTTATTGTCATAAAAAACCCCGATTTTTAATCAGGGAAGAACAAAACGTTCTCGCAGTAATCAGAGTTGAGGAAGACGATACCCGGCAGCATTCACGTACCATTTTGAAAAAATGGTAACATTAGCCCTGTTAGTGATATGCAATACATTTGTTGATTGGAATGTCAAAGAACAGTGTATTGTATCAACATACAGCGAAGAAAAAACCGGGCTAAGCCAGATAGCCTGCAATGCAGGCGAGTACACATATTTCGTATTAGGCTGCCATCTTGGATTCAGTAACTCTGGAGGATTAGGGCGAGGAGATATTCGCCGAGGGAGTAGAGGTTAAATGGAGGAAATGAGCAAGACGAGACGGGGACCCAACCCCCAACCCGCCTCTGCACAAACCATCTACCGGTCAAGCATCGAAAAGAGGGGACCATAGGAAAATTTTCAAAAATGGCCGATGTTTTGGGCAAACTTCGGAAGGCTGAAAAATAAGAAATACAAGTCGCACATAACCCTAATTAGTATGGATTGGAAGCGTAACTATCATAGATTGTGGCAATGCAAAAAACCGCAT
>Ga0126337_10002957_pt1 | contig 10966 bp, 8 predicted proteins | sample DipCmetagenome_FD_92527 | JGI IMG/M metagenome (GOLD analysis project Ga0126337, IMG submission 92527) | Coral microbial communities from La Bocana,Puerto Morelos, Mexico - Diploria C A metagenome | ecosystem: Host-associated > Invertebrates > Cnidaria > Coral | place: La Bocana,Puerto Morelos... | reverse complement strand
ATACAATGTTCATGTTTTAGGAAGACTTATCATTGTAACTGTTCTGCAGTTCTTGGTCAAAAATATATCCTTGGGTTCCTTTATATTCATTTTTCTCCAGAACACTATTGACCCTGTACTCTTTATGCCGCATACAAACTGTAACATGCATTTTGGCATTTTCAGGGACCAAATTAGAAACAGTTTATCAGAATGTCTAAAACAAGATCTACAGGTATATGAAAATTTTTCGCTGTAAAGATAGATAGAAACACAGTACATGTTTTACATTTCTTTTATAAAATACGGCAGTGCAAAAAAACAAAATCAACTTGTTTACTTGTTTTGTGTTTCTATCAAGTTATGGAAGCACAGTTTTAAACCAATCAGCGTGCATATTTGCTTTGGGATATTTTCTAAATGTATGTATCAGTTAGATTGGGCAGATAAGCGGAACAGGGCTTATTTCTCATGTTTCCTTCATTTATGTGGCAGACATATAGTGTTATTATAATTCATGATCACTGATCAAGTGTAGTTTTAGTCTTCTCAAGTTTGCACTTCCAATGGAGACGGTGTGGCTACACACTCGCGTATGTAAACAAAGCTAAATGCTTAATTTGTTTACCAGTCTTCTTGATTTCCTCTGCCACCTCTCGGAACACGGGGCTAACGTGCTCCAGATGAACGTTCAGCATTCCTGTACTCGGGTAATATTTCAGTATCTCTGATAAAACCCGAACCCATTCGTCTTCGTCCTGGCTGCCAATCTCAAATATTTCGCTCATTTCGCTGTTCGTTTCCTCTATCACTCGGCGTGGTAGGTGAAGAAAAGCCATCAATAGCTTTACTTTCACTTGAGTCTCAAGCCTATGAAAACACTCTGGGATATTGCGGAGAACATCCTGAGTTAGTAGAGAGCGTAAGCTACTACCAGACCACGAATCATCAGTGGATAATTTGTTATGAAGCCACAAAGCCGTATCTGCCTGCCGCACAGACGCCATGTTTGTGTGTCGCACAAAAATACTACCCCTGGGAGGGACGCTCGGGAAACGGTCTGTGGGGAGGTTTCTAAGCAAGTCGCTGTTACCCCGCACTCCTCTGTATTGATGAGTATCTTTCGACTGCACAGGTGGAATAACAGTGAGCGGAAAAGAAAATTCAGAATGATATTATTGTGATTTGAATATTTGATCGTACAGTGACTTGCTTTGTGGGTGAAAGGAAGGAAGCCAACTCTTAATGCCTTTTGGAAGATTGAAAAATCGTCTGCTGGTAGGTTACTATTTCACTAGCGCTCAACACCTTCGTTTTGCACGTGATCGAAGGAACTGCCGGGTTAACATAACTGTTGTATGCATAAGGATAAAAGACTTCAAAGAAATCTGAGTTTTTTCTTACATCTTAACGCAGTTCTCAAAGATGTGGCGTTGTTCTAAATTATTAAGCAGAAACGTCCTGTGTCTGTTGTCAGTGTTGTGCGCGATGTTGTGGAACTTGTTTTGTTTGCGCGAATACATTTTACATATGTACTTGGCTAATCTGAAACGTTGATAGCTAGATATATGTTTCAATTTTAGGAGGAAAAATTATATCCATGTTTGTTCGGAAAACTGTTCGCTAGTATAGAGAGTTTTACGTTGCTGTTTTAGCGTGAAGAAAGTAATTTTGTGACCAGTGTTTGTGGTCTGTAGTGATGGAGACAAAATATTGTTGGTTTTCAATTTTAGTTTAGTTAATGCCTCACGTCACAACGTATTTGACAACACATTCTTTCGAAATTTTTGTGAAAATCTTACGGCTTTTTATGTTTTGTACTTAGCTTAAGCTCAAGATAAAAACACAAAGGAGAATTTCGAAAGCCTACAGTAGTACTTCAAGTTCCGCTTGCCTAATATTCTAAACTAAGTCAGACTACTCCAGCTTTTGTACTTAGTGTTTTAAATGTTTTAGTAATTAAGGCCTTTGTTTTATTTTTCGCGTTCCTCGTGCGAGAGTCCTTAACAGTTAAGCTGTTGTTCTTCAAGTGTTGGAAGCATTATAAAATGGTTTTGGCGGTTGCTCGGGAGGAAGCAGTGGGTCAACAAAATTAATATTTTATGTGATCGTGAATTCGGTTGAATCTCTGGCGCGCTTGAAACTGAAAGTCATGTGAAGGTAATTATTCTGTCTGAACATTAGCTCAACTCAAGCTATTTTGCATTTTAAAAGGTTCCTCTATGAATTATTTTTACAGTTTCGGTTTTATTGTAAAACGTTAGCACTTGTTTTAGTTGTTAATTAATAATTTATGCCGGTTTTTTTCTTGGTGAAAACCATGTTCATATGTTCTGACAAACTTTACAATTATTCTTAGTTCAGAACTACTGGAAATTAGCAGTGACGGTAAAAAAAAACAAATGATATGTCCATCCTGTAGTGCACCTTGTATTAATAACAAACTTATTGAAGGAAAAAAAAATGGTTTAGTTTTTGCATATAATTTTGGATAATATTCACTAAGTATTGGAACTGGTAATTGAAGAGAAGAAAAAAATAGAGCTGCGAAATTTCAACAAAATATTTATAACTTGTTGTATATGAACAATGCTCCTTAAAAAACTTGAATAAGAAATTTAAACAAGAATTTAATTTGTGCTAATATACATTATTTAGATACTGACAGGTATTAGTTGGTTTCTATAGAAATTACATGTATAAATAAATACACATAAATTGAATATATTAAAAGTTTTATATGGTGCAAGAACTTTTAGTAAGTGGACTGGAAAAAGACCAAAAATTCATGATTTGTAAGATAGTGAGAAGTGAACTCAAATGGAGAGGATGACAGCCTCAAGCTTGGAGGATGAAAGTCAAAGTTGGTTGTTAACAGTGTCATTAATTTGCACTCCCTTATACAACAATGCATTCTCTTGTTTTGGCACCAATTTTATATTAACAGTTATCAAAGCAGTCATATATTATCAAAGCAGTCAAACCAAAATTGTAGTCTGTAAATTTTTTTTGTGTTGCATGTACATCTCCAAAATTATGTTGTACACAATAAATATTATTGTATGAATCATTACCCTCAGTCAGCCATAAATAAAAATATTATATACTAATCAGTAGCTTCCATTGGGTATAAAAATATTTTCAGATATTTGCATGTGGACATAATTTTTCTGTTATGAGAAGTGGACTGTTTTCTGAAAGCGTAGCTCGAGGAAAACTGAGCTTTGAGGACAAGGACAAATATCTGAGCATATATTTATACCAAATGGAGGCTTTCGTGTTTATTGTCCTTCAAATATTTTTCGTAACGTATGCAGTCTTGAAAATTGGGGAATGTCACTTTGTTGATCCGTGGGAGGCGCAATGGCCTCATGGTTAGTGCGTTGACTACGGATTGAGTGGTCCGGGTTCGAGACCTTACCAGAGACATTGCCTTGTGTTCATGGGCAAGACACTTCACTCTCACAGTGCCTCTCTTCACCCAGGTGTATAAATGGGTACCAGCAAATTTAAAGCTGGGGGCAACCCTGTGATGGACTAGCATCCCATCCAGGGGGGAGTAGAAATATTCCTAGTTGCTTCATGCTACAGAAACCGGGATAAGCTCTGGCTTGGTGAGCCATATGCAGACTTTTTTACTCTGTTGATCCCCAGTTTTAGTTGGGACATTCAGTCATGTGATACATGTATATTTAGACAAATTGTTTGATGGATGAAATACATACAGTGAATATTAAATAACATACATGTACACTGCAAGTAACAAAGAGAAGAAGCAAGGGCAGCATAATAATCCATAGTTTCAATAAGTACAAAAAGACTTATCAAACCATCAATAAGGCATTCTGTCTTGCTGTGTTATTAATAATGTCAGTAGAAGGAAAACAGGCAAAAAGATTTTTATTGTTAATTATTGACTTTTTACTTTTGGCGTCATTGAAAATATACCACCACATATATATGGTCATTTAATAATTAAATGTGAGATTTCTTTGTTAAAGGGGCTTCTTCCTGGCAGAAGACGATATGAAGATGAGTGGCGAACTGTTTATGTTTTAAACAAGTATCCTTCTAATGAACCCGATGTTGAAGTCAAGCAGAAGCGATATGCAAGTAATGTGATTGTTACTTCAAAGGTTAGTTTGACTATTACTAATTTGCAACAGGTTGAACTATGGTTGCATTCTTCTGGGATAATCTGGCTCAGGATCAATGATCAAAGATTATTTGGATCATGGTGAAACAAATTAAACAACAGATCAGGGCTCGAAAAATATTTGAATTTCACCTTGTCCGTTGGGCAAGTAACTCTCAAACTTTGCTTGCCCAGGGCCCTTCCCCACTTGCCTAAGTTTTCAAACTCATTAATAATTCACAAATCAAAAAATGGAAGTCAACAGGTGTATTTTAATGTAATATACCCATCTTGACTGTAGTCCTCTTAGTGATGATCACTTTCATGTTTATGCTATTGTATTGTAATACATCCACAACTTTTAACTTCTTCATTCCGCTTTTACGAAGTTGTACGGTTTGTAATAATTAACATGGATGAACCCTGTTATAATCATATTGAAGTAGTGTGTACCCTACATTGTCAGGTACTCTGTCACGATGATCAGTTTTTTAACTGACTGCTTTCATACACCTTGTGGCACCCTAATGTTTTTGTTCCATAAATGCAAGTATAAGGGAAGCAGAGTGATAAGCAGTTACCATCACCAGATGTTCTTATGGCATCAAATTCAACTTTCCCTGGAATTTTCGAACTTGATAAAAAAATGTCATCAGGAATTAAATTGTGTACCACAGCATCTTTTGCCAGTGCTTCCCAGTTGATGAAACAGTTCGTTCATTCAGGTACTTACTCCCTAGTTCCTTTATTACACGCTGGGTACCTTCGTTATTTCACAGCCTTGAATCAATTTGTTCAATTCGTCGCAGATTGTGTTCGACTCCTTTAATGTTCACCTGCATCTTGTCTAGCTCTACGAAATTATTCTGATGAGAAGTGCGAGAAATTTATAACACGCAGAGTCAACACCAAGTCGCCTTCCCACTTCAGTTTTGACACAGGCACAGTGTCGAATTTGAAAAGCCGGCGAGGGCATAATTTTTCACTTGGGTGAATGAAAAATAGTTTCAATCGAGGGAAAACGTCTTCTTAGAAAGATACACTATTTTAAGTCATCGTCCAGGAACTTTGAAAGTATTTTGATGACTTACTTATCTATTCCTTTTTAATAATATACTTCTCATTTTGCGCGGCGGCGCCCAAGTATGTTATCACTAGCAAACCAGCATATTTCGCAAAAAACAGAGATTTACCTGGATTTTACGCCAACAATTTTTGGCGCTTTAATATATCGTTGTTGAGTTAAGTTTTGTACAGAGATACTTGGGGTCCTTGCCCATAGGGCAAGTAAGGAAAGCAAGTTACTTGCCCGAAAGGAAAATGTACTTGTCCCGGACGACCGGACGGGGTTTTTTTCGAGCCTTGCAGGTAAATCCTCAACCAATCCTCCCAAAGAAAAGCACCTTATATAACTACATGTTTAAATACATGCACGTGACGTGTATTTGTACCTGTAGTAAGGAGTATTAAGTTGTGCAAAATTACGAATTAAAGAGGACAGCAGTTTCTCTTCAAAGAAACTACAAAATGGATGCTTCAGATTTTAATAGACTATGGCTGCCATACTAGCTAAGCAACTACAATGACAACGGTACCTGGGCCTGCATTGGCCCAGCATGCAATGGACCTAGAGCCCAGTGCTAACATACGATACTACATTCCCCCTCTTGCTTACAGATAGGTCTATGGGGTGACACCCAGAGAAACAAACAACAACTCATGACGAAAGAAGTCAGTGTCCAAAGTACATTCTAGACTGGGAACAATTATCTAACTTCAGCATATAGCTGAGAGTCTGGGTACTTTTCCTTTGAGTATGTGTCAGTGTCTTTTCAGTTCCTTTCGCTTCTCCTTGGTCCCTGATCCTGGGCAAGTGGTGATGTCAACCTGGCCGGTAAGGCAGCATGGGTGGAGATGGACTTGTTGGCGCCCATCCCACCCATGCTTCCATCAGTCTGCTCCAAACCAGGGGCCCATTTTGTCTGGCACTTGGTGGTGACTCATTGACAGGATCTGCTGGCCACTCTGCACCGGACCACCAGTGGGCTTCGTCGATCGATCCGTAGGGAACTTTCTTAGAGTGAGCTGTGGTCCTTGTGATGGAACATGGCAGGTGTGGCCTTGTTGATTGCCTCCTTTCAGACTAGTACAGAGTCTCCCACCTGTATGTCGGAGGGTTTGACATACCTTTTGTTGTCTTCATACCCTTTCATTTGTATTTGCTTGTCAATATCCCTCTGGCACAGTTCTTCAAAGTTATGCTCACGAGGAATTACTCCGATCTGCTGGAGCAATTTTAGTGGTGCAATAAGGGGTAGCTCTGTAGGCGCAAAGGAATCTGTATACCTCCTGCTTAAAATTCAATCCCATCAACTTGCTGATTTGGTACAGCTTCTTTAGTACTCTGATGAACTGTTCAGTCTCTGCATTGTCTTGGGGATTCAGTGGCATCTTTCACTCATGACAAAAGCCCATTGCAAGTACTTGCTGAAGTCACTGAATTCCTGGCTATTGAATGGAGGTCCATTGTCACTGCTTACCGACACTGGTATGCCCAACGAGGCAAAGGTTTTGTCCATCTTTGGTATCACTGCCCTGGTGCTGGTGGTGGTGACAAATTCTACTTCTGCCCATCTAGACTGCTTGCAAACTGTAACCAGCAGATACTGGTATGGATGGGGCCCTAGAAGTCTACAGCAACATCTTTCCAAGGCTCACTTGGCATGGGTGTCATGCGTAACTGCTCTCCCTCTGGTGACACATTCACCACTTGGCACAGGTGGCCCGTTCTGGATGTGCGCTTCCACCATTTTGTCTAGCCCTGGAAACCACACTCTGGTACGCAAGTACTCCCTGGTGTTGGTGATACCTTGGTGGCCTTTGTTTGCGAGCTTGACTACTGTATTTCGCAGAGTCCTGGTAGCTACAATTCTTGGTCCTCGGACTACCAGCCCTCCTACAACAGCCAACTCGGTGAAAATGGAGTCATACTGTGGCCCGAGCCCTCTCTTCTCTTGCGCCATGGAGTATCCTCTGGCTATGGCTTCCTTCAAGTCTGACAGTTCAGTGTCTGAGTGCATTTCTTCAAGCAGCTCCTGCCAGGTGACTGCTTCAGGCACTGAAGATTTTACAATAGCCATGATATCCTTGTTGAACTCTTCCACCGTTTCTCTTAGCTCAAATTCAGCTTGGTTTTTACTGGCCTGGCTCTGGATGCCGTGAATGGTAGTCTGCTTCATTGTTCTCTGCTCCCTCCTCCTTTCCGGGTACATAATTGAGGCGATAGTTAAAGCCTTGTAGGCGGACGCGTATCCTCTCTAAACGGACTTGGTGCAGTTGTCCTGTAGCCTGAGAGCAGCAGTACCGGTGGTTTGTGGTTGTTGCCAACCTCAAATGTGTCTCCCATGCCATAAAGGTATATCTGATTGGCAAAGATGCCCCACTCCACAGCCTTTGCTTCCTTCTCTAGCTGTCAGTATCTGCTCTCAGTGTCAGTGAATGCTCTTGATCGATAAGTGACAGGTCGCCATCTCTTGGCCTCGGAGTCATACTGCTTCGTGGTGGCTTCCATTCCACCTGGTCCTGTGTCAGTCTTCAGCCTTGTCTTACATTGTGGATCAAAGTATGCCATCACTGTGTCGTCCGTCAGCATTTTCCGGACCTGTTCAAATGACCTTAGCATTCACCTTGAGTAGCTCTCTCAGCAGTGCAGTGGCCTGTGCAAATCCCTGCATGAAGTCTGCATTTGCTCCATCAAAGAATAGAAAGGAGTGTACCTCTGCTGCTGACTGTGGCGGACCTGCTTCCTTCAGGGCTGCTACTTTATCTGGGTCTGGTGATATTCCTTTGCTTGAGAACACCTTTCCAAAGAACTTCACAGCTCTGAGGTTGAGTCTGCTCTTCTTCAGGAATTTGTGCCTGAGTGCTTTGTCATGCTCCTCGGGCATTGCACCGGACACTACGTGTAGTATGTCATCATAGATGCTGACAGCATTTGGCTCTTGTGCTACGATCTTGCGAACTTCCTTGTTAAAGATCTCTGCTGTGCTGTTGACCCCGAAATGCAGCCTTTAGAAACATTTCAGCCCTCTGTGCATGTAAAATGTGTTAAGCTTCCTGCTTTCCTCAGCCAGCTCCAGCTGCATGTTGTATCCATCATTCATGTCTAAGTGAGAGAAATACTTGGCCCCATTAAGTCTTGTCTCCAGCTCTCTTAAAGTGGGGATGGCATGTGTGGTTTTCTTTATGTACTTGTTGGCATCTGTCATGTCCAAGCTAACCCGGAGTGAGAACAACATTGCTGCACCATTCTGTTGGTTCATCTCCAACATCTTCTATGATATCCATTTGCTCCCACTTGAATCACTTGAATCCAGAATCTCATCAAATTTGTTTTTGAGTGGCAGAGATATTCTTCTCTGTTTCTGCACGGCACCTTTAGTGTCTGGGTCCATGTGCAATTTCACCTTGACCCCTCTCAACTTTCCTAAACTCGAGAACACATCCTTGTACTCTTTGACTAGGTCAATGGTCACTTGCCTTGTCTCCCCCATGATTGGCAGTGGTGTGCTTGTGGTCAGGTCCAGGTGGTACTCCACAAGACCCATATGTTTGGCGGCCCCACGGCTTAGCAGGGCTGTGTCGCCTTGACCTCTAACTACATACACCGGCTCTGCTATTTCCTTTTCTCCTCGAGTGAGAGTTGCGCTGAATTTTCCAAGCATCGGTAGCACTGGGCCTTTCCCTTCTTTGCTTCTATGCTGGTTTGCTGTATGGGACAGTTGGTCCAAAGCTTTCCATAGTGACTACCGTGATGCCAGATGGGAATGCCATCTTTCTACAACTACAAATAAATCGGTACTGAATTATACTGCAAAATAACATTTCTGCGAAAACATAAAAATATCATGCAGTGCTTTTGCGTATATAAAACATAACCTTCATATGACGCGAAAATATGCATGGATGTTTGTACATGTATGGGACATTATCACATCCAAGAAGCAAACAGTGTTCCGAAAGCGAAGCTCGAGGAAATTATGAGCTTTGAGGAACAGATAATGTCCAATTACAAGTGTCTGAGCATATTTTTAAAGTCAAATGGAGGCTATTGTGTTTATTGTCTATTGAATATTTTTTTTAACACAAGGGGTCTGCCAGTCTGTGATATTCCAATCATGTCAAAGATTGTCAATTGGCTTCCAAACTCCCCACGTCTTTGAAATCATTTTGAGACTTTCCAACAGTACAATATTAGTTGCAGATATGGATGCAGTCTAACTTTCTTTGGAGAATAAGATCATCACTTTCAGAAAAATGTGTAAACTTCCGTAAATGAAACAACTACCTCTTTGAAGTTATCTTGTCTTCAATCGGAGCAGTACTTTACAATAAAACTGTGAAACTGAACAGCCGAAAATGATTGCCCACTGGGGTTAACAGAATGCTCCACATGGCTGACATACCATTCCCTGAAGACCTGATAAAAAGTTGAATCCTTGGTCTGCACTTGAAATCTGGATTCCTCCATGGTTTTCCGTGATTTTCAGAGGACTTTCTTTGCTGCTAACCTAACATTAAGTGGAGCAAGCAACAAAGTACATACACACTGTAGTAGGTTTGTAGTAAGCCTTCGGGTGTTTCCAGGGCAAGCTGCTTTGGGTACAGATGAAGTTCAATGTCTCAAGGTATCAATGCTAGTTTGTGTTTGTGGACGAAATTGTGCTGTCATGAATGACCTTAGGCAGGCGAGCATTGAGAGCATCAGTTACAGGCTTAAACTCTCTCAAAGCATCATACTTAAGTTTGTGTTTTCTTTAGAGTACCTAAATACCTATGCCGGCCAGCTCGCATTTCACTCATTGAATTATGTCTCCAATACTAGTCGTCATGGGAATGAGCTTTAATGTACAATCTATGCAAAATATTTATGAACTCTTCTTTTGAAAACTCGTTTAATGGCCTTTTATTTGCTTTCTCCTTCTGTCGGGCTGTGATGAAATTGTTATTACTCTAGAATTACAGTGGCTAACAACTTTTTGTCTTTTAGCAGGTCTCTTTGCTCACATTTTAATTCAGAGACTGTTGAACATAGTGAAACTTATAGGTGAAACCTTGTGAAATCTCGCAAGAAGCTTGTGTATTTGAACATAATGTCAATAAAAAATTATATCATCAAAAATGCTAACAGTGTATGAAGAGATTTCGTTGGTGTTGTCTGGTACTGCTTTATCAACCAGCAAATTTAGCTCTTCTCCTGTTATGAACCGTTCTGCCATCCTCATGTATTTGTGCGCATAGTTGTTCATTAAAGCATGACATTGCAGGGCTGTTGTCTAAGAAAAATTATGAGGAGCCCAAAGGTCCCTAACCATGAAATCCTGGGAGCCCAGTACATAAGCTTATATGAAAAAAGAAAGTTTTTCCAGTTGCCCAGAGACAAAGTTTAGTCACCTGTGGCACCTGGGCACCTCTAGAGCACAGTCCTACAATGACATAAAATTGAACAATTTTTAGTCAATCCTTTGTTTAGGTATTTCTATAATCAGTGAGTAATTGTACTAAATTAAATAAAAACAATTATTTGCCTCTTGCGTGTGAATATTGGTGAATATTCAATTCCCCTCCATTATCTTATTACAATACACTATATATTGCACCAATTTTACTGTTTTTCTTTAATTTATACTCTATTTTTTGTTTATTGCAGTACACAATATTGAATTTTCTGCCAAAGAATTTGTTTGAACAGTTCCGCAGAATTGCAAACTTTTATTTCCTGTGCATTGGTGTGATACAGGTAAGAAAAGAAAGTTGCCTAGAAATTAGTACTGTTCAGACAATGGATTTTAT
>Ga0126337_10002956_pt1 | contig 10968 bp, 7 predicted proteins | sample DipCmetagenome_FD_92527 | JGI IMG/M metagenome (GOLD analysis project Ga0126337, IMG submission 92527) | Coral microbial communities from La Bocana,Puerto Morelos, Mexico - Diploria C A metagenome | ecosystem: Host-associated > Invertebrates > Cnidaria > Coral | place: La Bocana,Puerto Morelos... | reverse complement strand
TTTGCAAAAGTCATTTCGATAAGTAAATCAAATACTCACTCCAGTCATGGCCTTAATAGAATGGACTTATTTACAAAAGTTGACAATATATAGACATTTACCGTTTATTTCTTCCATTCCAAGGTCAGATGCTGCAGTGTGTGTTACAAAACCACTGTCACTTGCTTCTGTCGTCATGCTACGAGTGTCTTGGATATCTTCTAAATACTTCTGAACAAAAGCATCTAGATCCATTGATTTAGCCTGAGACCTTTGAAACATTTCCGGCTTCTCAGTTTTTTCGTCCATTTCCCCAACTTTAGGTGCTTTGTAATACAAACAGAACATTAAAATTATTCTATGGGAACGCCCCCGACAGGAGTTGTTTTAGGCGTGGGAAAATAGTTGGAGGATAAAATGGCAGGATCTAAACAATGTCCTGCTACTTACACTACGCGATATATTTCATATCAACTAATCTCTCTTTCCTCTTTCCAGTTTTTTTTCTTGTACCGCCTGCTTTGTGCCACTAGAGTTACATGACGAAGTAGTGAAGAACCGAGAGCAGAAAATTCAAGCGTACCAATATATAACTGAGGATTTCCCGTTTTCTATTTGTGCAATGTTCCACCCTTCATCCCCTTTCAATAATATACGAGAGAGTATAATACACGAGAGATATGCAAGAGTAACGCCGTAGACTTTCTTGTTTATTCAATACCCGCCGGACGAAGGACGACCTCTCGTGACTTCGTCGCTCGCTCGGATGCTTCGCGACTATAATAACGGCCTAACATATTCTGTCCAGAAATTTATGAAGTCGACTTCATATATATTCTACCCCTCCAATATTCTACCCTGAAATTCATAAAGTTGACTTGTGGCAAATCTAGTAACGCAGGTTAAATTTTATGACACGTGACGGTACTCAGTTAACATTGTTCGCCATTTAAGTGAATCAAAGTCATTCATCCTTTATCAGCGAGTCAAGGTCTGACTGGTTTCCGGTTTCTTAATACATATACATCGCGAATATCATGATTATCTTGTACGCTGTAATTGTAATTCGCGATTGTCTTGGTACGGACTGGGTACGAGCCTGCTTCACTGATCTCACTGGGTCCCACGCCTGCTGAAAACTTAAGCGTTGTAATCAATACTCGAAAAGAAATTATGCGCATCCTAGTTTTCTCCTTAATTTCGCTTTATCAGTTCGCTAGGCGCAACAGAAAAAGAAATGATTCAGTTCTTTCCTAAAGGAGCACCGCCTGAACTACGTTATGCATAAATTTATATAACATAAGGTTGACTACAGCATATCGGGATTCAAAGAAGAGTTCAAATTTTGTACTTTTTGACGATTATTAAATGATAAACTTTTAAAATACGAAGGACTAGAGAAGTTTTGATAGAGAAAAATGGTAATCCTCTTTTTATAAGAAGAGCATGGCGTCTTTGGCTTATCATAAATAAATGCACAAAAACTGAAGTGCTCATGGTTCGATTGACTAAAACTCAGTCTTTTTTCGTAATCTTCTTTCCTTTCCTATTGAAATAGTTAACACGAGATCAAAGTCTCTCCAATATCTTACTACAAGAAAATACATACATGACTTCCGTTTCTGATTACTAGCGTTCCTAACGAAAACCTCTCGAGTCAAACAGTTACTATTAAAACGGCCAACCATATTGCGAAAGTTTGCTGATTTTTTTCCTTAGGGTTTAACTCAATGAGGCACATATTTAAGAATATCATTTTCTCACCTTCAGATATCCCGAGTTGTTTAAAAAAGGCAGGTCTTTCTTCAGGACCACGTGCCTCGAGAAACTGTGGTAAAAAGTACTTCATTTCCTTCTCTATGACTGTAATTCTGTCTTCGAGAAATTTCAATTTGGTCTCAGCGTGTTTTAGCTTAAACGGTGGAACTTCTTCTTTTGTTCTGGAATACACATCTGAATCAGAGTTTCTACGAATCCTGCCTCCTTCACTAATACTTGCAGCTTCTAAAATACGAAAAGTAATAAAGAAAGTAGCAAAGCATACAGTACAAATAAACGAACAGTTCCCAAAGGATAGAAAAAAAGAAGTCTTGAAATAAATTGTAAAGATGATTGTTTGAGCCATTTGGCGAGGGAACAATGCAACAACAGGACTGTAGCAGTCGGGAGAACACAAAATTTCCGTCTTGTCCATCACTGAAATACTAAATGCAACAAAGACAACCCGAATAAAGAAAATGATACAGTAGATCCCGTTGAGGACTCCTATATGAAAAGGAAGGGGGTGCTCGTAGGAAATTTTAAAAAGAACTCTGAAGAGATACCAAGAGTCCTTTACGTGGTGCGGTTTGAAATGTTTTTCATACCTAAGAGGTGCCAATTCTAAAACAATACATTATTCCCTGTCATATTGTTTTGACTCAATACCCTAAAAAATATCGCAAAAGCTGCAGATTTTTCTAGGCTCAACACCCCACGAGGTACTAAGGCTATGTTTTCTAAGTGACCCCTAAAACGGACGATGAACACCCCTGCCCTCCTAAATGGGTGTTCCCCCACCCTCTCAGGTTGTAGAGTGACTATTGAAGGGTAATTCTGTACTTGAAAATGAACAAAGTAAGCAGAAAAATCTTGACTACCACACCATGGCTAACGTCAATACCACGTACAACTATTTCTCATTTCACCATGTCACAATAACAAAACAAATATGTAACTGTGATGCTTTCTGGTTATGTAGACCATAGTTAGTAGAGGGGAACTATGTGTAGACTTCAGAAAAAGACTGAAATAAAAACAAATATGAAAATATGGATCTTACACTTACCACTCTCTTCCCCTTGCCAAAACGATCTCCTCTTTACATTTCCCACCCATTTTCGATTGAGTTTCTTGATTTCTCCTTCTAAAAGCTGTCTTCTTCGGCATTCGAACGCCCATTTGTTTTCTGCCTGTTCCAGTTTCATCGAAGTCGCGTCATCCTCATTGGACTTAAAGCAAAGAAAAGAGTCTGAGTTCCTACGACTTTTTCTTTGAGCTTCAAGTCGTTCTTCTTTTGCTGCATCAGATACTAAAAGGAGTTAGAATATTAATGAAAAGTTATAAAATTCTTCTAAGATTCTTTCTTGTTTATCTGACCAGACTCTTGCAGAGAAATCACTTATCTGAGAATATAAATGAATACCGGTACTTGTATGTGGCGGAACAATAAAATATGACTACAGACCCGATTACAGGTTTCTATCGACAATATACTTGTGGATCACTGCAGGAATAAGTCACTAATCTTTTACAGTACATTTACTGAAACTGGGACCACCCAGACAATGAAAACCAGCCAGGTGTAGAACTGAAACAATAGATTATAACATTTTCAAATCCATCCAATCAAATATCTGCCACAAAACAATGAAATTTCCTCTCATATACCCTCTCCACATTCATCTCTCTCCCTCTCTCCCCCCCCCCCTCTCTCTCTCTCTCTGCATTTAAACCCCTAGCACATATTTAGAAATACACATTTCTTAATAATTCTCAGTGTGCATATCATTTATTTTCCCACAAACTAAGCTGAGCTCATTTTCATCTGAATATTTCCATGTGGCTGATAGAGAAGATACAAAGTTAATACGTTTTAACACTTTACCTTCGATTTGTAAAAGCATTAGATCAAGGTAGGCTGCCTTATACTCCTGCTCATCAATATACACAGTCACCTCGACGTCCTCTCCGCTTGCCAGCTGTTTGATCTCATCAGTGACTAGGAATTCTTGAAGGTGACTCTGTAATGTCCCCCCTTTGTACATGTCCCATAGTTCCTTCAAAGCTAAAGATGTCTCTGCTTGCACTGTGAAGCAAAGGGAGCCTTCGCTGATCTCAACTAGTCTGGTATATGAAACCAAAACCACATTGTTGAAGACCTCCACAAATTCCTCAAGACTGGAGCAGCTGCATAATGCCATACCACTAGTAACAACCAGGAGACCTCCGGCCATAGTACGAAAATTACAAACCAGCTTAATTGCTGTTGAAACAATATACACTATTGGTAAGTCTGAGTGCTGAAAACAAACTATAAATTGCCTTCTTAGTGTTATTCCTAGTTAGGGGTCTTTCAATTCCGAGCCCCATCCTCCCACCTCCTACCCTGTGAGACAGAGAGGGAAATCTCTGTTTCGCAGCTGTTTTATTTTCTTTTTCTTTTTAAATTTTTAAATTTACTGATTATCTTCTGTATAACATGCATAAAAACTGAATTGATAATCCTCGTTGGGGTCCTACTTGTACAAGGAAACCTGCATGACCCACACGCTAACCATTACATATGAAAAAATTTGCAACATGGCTTTCTAGTGACCGATGGCAGGAATAAGCTGGGTGGCCAAAAGCTTAAATTTGCGGTCCTATATAGGACAAGACATTCAATTCAAAATCGCTCGGCTATGCACCGTCATTATTAAATTACAATGTTAAATAGAGATCAGATTCTGTGAATGCACTTGCTGATTGCAAAGTTGTCTTAATTATAACAGGTAGTCAAACATAGAAATATGGACAAAACGAAATGGAATATAGGTGGTGGCATCATTTGTAAAGTTTACTTTCAAGAGGTGCATTGCTACCAAACGTCTGACAATGGTCAGAGGCATTTATTACCCATTTCTTGGTGAACAATTACAAATGCACAAAAAATGTAATTGCCTGAGCCATTAAGGACCTACAAGTATACACTACAATAACCTGAAATGTTAGTCTGGGATTAGGCTGACGGCGTGAGATGACTTCCATTTCAGGCTAATGCTACAACGTCACAAGAGAGAGGGGTGGGGAAACCAGCAAAGAGGAAGAAGCAAAAGTTACTACAATAAAAGGGGCTCAAAGTTATATTAATTTATATTATAAAATCACTTGAGAGAGAAAGATGGGGAGTACTACTTACGTGAATTTATTTGATATGCAATAAGTGATGTATTTATTTGGGACATTAAGTCCACTTATGCACTATATCTGACTGCTAGAGTGCAGAAATATCTTTGGTTTCTTTAATTAACCAAAATTTATGACAAAACAAATCCTATTTTTTTTTAATATATCAGTAAAATAGAAATATCAGCTGACATCCATCCCTCTAGTGTATCACACTCAAGTTTTTTATTTGCCCTAGATACAAGAATTTTTGTGGTTGACTTATCTTAGAGGTAGGGGAGATTTTAAAAAGCTGTGTCCAAATTATGGCAAAGAAACATGAAAGAAACATGTAGAAGACATCAAGAGACATACTTTGTGAGAAATTATCTTGGAAAGCCTTGGAAAGCTTTGTGTTGTGCTTGAAGGTACCTATAAACAGTTTTGCCTGTGGAAATTCTATTCTTGATAATACAGACAAATTACTTGGGACATACCTGCAGTAGTTCAAAACAGGTGCCAAAAGGGTGATATATTTTTCGTTTTCATTGCACACATTTGCCCTGTATGTCCTGGCATTTAATCACCTATTATGATACCAAGCATGGGAGGCACAGTGGATGCTTAGCAAGCAGTTTAGGTTCGAGCCCTGGCCAGATGCATTGTGTTGTGTTCTTGGGCAAGAGACAGTTTACTCTCACAGTGCATCTCTGCATCCAGGTGTATATATGGGTATGGGCGAGCGTAATGCTGGGGGGTTACCCTACCTACCCTGTGATGGACTAGGCATCCCATCCAGGGAGGAGTAGAAATACTTCTAGTTGCTTCATGCTACAGAAACTGGGATGAGCCCTGATGGGCCACTTAGCTCATGTGCAGACTTGACACTTAGGTGGGGCATTTCAGTACTGGGTCTGGTCCAAGGGATGGGTATTTCACCTTCTTGACTAAAAATTCAAAATTTCTAATACCCAGGAGTTTGCCCATGGGAGGATGTTCTACAGACATTGATGCAAACTGCTAAAATGACCAACTGATCGGTCTGACCATAGCACTTACTTACCTTCAGTGGAGTGTTATAATTGATTTTTAGTTTTTACCACTTGAAACATGAAGACTTTTTTTATTTTCCCCGCAACTGGGCAGTGTACAAAAACAAATCATCCCTACAAACTTTATGTCAAGCTGCAAGACTTAATTGTTTGTTCATTTTCATTAGGATTGTTAAGTTATGGAATCAACTTCCAAGAGACGTAGTGGAAGCTGATAACCTTCAGCAGCTAGCTCAGATTTAAGCTGATCAAAGCACTTTTAAATATTTAATTGTAATTAAGGATATTAATTTCAATTTTAATTTTGATTTGAGTATATTGTACTTTAAAAGGGAGTTTTCACATAGGGACAACCTCTTATTATGTCCTTTCATAGATGCCTCTTTCTTTTTTCCCCTTATTTTTGGTTTACGCTGTATATCTGTTGTTTGCTTCTGGAATAAAGAATGTATGTATGTAAAGTATGATTACAAAAGGGAGTCCCTCCAGTTTTAAAAATATTATAAACTATAAAACACATAAATACTTCACATTGTGGTGTCTTCCATATGATCCTATATTATAATATATGCTTGATGTTTTGACAGGTGCATTATAACTTATATGTTTCCACCTTAAAACATTTGTTTTGTAATCCATACAATAGATTCTGTACCCATTTGTCTGTATTCTAGGCTTTTTAATTAATTGCAAAGTTCCTTGTTGTACTAAAGCAAAACATGAATATGCAGTTTCAAAAAATATCCAATCACCCCCACTGAAGGGATGCAAATTTTCTTGGGGTGAAAGTGGGAGAGACTGAAAAAAAGGAAGTGTATGAAGCCAGAAGCATGTCACCTAGAACAGGTGATATGCTTCTGATGAAGCTTAATTGGAATTTCTAGAGGGGTGGGGGAAAGTCCTATAAAGGCTGGTTTTCTCTAGCAATGTGGAGTCATAGTCAGAGTCATAGTTGGAGTCATAAGAGCATTTATGACCTAGTGAAGTCATAAGTGCAGAGTCATAAGCTCAATGGAATCGGAGTCAGAAGATCGAATCACATTTTCATTTTTTCCGATTCCATTTACAACTCTGTCGCTTATGATTCAGTGAAAACTAGATTGTCAAAGTTGAAAGCAGAAGCGGAAGAACCAAAAAATCACAAGTCCCAGAATTGAGCATTGTGATTGGTTTATTCTTCCGCTTCTGCTTCAGACTCCAACAATCTAGTTTTCACTGGATCGTGAAGAGACAGAGTCATAAGCCAGGCTTTCTGATAGGACAGGGTGCGATTAAAAAATGTAAATTATGCAAAAATTTCAGGGCAAATTATGCAATTAGAAAGGCCAATTATGTGATAAATAATATAAATTACTGGTATGTTTTCCTTCTGCTGCCTTGTAAAAATTTAAAACCTCATTCACTTTTCTTTCTTCTCTTCTAAATAATGCTATCTTTATGAATCACAAAAATTCTGTTATATTACATGGGAAAACATGCAGGGCTCCGATGTTAATTTACTAATGCACTTTCGGATAAGGTGATCAATATGTTTTTCTGAAATCATACAAGAAGATAACCAATGAAAGAAACTTTTCTCATTGTTGAAATTGTGGTGGCAGCTTTAAGACTCTTATGTTCAATCTTTAATACTAATGTCTTGGAGATTTTTTTCCTTCCCGCATTATTTTTCAGTAGGCATTTTTGTTCTCCTAGGATTATAAAGTCTTCTAAACACTTTTGGAACACTACATGTATCCGGCCCTGCTTCTGGCCTGTCACACCAGTGTGACAAATGGAAAAAAAGTAGGATATGATATTGCACACTGGAAGCTGGTTATTTATAGTTGGTGGGGTGAGATAAGTTGGTGTATAATTTCACCTACTGGTAAGTTCTTTGTTACATGAATTGCAGTTAATTTTCAACCAAGACACTGCCCTACCCTGATATTCTTCAGGTTATTGCACACTGTCGACCTTAAAGAAAGGTGGAACAACAGATCTGGCAAAAGAAAGTAACTTTTTTTGCCTTGGTCAGATTCAAACCCACCATGACTTGCTCCCATCTAGCCACTAATAGCGAACAGCCCAGTAAATGTTATAGTTATAGTTTTTAAACGAGTGGTAACGTGAAGCGTTCAAACAAAGTTTGTTATGGGGACTCCGATATGCAAATGTGTCACTCACTCACTCACTGACACTCCAGTGTAGAAACTCTTCATAATTAGTCGGGCCGAACGAGACCGCCCGAGCCTGACGTTGGACATTGGTAACCGCGCAGTCTGAGCCTGACGGCATATTGAAATAGAAACCGCACATCAATAAAATGAATGACGAGATCACACAAAAACAAAGAACTTTTGTGGCTATTCAGTGCAACAAATTCCTGGTGTCGCAAAACATTTATTTGTTCATGTACTCGTAAATCCAATTAACCAAAACATATTGAAAATAGAAAAAAAACTACACTTTCATTCATCACGAAACAGGCTTGTCGAGATGAAAGTGTAGTTTTTTTCTGTTTTCAATATGTATCATGTTCTACCTTAATGTATCGAGCACTGTACTACAGAAAAATCGAAACACTGACTTCACAATTAACCAAAACATAGGTTTTGTAAACAAGAACCGGATGAGACATTGATTATTATCAAAAGTGAATAGACACGACATCTTAGATAAAAGCCTTTTAAGAGCAGAAAGGAGATCGTGTAACACTAATTTTAGTACAGAATGTCAAAGTTTAGATACCGAATTCCGACTGAAATAATTTAATCCCCAATGAAACGTATGACAATTAGTATTTGATGTTTCTTTAGAAATGTAAAGCGATCCTAAAAATTATTTTGGTTTCATATTCGACGAATTTACTGAGGTTGACTACTCTATTTGAGACTGTGACCGGCAGTCTGATAGTCCCTGACTGATCACAGATGGGTGATGTGATGCTCTGTACGAACTCGGTAAATTCGTCTTATGTAAAGCCAAAATAATTTTTAGGATCGCGTGACATTTCCAAGGAGACATTCAATACTTTCAATAGGTTTAAATGAGGCTCTCAGTTACAATTTCGTAATGTGAATATTTAGTAATCGGTTTGCGCCGAATTTTTCTAAGTGTCGAGCCATTTTATAGTAAGCCCAGGCACGAATATTTCGTCAACTAATAAACCAAACTAATTTTTAGGATTGCTAACTGTTAATTATTCCACGAGTTTGACCATAGGTCTCCTTTGATTCAAATATAATAACTCTTTCATATAATTATTCTCGCACTTTGATTGGTTCTCGCCCATGATCCATTAGAAAACAGATTTATGGACGATTATCATCATCGTATCATTATATTCCTTTTGTGTTTTAAAATGGCACAAAATTTTGAGAATTTAAATTATTATATTTTTATGTGACTGGGTGAAAGATAAAAATACTTATTCCAAGCATGAGTCTCAGTCGTCAGTTGAGCAAGACTAAACCAAACACAAAACTGCTTGTCTCGAATTTAACAAACCCAATAATCAAAACATTTATGGGATTAATTCACTTAAAAATAAATTCAACTTTTCTCAGTCTAGAAATAATCGTTTACACAGATTGATGTCAGGAATGAAACATCAAAACATTACCAAAAAAATCAGTTAAAAAAAATAAACACAATCTTGCTTTCCAACGCAAATGACCTATTTCAGGCATAGCAGCAAGCAAAGCATTGCTCCCTACAGCTTTACAGCCAACTGTAATGCAGCTATAAGGTGTCTCCGACACTATCAAACTAATTTGAGAATCACTACTACAGAGGACACAAATTTCCACCGCTATATGTGAACTGACTTTCCTCGCATTACAGGAAGCTGATACCTCTTTCTAATATACCCCGTATCCTTAAATTATTTTGTATATCACAAAAAATGTTATTGTGATTGTGATTATTATTTTTGATGCGCTATCAAGACGAAACCGGTGTAGGTCCCCCAAGGGAAAATCTCCCACAAATTCCTACTTTTGTCATCGGTTGTAGCATTTCCGGATATTTCACTCAGATGAATGTTTAGCACAAGCACTCAAACTTGCCAGTCTGCATTTAGCTCAATATTATCGCAGTTGCGCCCGTCATATCTGCGGAATACTGATTTTTATCTCGAAATATAAGGATATTCAGTGCTACCTTTATACATGTGGATTGTTTAAACACAGTTGTTCTTTCTCACCTCCTTTTAGACATGTTGCCGCTCGCTTCAATGAAGAGACTATACCAACTGACTGGGCTGAAATAAAAACAGCAATAATTACTACCTGGGTTTGTTATAACCCTTATTGTAAAGGCTCCATTGTAAATCATCACAAATCGTAAGCTAAATACAAGTTCTGGAACGGTAAGCATTAAAAGCCACTGTCCAGTCTTAAGAAAAAGTTCACTTCAAGTAAAGTAAAGTCGCTTTTGTGCATTTATAACACTGATTATAACTGATTCACTTCCTTGTTCTGAAGTTTAGCCGAGTACCTTTCCTTCTGAACTCAAACTCCTCCACTTTCTTACGCAGCGATGGTTTCTTCATCTGTGTCAATATTTCTTTCAAATTTTCTAGGCGATCAATTCCAATGCGATTTTGCTTTTCTAGTTCATTAAAAAGTGCGAGTACATCGTGAATGTGCTTTTCGCTGCCCTCCGCGATATCGTTTCTGCACATGTAAAGCAATCTTGGAAGCTTATTTATGTCTAGTTTCTCACTGATGTCGTACAGAAGACCTCCATACTCGTACTCTGACATCTTAGCTCAACGACGAGGTCCTTTATAGATAAGGAAGCAGCGTTTATGCATTGCATTTAACTAGAAACATACAGGCGTGACAAATAGTTTGCAAAATGTCACGCGATTAATTAAAGACGGCAACGTGAGAAGTCTGGGTTGAGCGGGACGCATCGTGTTGGCGTTAAGGACGTTCGCGCTAATTGTTTCTGCGCATCCTTACTGCGCACGAAATTCACACGCCACGTCATGCATCGAGCGCGCGCGCTAAGTAGTAAAGTGAACAATAATAGGGCAAATGGCCAT
>Ga0126337_10002954_pt1 | contig 10973 bp, 4 predicted proteins | sample DipCmetagenome_FD_92527 | JGI IMG/M metagenome (GOLD analysis project Ga0126337, IMG submission 92527) | Coral microbial communities from La Bocana,Puerto Morelos, Mexico - Diploria C A metagenome | ecosystem: Host-associated > Invertebrates > Cnidaria > Coral | place: La Bocana,Puerto Morelos... | reverse complement strand
TAATAGTAATAGTAATAGTAATAGTAATAGTAATAGTAATAGTAATAGTAATAGTAATAGTAATAGTAATAATAGCAATAACAATCCGTATAATCTGAATCGGCACTTAGTGGCTTGGTTTCGGCAACGTGTCAGGAAAGCGTCGTCATATTCTGTCTGCGTTGTTGAAGTTGATATCTGGCTAACCTGTAATTCACTTTCACTTTCAAACCGCTGCCACATTTTCGCTGGACTTATGCTGTTATTAATCATTGCCTGCCAATCTGATAATAAAATGAACGGGTAATTCAATGAAGATGGTGAATGTTAAGCTCGGTAATTGAATGTGAAAGATGAATTATTTAACATGACACGAGCGTGGGACAAAGAAAATATCTGAGTCCCCGACAGGAATCGAAATCATGACCTGCCGAACACATGACGAGCGCTCTATCCACTGAGCTACGAGAACTTATGGAGAGCAAAGTGATTTAGCTGAGTTCATATGTGACAGGCGTCCTGCACACTGCTTGGCTGCTAGGCTGCTAGGCCGCCAGGTCGCATACTGCTACTGCTTGTTCCTAGGCAGATTTCTTCGAGTTTGGCCCGCTGAAAATCAGGTTACAGCACTGATTGAACTTCGCTAACTCACCCCTCAAGTCGGTGGCGTCCCAATTCATCTCCGGGGTTTTGAATCCGTAACCAGAGGGAGAGTTTCTGTTTTTTTTTTTTTCATTTCTGTTCGCTTCGGTTCATTTAAATTTGTAATTTTCGGTTCACTTTTAATTTAATTTTATCACACCATGTCGTAGTAATAAACCAGGCAAGAGATTAGCTCAGAACATCGTGTTACGAAAACTCGACGAACTAGAACTATATAGTCTATATCTAAATACATACAAGCATACGAAAACTCATCAGTCATCACACCCTTGGCCATTTGACCGGAAGTGGCTAACGCAGCGTAACCGGAACTGAAAGTAAGCCTGATGACGAAAAAAAAGCAAATCTCGGCAGGTTTAAGTTAAGCTCATCGCCGTTTACAAGCAAAATGTTAGCAAAGAAGTTAGATTAAACGCCAGTTTTCTTTGCCATGTAATAAACATCTTATTAACCAAGCAAAGTTGACTCGGTCATGTGCAAAGACCTCACTGCGTTCGGTCTGTACTCACGACCTTGGTCAAGATTCTGCCATACAGACCTTCTGCTCAGTTAATTAATAAGAGCAAAAGTAAAATCATAATAATAACCACTGGGCCTGGATTTTTCACAAGAGCAAAATAGGCTCACGAGAGAACTTTTAAAATAATTCAGTAATCAATCATTAATACTTCTTTAAAAATTATTTAATAACCTTTATTTTCAGAGATATCATGAAAAGAAATGATGAAGATGAAAAATTCAAGTATCCTCGCAATTACGCATTTTGGAGATCTTCGATCGCTTTACAATTCTAAAACATAAATTCGGAATTAACATTAAATCCACTTGCATTTAGTGAAAGTTTCTTATTTCGGCTCAAGGAATTTATGAAGTCTCTTTCTCTGAGAAAAAAGGATTGCATGGTATTGCCTAGTTGATGCTGGTTTGTACGAAAATATGATTTTTCGCAAAACCTAAAGCATAGGATAATGTATTTCCAGTATATAATGCACATCAAACGATACCTAGAGCACACAGTTTCAGCCAATCAGTGCGCGTGCTATGGATTGATATTATAATATTTTTCAGTTGCACGCTGAGCAAATTGGCAGACAAAAGAAACACATCACTACGTTTAGTGTTACAAATTTGCAATTTTACATACGCATGTATCTAACGCAAAAAAACAAAAGAAACGTCAGAAAGAGAAAAACACTAAAAGACAGGGATGGACAAATAGTGACATAATTGATCACAAACGTACGCAAAGCTAACTACGACAGGCCGACCGTGGTCACACCCGAACTCCTTGGAAATGGAAGGATAATGAAGCCAATATTTCATATCTTAAACGCACGCCTATGGGAGTGATAGTTCCTCCGTCGTGTAATTTCTTCCTAGAGTGGATAGAAAACGTTAATGATGATCCATTGTGGAAATTAAAGAATGTGATCGAATTTGATTTTAGACCACCATTCCTGGCTTATTTGTGTCGTTTCCTAACAACTACGTCAGTTAAGATTATTCATTGTTTATTCATCTGCTTGCGAATGGCGATAATTCGAAACAAGAAATAATCATATTACATTTTGTAGAAGATATGCTACAAGTTTCCTTATAAACACTTATTAACATTCAAATACCGGACTAAGAAACGGTTCTGTTAAGTTTCTGGCTAAAAATACAACTTCCTTTGGAACAGCACACAATCATTACGCTTTTGATTCTATCAACAAAGTTATATTAAAACTTAATTCTAAACCCCAAGCTTCATGAAACTCCAGGACGCCTACCAGTGTTTGAATAAACGTTTTCAGGTAAAATTGCTTTTTTTGTGTGTTAACTGACTTCTCTGCACAGCAAAGCATGCATATGATGTGTTTCGTGAGGTTTCTCCCTGTGATGTCGCTGTCTCTATGCACTAAGCGAAGCGTCGGCGGTAATGACTATACGACAAGCTTTCAATTTAACCGCCAACACCCTCGCTCTAAAAGCTGTTCTCAGTTCTCTTTGTACTGCCAAGAAACTTACTAAAAAAGACTTACCTTCGGGAACTAAGGCTTTTCACTTATTTAACAGCAGTTAGCTGATGTAACCCTCGTAAAAGGCGCGTTCAATTTTCTCGACATTGTTATGTTCGTGTCTGTGGAGGACTGAAAATTCCATAGCAACCTTTATTCCGGTCCGTTCAAAGTAATGTTTTCGCCTCCCTTTCTTAAACAGTCACGTACTTTCCCTTAAACTGGCATAATACGTCCAGAAATTAAGCTTAAGGTATAATCTTTTCGATGAAAAATTGTACAATTGGTCAGTCTTTTTCCGAGTTTAACTTTGTTTTTTGACCGTTAGTGAGTGATCCGTTATACACCGCTCATCGGAACGCTTTCGTTTCGAGTGTTGCATAGTCTAGCGAATTGACTTACCACCTAATTCATAAGGGTAAAAAATTCGCAAACTTGCCTGGAAGATGAAATGAATAGTTTCTTCAAGGGTAGGCCAGTCGAGTCCTCAAGGAGCTGGAAAGATGAGATCACAAGAAACCGCGAAACATGTCCCACAACTCCACGCGCGCCCCACGAGACCAGAGAAGGGGCAACGCCTGGTAACGAGTTACATCTTTTACGGCTAGTTCTGCTTGCTGATTCGCCTTGAACACTAAAAACCTCTTTTTAGATTGCGGCTGGTGAATAATTATTTTTTGTTCACGTTTTATCCTTGATCTTGATCTTTAAATCAAAATTTATGAAAAAAGAGAACGGTTGAAACATAGTTAGTAAGGTCAGAGTCACGTGAAGGACCTGTTAAACATCAGAGACCGCTCTATTGTTTTGCCCTTTGAAGTTTGCCGGCTTTCATAACCAGTCTCCCCTACTAACTGTGGTTAAAATGAACACTGCACTTTCATGCTATTTTCATTATCGAGTGCTAAGCGTTAACAGTTTTTTCAGGTCTTCAGACTAATGGAATGAAAGTCTACAATTCTGTTAGCCTGAAATATTACCTTCCTCTGCATGTTATCATCGGTCCGCAATCTGCAGTCCGCAGTCTTCGTTTCAAACTGACCGTTTTCAATTTGGTTCATTAATCAACCAAATCGCGTATAATTCGTAGACCGCAACTGTCGTACTACTGCTGTCTGGCTGCTTAATTCTCGTTACACCGGAAGGAAGAACATTCTTTGCGCTGTCGTTCAGTACTACCTGTTCACTAACTGCTGAAGAGTCTTGTTTTTTGTATGACTGTTTGAAGTTTGTTTTTGAAATTTGAAACAAGTTTGTGCCAAATTGTTATTAAGAAATAAGAGACTGCTCTCTCGGTTACGTAGGCAAACAGCGCGTGCATGATCACTGAATATTGCTCTTAACAGTTTTGTTGACATGCTCAAGACCTCGAGGCAGTTCAAGTAGATCACTTGAAATGTTAATGCCTCATTCCTAAACTTTGTTAAACCGCTCAAAACTACGCTGGGTAGACAAGAATGTCGGCATAGTCCTGCTTTATTTTAGTAAGAGCGTTTTCACAAATGGAAATGAGAAAAGTTTTGAATCTGTAAAAATGTTGCAGGTTTTTTTCATGAGGTATTCTGCTACATTAACCAATTTTCAATCAATCCAGTATATCGGAAGGAAGAACATTCTTTTGCATCACGACAAACTTCCTCTCACGTCATCACTGACTCCAAGCTCAAATGCACTGGCGCTCCGCTTTGTCTTCTACAAGCAAAAAATAATTGACGCATTCGTTAGAAGAAGTTAGGAAGAAAGGTCTCGATTTGCTATTGGCAATCTGATGAAAAAAAACATATCGTAAACAGCCGCTTATACGCCCTGCCGCTTTTAAGCCCTGTCGCTTTTAAGCCCTGCCACCCATAGGCCCCTCTGGTTATAGGGCCTTATAGTTCCGTCTACCTGTAAACAGAGCACTGTATCACTTCCAATTATAAGCCCCCCCTCTAGTTAAAAGTGAAAAGAATTCCATTTATTATGTTTAAAAAGCAATATATGAAAAACGTAATTCAACCAGCACTGCTTCACCTCATTTCGAAACGGTCTTCTTTATTCCGCTTATAAGCGTCCCAGGATATACAGGATATAGACACCTCTGTTTTTCAGCTCATGCAACTCCCCACCCCTTTACAAAGTTGTATAAGTCCAGTGGCCCGTCTCTCGGCGAAAGCCCACAAAACCTTTCGGGCCGGAATATTAAATTAAGTGCTGTCTTTTATTTCATTGGAAGTTTGGAATGAGGAAAATTAAGTACTACCACTGGGTCGGTCAGTGGATTCGTTGCCAATGAAGCAAGCAAAGGCTTAGCGGGACGCGTGTTAAGCAACCTTGTTTATTCTCAGCATCTTGAGGTAAGTATCATTGCTGTCATACTCAGAGCATGCTTCTAGGAGATAGACCATGGAAACACTGTGCATGTACCCACCGAACGAGCGCAAAAACAATTCCTAAACCGTTTCATGGTGCAAAGCGGAAAAACTCGACACAATATGCAGGTTTTCTTACAAAACCTTAAAAATGTTATTCCACCGGAGGTCCCATTTATATGGTCTCGGGTAACCGAGACAACCCTCCCCCCGATTTCATGTAAACAACCGTTTACATGAAAGTTGTCTAGGGGCGAGACATCGCGGGTGGACGAGTTGTGTCACCTTGGCAGGTAGGGTAACCCTGGCAGGCGGACAACTTTTCTCCCAATATAAACACTTTGGCTCGCCTAACCAGGACAACACTCGGCGTAGCGAGTGTCATGAAATGCCTAGATTAAGGGTTTAAAGCAGACATTTGACCTGATGAGGCCATAGTTATATGGTCTCGGGTACCGTAGACAACCCTACCCCTGAGACAACTTTAGCTAGCGTTTATATGTGAAAACGGTTTACCTGCAGGCCGAGTCAAAGTTGACCCTGCATGATTATTCATAACCCTTATTGAATAATCAAATGTGCAGTTGTCGCTCTTTCGTTGAGTTTCCCTCAGTCATTCCATCACAGTGAGTTTTGCTAAGTTAATTTTCACTTCCTTGACACAGATTTCTGCAGTTAAATCCTAAATCTAGGCATTTCGTGACACTCGCTACGCTCGCCGAGAGTTGTCCCGATCAGGCAAGCCAAAATGTTTATATGAAATACTCTTTTTCTTTGGCCATCGTAGCTTTATAAGAAATAAAACGCAAACTGCGTTGATTCTGACATGGCAATAAAACGCATCTTGGAAAACAAAGTTTATTTACTTGAGGTTTCGTGTGTTTCGACATATATCTTCAGAAGCGACTGTTGGAATTGAACTAACAACTAAATTTAAATTCAAAATTAATAAATAATTAACAAAAACAATGACTGATATTGAGTAAAATTTGCATATAAAAGATGGTCTTAAACAACCATTTAACTGAATAACCCCGAGTTAAGTTCATTATTTATTTTAAATTTAGTTGCTAGTTCTATTCCTAACAGTCACTATTGAAGATGTATGTCGAAACATACGAAACGTCAAGTAAATGAACTTTGTTTTCCAACATGCGTTTCATTGCCATGTTTATCACCGCAGTTTGCGTTTTATTTCTTGCCTGCCAGGGTTACCCTACCCGCCGAAGGGAGACAACTCGTCCACCCGAGTAGTCTCGCCCTTCCGGGAATAGGGACTTTCACACCAAAAAGATTACCGATCTTAACGGAAGAAAAACCTAGTTTGATGTCTAAATTATTACAATAGCGCTTGATTAAGTGTCGAATCTTTTTCTGAGTGACGACAGAAAAATGGCCTACGTACGGCAACTGCCGTACATAGGACCCTATCCCCGGTGGACTTCGTTCGTATGTGGTTTATGAGTTTACATGTGCGGGCTGTAATGCTTGTTATGTCGGCGAAACCACCCGACACTTTCCACACGCGTACGTGAGCACTTAACCGTTGATAAGACCTCTCACATTTTCAAACATCTTCAGAATTCTGAACGTTGTCGCTCACTTTGTTCAATAGATTGCTTCCATATTTTAGATCACGTCACCACCAGCTTTAAACTCAAGATAAAGGAGGCTATCCAAATTCAAAAGAACTACCTTGCCTCAATCAGCAATTGCACCATGTAAATCTAAAATTATCCTTTTAATTTACACATTTCCGCGTTCTGTTGTTACTATTTGTCTTAATTAGCATTTTTTTTGTCTACTTATTATTCAACTTGCTTTGAAAATCATTCAACTGAAGATGACAGAAGTTCTGTCGAAACATCTTGTAAACTGAAAAAACTGGTCATTTTCCTTAAAATCTTTACGTGTCTGCTGTTATTTAAAACTATAGTAGATTTTATTGAAGGAAAATAAAATGGGGGTTAGTGGCACTTTAATTTTTTGAGGCTTGTCTCGACTGTCAGGAACTCAAGAGGCGTTTTGTAATTTGATATTAAAATTATCGAAAACCTCCTATTATAGTTGGAACATTCTTTCATTTCTCCTTAGTAGCTATGGCTGGCATTGGTTTGGCATTTTCTGGCGGCGGCATTCGGTCAGCAGCATTGTGCTCTGGCGTCCTTCGCAGACTGCTGGAAAAAAACGTAGAACTGGACTACCTGAGCTGCGTATCAGGCGGCGGCTACACAGGCACAGCCTTCCTGGACTGGAAGTACAGGAAAGAAAAGGAAGGCGTTACAAATTGGCATAAGCAGTTCTTCGATCACATGAGAGATAGAGCAGGGTACTTCTGTCACTGGACGAAGTCGTTAGAAGGAATCATGGACACCATGATTCTAATTTGCCTTTTTCTTCTCATCACCGTCATTGAGCCAATCATCATATATGGATCGTACGCATGCCCCATCGCTTTCATCATCGACTTCCTTTTTGGAAAGTTCCTACGAGCCAAACTGGACTGCGATGACGTTGCTGAGCGTGGAGATCCAGAGATACAATTTTCCGTCGACCCGAATGCTACAACTGAGGAAGTCCGAGCGCATTGTCTAGATCGACAAGGAACTGACGATTCTTACACCATCATTCTCTTCACTGGTTTGTTTGTTCTCTTTGTCGTATCTTTTGTCTTGGCCAAAATGTGCTCTGGAAGAAAAAAGTACTCTACTCCCCTGAGTTTTATTCACACAACACTCATTGCTTTTCTGGCTCTTACTTTCTTTCCATTTGCCATTCAGGACTTTTTGATCAAAATTCCATCCTGGACGCAGTATCTTTTCGTGTTTATTGGAGTCATAGTATGGTTCTTTCTTCCTCTTCTGCGCAGTAAAACATCTTATGTTTTGATCATATATTTCTATTCTTATGCTATTTACTGGAAGGTGTACGAAGCCACTTTGCTTGGCATTAAGTTTTCTGGGGAGCTATTTAATCGGTTACTCTTTGTGTCGGGTTTTGCTTTGTGGATTGTCCCGATCTTGGCCGCATCACACAAAAGACTTATCCACGTTTATAACAGGTACGTAGATCAAAACGTCCATTTTATTAGAAAGAGGATGAGGTACAAATTATTTGAAGTTGAAATTCAAGAAATTTGGCAGGTTTCCGGCTGGCAAAATCATCCAACTGTCACCTCGGATTTTGTCGAAATTCGAAACACGCATAGCAATTTTCTGGTGTTTTTTGAGTGGCTGAGTTTTCAATAAGTAATATGTACGCGCAAGTTTGCTGGAAAGGCACGGACAACGCTTTAAACGTTTTCACTACCAAGAAGGTACCAAATTAGAAATTTTAATTTCAAATACACGCCTTTTACAACTCAACTAATTGCTCATTCACCTTTCATGGCATTGAGGGGCCTTACACCCACAAATCCTCAAGTTGCCTTTGCATCTTTTCACAGGTGGAGACTCCAGAAAGCGTTCTACCATCCCGAGGGTCTTGGTGCAGCCGGATGTTCTGGGATTGGTATGCAGGATATCTGTCCAGCGTGGCTCGTTTGTCGGTCAACATGCAACCAGCAACACGACAGCAGGGCAGAGACGAGGTCGTTAAGTCTGGCAGATCTTAGGGATACCAAACCCGAGTACTTGTCAAACATGGTTGTGAACCGATGGAAGCTAAGTGAAGAGTCTGAGGAAGGTTATGAGCTTTTAACGATGTCTTCTTCAGGAATCGTGCGTTTAGACCGCACCCGAGGACCCGACCCATTCCAAGGCAAGCTAGGACCTGCAGACATCAAGCTGTCAGACGCCATGGCTACATCGGCCGCTGCGCTTTCACAACACATGGGAAAATATGACAATTCAGTAGAAGGACTGACTCGCTTTCACACACTTCTTGGACTTGAAATGGGCGCAACGATGATAAGCGACTACAGATCAGTGAGAGATGAAAGTATTGTATTTCGGGTATGTTGTTTGACCTGCTTATCAGTGGTTTAGATCACTTCGAGCACTGAAAACACGGACAAGGAAGGATTAAATGATTGCACCAAAGACTGTAACCAATATTGCACTCATAAAACCACCTTCAGATATTAAGCGTCTTTGACACCATCCTCATTATTTGACGTTGCAAGCCTGTTAAGGACTAGCTAACATAGCTTGAGGGGGGGCGCGCATTGAAGAGGGGCACATTTTAGCAGGGGTACGACTTATTGGGCTAGGTTTGGGCGTTTAGTCGTATAGTCCTTACGATATTGAGCATTATTGATCATTTCGAGGGAAGCACGATAGCTTAATCGTAGGAGCGGTGGACTCGAGCTCGAGTGCTCTAGGTTAAAGTCGTGGCCGAGATGTTGTGTTCCTGTACTCTCGCAAGTGTTTAAAAAGGTACCAACGACTGGGGATTAACTGCTGCGAGTAGTCCGCATACTACTATTCGTTTCACGTAGCAGAGATAAGCGCCAGTCTCACAGACCATTAGACTAATGGTGACGTTCAAGTTTGTCATCCTAACTGGCTGCCTGGCTCCGCTAGCCCCCATGGTTATTCCAGGCAGATAGTACTCTTATTATTTTCATTGTACTCACGAGAGTGAGTACAAATAAAGATTGAATGATAGTTTCCTTATTTTCATTTTAACAGATACTAGCGTTTCTTGTTGATATTGTTCGTGGTCTTCCGTTAATCTGTGTACCGGCACTTTATTACCGCGGAGACACGGAATCGTCAATTAAAACTGGAGTCATAAGCTTCTTTGTCATACACTTTCTTCTGGCCTTCATCGCAGTCATAGACACCGGAAAGAACAAACCAAAGAAGTTGGAAAAGTTAGCCAGGTAACTTGTGACAATTGTAAGTCTAATGTCGTAAGGTTTTTGGTTTAAGATAAAGAGTGCCGCGTACTTAGATTATGAGCTAGAGATTTCTATGAGGTGATTAACATAGTTCGCCTCAAAGAAATTGAGAGCGAATAATCTTACATTCGCAGTAGTGTACACGCGCTTATCAGCTTCTTAATTCAAGAAACCGTAAATGCCCTCCTTTTAGTCCTTTCACGAATATGATTATTCATTTGCTTCCAAATCTTTCACCGTAGACTCGAGGACAATTTTGCCGACCATACCACGACACTGTCCACGAATGGCTGATAGTGTGGAATGGCTCAGCCAATCAAATTACATTATTTGCTTTAGTAAACTAGTTCTACTGATGAAAACTATGAGACAAGCAATTTAACACAAAACGTTTTGTTTGTTTATCAGATTTCATCTTCTTATGATAAGGCCATAAGTAGGAATGCAAATGTAATTAGTTCCATCAAGTGAACCTTGTTACATCACTTTTTTTCTCCATAAATGAACTCTCCTTCTAGTCTTTTTTGGGTGTCGCAGCTGGTTTCGTTTTTTTTATCTGTGGTCCCCTGATCTCATCCAATGTTCATAAGTTATGCAACCTACGCCTGGACGATTTTCACTCTCTTTTCAGGTGGTTCATCGTACACAACTCTTTTGTGCAGTATGTGAGTGAAATGTTTTCCAAGGAAAATGTTGGTCCCATGCCACCTCCAGTGATGCTACTCAGTGACGGCGGCCATGTTGAAAACCTCGCTTTGCTGCCTCTCTTGAAGAAGCGGCTGAAGAAGATCGTTGTTGTGGACGGTGGTTTCAAGAATAACGAAAAATTGTACGGTGAGAGTCTTTTGAACGCGCTGATGCTCGCTCGTAAGAAGCTGAACTGCTCGTTTCTCAGTGAAGAAGGCGGCGACGTGATCTCAGACTTGTTCGAGAAGTTTGTAAAGCCCACCGAGTCTGGTAAAAAACCACGGTTTTACAGGTTTGTAGCTCTTTTTCTCTTTCGGCTGCTCTTACTGTAATTAAGTAATTACAAGTGACGAAAAAACTGCACCTTTGATCGCCCAAAAAAAGCCGCTGGTATATTATAGACTGCCGCATTGTTAATCTGAGTGCTACTTCTGTAAGAGGCCATTCGGT
>Ga0126337_10002953_pt1 | contig 10976 bp, 12 predicted proteins | sample DipCmetagenome_FD_92527 | JGI IMG/M metagenome (GOLD analysis project Ga0126337, IMG submission 92527) | Coral microbial communities from La Bocana,Puerto Morelos, Mexico - Diploria C A metagenome | ecosystem: Host-associated > Invertebrates > Cnidaria > Coral | place: La Bocana,Puerto Morelos... | reverse complement strand
GGTTTAAGTTTTTGCTTCCAAGGGACGATCCAAGCAGCTCATTCTGAAGTCTCATCGTGTATTCGAAGCAAAAAGCATCCAAATGCTCCGAACACAATAGACTAAATGCCCGGCAGTCAGAAATATTCACCGAATTCCGACTGAAATCCTCGATCAAAACCTATGGAAAGTATTCGATACTTCTTTAGAAAAGCGATCCTAAAAATTATTTTGGTTTCATATTCGACGAATTTACCGAGCTTCACTGCCAGGCACTTAGTCTATTTGAGACCGTGACTGATATCATAGATACTGAGCGCTGCGGATATGCTCTACATGAGCTCGGTAAATTCGTCTTTTGTAAAAACGAAATTATTCTTAGGATCGCTTGACATTTCTAAAGAAACATCAAATACATTCAATAGGTTTATTGAAACCATATGAAAGGATCAGGCTTGGTCGAAGCATGGGTCGAGAGTGGACTTCTCGGGCCAAAAGCAACCGAACAGGTCATGAATGGAAAAGCTTACAAGAGAGCTATACGTGCCCACAAGATTACTCTGCAATCATTGTGGCAGCTGCTGATGCCTTTTCTGTTAGAATTCTGCCAGAAATTGCCAAGAAATATCTGCTCTTGCCTGCTCTCCCAAAAATGCTGCAGCACTGATAACATCCCTGAAGTCACCAAGAGTAAAAAAGACGCTTGAGGAATTCGTCGCACAAAGATCCGAGGAAAATGTCAATTTCAAGTTTTGGTGGAATTACATGGAAATGGTATCTATTCTCCTCATGTTCACTCCGGCTCAAAGAGAGGGGATATGGGACCTGTACTTACACAGTTTCCGACAAATGTTGCCATATTTTTTCAGGTATGACCATCTGAATTATGCAAGATGGGGATCAGTGTACATTGCAGAGATGGAGCAGTTACCAAAGGAAGTCTTAGAAGAGTTCAAAAAGGGGAACTTCGTTGTCAAATGGAATGAAAGCAAGTTCAACCAGGTCAGTCCCGATCACAGCCTTGAATGGCTAAATGGGATAGGGAAAAGAGGAGGAGGAATCGTGGGCATAACCAAGACGTCATCAGCATTGAGTAGGTGGGCTCTGTCCTATAATCTAAGGTCACAGACAGCTGATAATACACACACGATGTTTGGATTGCACCAAGAAGACAAGTTTTCTCAAAACGAATCTACCCCTGGAAGGAAAGATTGTGACAAGAAGGATGAATGTTCATTGATCACCATTCTCAGGCAGTTCAAGGTATTTTCATCAGCAGCACATCCAAACTGTCTTTATAACATTGCCACTAAAGATCTTGTCACTGATAAAATCCAAGTCTCGCTGTTAAATGCCAAAGAGCTTGGTTGACAACAAATGAAAGAATTCGTGCAGCAAAGGTTGCCAAATGCCTCTTAACAGCAGCAAGATAGATCATCAGAAGTGAGATTCTGGGACGCGATGCACAAGAATAACGCTCCAACTATTGATAACTTACATGTATATCAAGTTGTAAAGAGCAGCAAAGAGAACAACAAAACCACAATTTTAAGAGCGGACCGAAATGTTCTTCAACGCCTTATCATTGCTTATGAAGCGGGGCGCAAAGTTGATCTCCACAGTGTGCTAAAATATGAGTTGTTGCCTGTACCAGTCGCACTAGCAGAGATGAATGGCAGTTTCAGAAGTGGGCAGAAATCAGTTTTAGCAGACTTAATTACGAGTGGAATTAATTGCCCAAGTGAAATAGAGCTTTGAAGCAGCTCAGGTCTATTAATAGATGGTATGGCATTTGTTTCTGCACCATCTGGTGCTCAAACATTTGGGGACTTTGCAGAGAGCTTTCAAGCAGCAGTTCTTCAAGCTGGATACGTCATATTTGATTGGTATCAAGAAGATTCCATCCAGTCAGGAATGAGAGAAAGATGCACAAAGTCCACTTTCCCTATCTGACATGTTATTGAAGATGGCAGTGTCCCTCTCCCTCACAGTTGGCCAAACTTCCTTGCATTGCCAGATAACAAGTCAGATCTAGCCAGGTTCCTATCGGAACACATCATCGTGAACGCACCCGCAGACAAAGTTGTTGTAGCTGCTGGAGGATTGTACATGTAGATGAAAGGGAAGTACAATCATCAGACAGAGCAATCGACCTGTCTGCTCTGAGGGCAACCCACGAGGAAGTGGATACACGTCTGATAGTTCACTGCGTAAACAGCAGTCTTGACTGCATAGTAGTATCGGCAAGGGATACGGATGTCTTGTTGCTTCTTATCGCACATGTTCCCCACATCCCTTGTCCTTACCTGTACATGATGTCTGGAACAGCCACAAAGCACAAGTATTTCAACATCAGGGCTATCTACGAAAATCTCCCAGCTGGTTCTGTATTCTGTATTCTGCCTTTTCATGCCTTAACGGGTTGCGACACAACGTCCTTCATATGCAACCATTCAAAGAAATCAACTTGGTTTAGTATTCCTAAAGCACCACACACTTCTTTCCTCACTAGGAGAGGGAGAGCTAACCGAAGAAAAGATGAAAGAAGTCGAGGAATTTGTTTGTAAAATGTACAAATTGAACAGCATTGGATCAGTTGATGAGGCCCGAGCTATTTTGTTCTCAAAGAAAGGAAAGCCAGAGGCACTGCCACCGACAAGTGATGCTTTATCACATGTAAAGCTTGTTCACTATCAGGTAACTGTATGGAAACAAGATCACTGCTCAGAGCCTCATCTCCCAGATCCTGAAACATTAGGGTGGAAGAAGATCGCTGATAACAAACTTCAGCCACTCCTAATGACAAAAGATCCGATTCCAAAAGCCTGCCAGGAAATCATCTCATGCTCATGCTCTACTGGATGTACAAATCTCCGCTGCAGTTGTTAGAGGGCAAAATTGTTTTGTACCAGTGTTTGTGGGTGCAAATCGAACAATGTCAATATACATTCCTGTAAAAACACTGACACCAAATGAACTCAGTGATGTACATGTATTTCACTATAGAACATGTCGTGTGTACCCTTATTGACAACAAAGTCATCAAGTTAAGGTTTGAAAAATAAACTTTGGAGATTAATTTTACCGATATTTATCAGTAACAAAGGGCATAGTCCTAGTCCTAGTCCACAACCAGTAAAGCCAGCAGAACGTAAGGTGTATTTTCATTCTCAATCAGTACTCAAATTTTGTTACCTTTCGGGCAGTAATTAACAATTAAGTAAATATTAAGCTAAATGTGATGTCACATGTTGCTTTGAATATATTCGGCAACGTAATTGAAATAATTTAACTGGAATTAGGTGGGAAGCAGCTTATGTGGTATTCTTAGGTGCAAATATAAAGCAGACGGCTTGGTATCTAACTTATTTTGCAAAATTAATGCCATGATCACGTAATTTTCAACATCATTTTAGTGACGTCATTTTGAGGCTGAAGATGGCAAAAATAATTTTGGTAACAAACATTTTCGTTTTCTGCACGCAAAATTACTATGAAAAGTTCCTGTTACCAACTTTCACTAAGAAATGCTTCATAACTTTCAAATTCTGTGAAAGTCGACTAGTCTATCAAGCTGGGATCACAAGCTGAAGTCTTAATCTTAGATGTGAAACAAGCGCCTCTAACAGCAAAGAGTGTCTTGCGAGATTATCAAGACGTCTTCAAAGGACTGGGATACATCGGTACCAGCAGTTTTGTAGTGGATTCCTCAGCAATACCAGTACAGCACACCTCCAGACGTATACCTGTAGCCCTCAAGAAAGAAGTGATAACAAAGCTTAAAGATCTAGAAAGAAGTGATAACAAAGCTTAAAGATCTAGAAAGAAGAGGCGTAAAAGAAACTGCCCCAACAGAATGGATCAGCAATATGGTTGTAGTGGCTAAACCCGGCAAGATCCGCATCTGTTTAGACCCTCAAGAATTGAATAAAGCCATTCAGCGCCCAAAGTATCAGATGCCCACACTTGAGGAACTGCTGCCTAAGTTGTGCGAAGCCAAGATTTTCAGCACGCTAGCCGCAAAAGACGGCTTTTACCAAATAAGTCTTGACAAAACCAGAAGCAAATTGATGTTCTGGACGCCCTTTGGTCACTATCGCTATCTTCAAATGCCCTTTGGCGTGAGCCTTGCCCCAGAAGAATTTGAGAGGAACCTGCAGGAGAAACTGGGCAACTTGAAAGGTGTAGCAGTGATAAGAGATGACATCATTGTCATGGGTTTTGGTGAGACACAAGAGCAAGCAGTCCACAATCACGATGAGAATCTACTCAAGCTCGCTCGCTACTCAGCTCGTTTTGATTTAAAATGAAGAAATTACTTTGACTTCTTTGATCTGAAAACCATTCCAGAAGTGTTTGATTCAATTTGGGATACTTCACCCCTCATCTTTCGTTTTGCTGACATTTTCAACTCACCATTGAAGAGGTTCACGTTATCTTTTCACCAGTGACAAACCATAGACTCACTGATCTTATATAAATTTCTCTGGTGATCTTGGAGTTGTCCTCAATGGCTTCTCATCTACCTCAGACACAATTTTTAATTTGAAGGCCAAGTTGTATGAAGAATGACAAGCTTTTGGCATGATGATCGATTACGGATAACTTTGTAAGAGTGTGTGATAGCTCGAGACATGATTCTGAACTCACATAATGTTTTGTCATGTACATGGGTTTTTTCGAATACAGGGCTTTTCGTACCAACGTCTTTTCGTACTACCCATTTTCGTACCACCTAGATACATGTTCGTACCACATCGTATACATGTTCGTACCACATAAACATACATTCGAAATAGCACAGATTTAGAGTATCTGATAGAGATTTTAGATGTGTAGCATGGTTTTGGTGTGATTTCTTTAGGTAAAGGATATCAAAGAAGAAGTTCGCGCAATGGAGAATAATTATCCACCGAATAACACTCTCCGAATAACAACAGTGTGAAGACTCGTGTCAATCGGTCAGATTTTTTTGAGAAACTCGGCTTTCAAGACGAGATCTTTATCAAAGAAACAATTATTTTTATTCTTAGCAAAGTTTTGGGGGATTTCAAGGCAAATAAAGTAAAGTAAACATCGCCAGTGACTGAAAAAGTTCGAAGACGTGTGCGAGTTATTGTGTGACATCAACAGTGTGAAGACTCGTGTCAATCAGCCAGATTTTTTTGCGAAACTCGGCTTTCAAGATAAGATCTTTATCAAAGATACAATTCTTTTTATTCCTAGCAAAGTTTTGGAGGATTTCAAGGCAAATAAAGTAAAGTAAACATCGCCAGTGACTGAAAAATTTCGAAGATGCGTGCGAGTTATTGTGTGACAACAACAGTGTGAAGACTCATGTCAATCAGCCAGATTTTTTTGCGAAACTCGGCTTTCAAGATAAGATCTTTATCAAAGGTTTTTTCAACTCGTTAACTCATTAACTCGTTACAGTGGCTAATTTACATTTTCAACTTACATGTAGTTTATATACAGTACCGCTCAGAAATAAGCGTCCCAAAATATACGCGAAATAGATGTACATGTATGCTCCTGCGCGTATACGCGTATGCGTATCTGCATATGTGCGTATGCATATCTGCGTATGTGGGTATGCGTATATGCGTACAATGTTTGTGCGTATACTCTACATACGCATTATGCTCATTAGTATGTATGAGCTAGCTTATTGTTTTTTCTTTTCTTTATAGTTCATTGTTCTTTCAATGGCTTGTTATTTCTACTTTTAGAAATCGCCAATTTATGTAAAATAAAAACAAAGAAATAACTTTTTCGTTGACTTTCCGACTTTACTGGTGCGTGCCAAAACATTGTTTATCTTGCAAGAAAGTTAATAAATGTTCCAGCGCATCATATAAACTCTAATAGAACATCGTTTGAAATTATTTCAACATTTCAATCACTGATTTATGCCAAACAGAACCAAAGATATGATTTTTTTCTCTACTGAGCTGTGTCGTTTCAATAGACAATTCACGAACAAGACTCCCAGCACGTTCAGAAAGACCAAAAGTTTTTCTTTCAAGAAAGTTAATAAATGTTCATATCGCATCATATAAACTCTAATAGAACATCGGTTCTACTTACTGAAACTATTTCAACATTTCAATCGCTGATTTATGCCAAATAGAACCAAAGATACAATTTTTTCGCTAAATGTACTAGCCATGATGTTCCCTGCGTATCATAATTACTCTGACTAATAGAACGTTTCTACTTATTGAAACAACTTCACCGTTTACATGTAGATCGCCGATTTATGCCAAATAGAACTAGAGATATGATTTTTTTCGCTACTGAAAGCTGTGTCGCTTCAACAGACAATCAATTCACAAACAATGGCCTGTTTGCACTATGCGAAATTTTGTTTGAATTGCAAAAAAATCTGTCAACACGAAGCCATTTCTAGTGCAAACGATTTTTTGCACCCACCAAAATTTTTGCAAGCGCAACGAAACTTTAAAGATTCCATCGACTAACTTTGGAGGCTGTAAAAATTTTGTCAGACAAGGAAACCTTTTTTCCTTGACATCCATGCGTCATTGGGTCATCAAATTTCTCAACATATGGATTACGAAGTGAACGTGACCATATGACTTCCTGCCATTTTAATTGCGCTGGATGGACCTCCAAAGTCCTTAACAGGCGAATCCTACATGTAGCAACCAAGACTATAACTAATTGTTGATGAACCAAGAACAGGTTTTGCATGAAAAGCAAAAGACAAAAAAACGCCATAAATTTGCTGGAGCATTTTTCATTCACAAACTTCGACCCGAAACTTCGTGCGAAAACAGACATTGACAGGAAATTGATCAAGTTACTAAATGACTTTTGTTACAAAAAAATTTGCATCTTCATGTGCGAACAGGATTTACGAGAACTTGGTGATTACAAAATTTTCATTTTTTTGCAAATGCTAAATTTTCGGGCTTCGACAAAACACTGAACCCCTACTGAGCCCCTTACTGACGCCCTTAAAAATCATCGGGAAAAAAATACAAAGCGTTGTGCAAATCAAGTTCATAAATGTAACGTTACAGATGTACCTGAGGTTCCAAGAATGGCGGGAGAGTGTCGCAATGGTCTGACACCTATCTTCTTTTGTTACAAGTACAGGTTTCGTTCACAGATAAATGAGCACAAATAAGTTGAAACATCAAGAATGTGCGATATATTCGTAGTTATCAAAAAAAATTCAGCTAGGAAAATAATGAAGGAACAAATATAAATTACAAATGTAAGGCAAACCACATGCTTGCATGATACACAAACTGGAAGTCTTTTTGCAATGTACATGTAGTTCCAGGTCTTTCACTGACTGAACCAGAGATATGATTTTTTCGATACTTGTCTTAGACAATCATTTAGCAAACAAGTTTTGTTAAAATATAGAAATCGCTAGTGTGAGTTAGATTTCAAATACGATAGCTTGTTTATATATGTAAATTTCGCACTACTCAATCGACCAGAGTTGTTTTATAATTTTCTCGCAAAGATATTTCATTTTTTTTTCTACAACAATACAACACAATGAAAACCAGGAGCAATGAATAACAAAGAACTGCGTATGTGCATATGTGTATCTGCGTATGCATATCTGTGTATGCGATGGATGCTTATTTCTGAGCGGTACTGTAACCAAATTACTTTATTTAAACACATCTGAAATGTCAGCGTGGATCACATTAAATTCATCTTTATTTACCTGTATTAGTATTTTTTTTTTCAATTAAGGGATCAATAACATATGAATAAAGGAATACTTGTTTTACAGTTGCATGTTTCCCAAGAGGGAAGCTTCTTTTGTTTCACCGTTTGCCAGTATGGTTTTTCAGTTAACAGCACATATAGAAAAGAATATTCAATCTAGGCTTATAGCTAGATGTTTTGGGTTTCCTTTTCATAATTTTCTAAAAGGTTCTGATAGCCAAAAGTTTAGGGTCTTACATTGTAGCTTATAGCCGAGACAGCCTATACATAGGTGAATAAATATGGTATTATCTATAAAAAGATGTATGTATTAATGCTATTTTTGTTCAGTGCAGTTTGGTCACTTAAGCTTGTGGGCTAGAATAAACTTCACACATATATCTGGGATCTAAAGAGATACTTTTAAAGCATCACATTTCCTCTCAGTATGAAGGAAAACACATCTTAGCTACTTCAATTTTTCAAGGTTACGGCTGTGGTGTCACAACCAACAGCTGTGCCATCAAAAATCCCACTCTTTGGCAACAAATCGCCTCTCAAAGACCAACCCCTAACGTCCTCACTCATGGGAGGAGGGCAACAGCGGAGTAGGGGACTGCCTGTCAGGGTGAAGTACAGTGGGACTTAGGTCCCGGGACCGCTACGGCAGCTGTGAAGACCTGGCAGGAACCCTGAACAAACTGGCAAATAGGGGCTCTGGCAAGTCTGCAGGGGGCTAGTCACCCCCTCAGACTAATGAGCGACTACAGAAACCGACACAGGAAATTTACAGTGTAAGACGACAGGCTGCCAGAAGGAGGACCACCCCTCGGATGGTAGTATGACACTCCGTGAGCCGAAACCCCCCACTCTTCTGGGACCCAAATCCATAACCAGAATACCAGAAGGGAAAAGACAACAGGGAAGACCTAGAACAACCTGGAGGAGGTCAACCAAAAAAGAGTTCAAGGCCATGCACTTGACCTGGAGAGAAATCTGGAAGGTGGCACAAGATTGGTTACGCTGGAGAGAGGTTGTGAAGGCCTTAAATGCATCCGATGGCGCAATGAGGACTGATGATGATGATGGCAGCAAATCAATGATGCTATAAGCTTAACTAAACTGCTGTGCCCAACTGATGAAAACCAATGATCAATATAATCAATTCTAATCAATATACCGGTAATCAATAATACATGTAAATACATTGACTCTCGTGCCGCCTGTAACTGGCTGTGACAAGCATTGGCCTTGTTCCCGTTCTGATGTCATCACCTTTGACCAAAATTGGCATCATCTATACTCAGGTTCAGCAGGAGGAAGAGTTCTTTTCAATGATACCCAAATCAAAGTGTCACTGGAACCTAAGATACACACAAAAAAACTTGTAGCAAAATTTCCTTTGACTATACTAAGCTAATCCATGGTAAAAAATGCCCATGACAAAGATGCTTTTCCAGAAATGTTTGAAATAGAAGCAAACCTAGTAGAAGGTCAATCACTGCTGCAAAAAGACCACAAAAGGAGGAAAGAGAAAGGTGCACATTCCCAAGCAAAAATGTAAACCAGTGGAAAGAAAGACCTGCTTTCATGTTTTAAATGCCTTTTCGAGTAGATTGGAGCTAATTTGGGTCATAAATATCCAGGCTGAGAATATTCAAAATGTTCAAAAAACATTTTTGACAAACACCTCACCCAAGGGGTTGCAAGATAGCATGCAAGTTTTGAAGTTTGCAAAACTCACAACAAACATGGTGGCGTGAGGCCTACTTCGTAAACCTGTGTTTGCGCCAAGTTTAGTGAGCTGTTTGCAATATCACTTATTTTACCTTCGAAAACATCCATCCTTCAGGTACTTTCAAAGGTAAAAAACATTCTTTTAGACATTGCGATGTTGATGTTGGGATCAATCACATCACCTATCAATCTAACACTAAGCCTGAAATATCACACCTAGTTTAATAAGTCTTATAAAACCTGAAAACTGTTTTGAGCCACCTTGATGGATAGCAATTAGGACTGGAGGATTTGAATATTTGTGAATAGATTTTTATCGATTATTCAAGGCAATCGATAATAATCGATTAATTAAAATCCATTCTTTGATGATATCGATTGCCTTCCAATGTTCGATTTTCATCGATTGGGCACGCCGGTAAATAAATATCTAACCTTACCATTTCGCATCTGATTATTTCGTTCCCGTTCGGTGTTCATTAGATGTGGTCTTGCAAGCCCATAATTCTGTCGGAAGGAAATATTGCGACAGTATTTCAATCTGGAAACACGAGGCCGCAAATAACGCATGGAAATACGATTTGTTTGCAGTACTAAACCCAAGGCGGACGCCATATTGATTAGCAGCTTACAACTTTGGTTCCAGGTTCTCTCTCCTCTGTCTCCTGGCTTGTAGATTGTCTGTTGCAGTTACATGACGTAGTTATCTCAAGTTATCTGTGTCGAGGTATATTGCACCGTTTTTGCGATCTGCGGCTGGTTGGTTTGTAACGTTTCAGTGAAAAGCGTCATCATGTCATTAAAAAAATTAACCATCTCTTCCGTGGACTGCAAGGGAAAGCGTATTTTAATTCGGTAAGCTACGTTTTTGCATTCTGTGTATATCATCGTTTCTAGAACTTCGTGTACTTACAGCTCCAGATATATGCTCCAGGTTTTGTAAGTTAACTTGGAGCTTAATTCGTACTGTCTCGTCAGAAAAATGAATAATCCTATTTTTTCAACAGAGTAGACTTCAATGTACCTCTGAAAGGGAAGGAGATTACAAATAATCAACGGTACGTAAACTCGTGCACCGAATCATGTACATGCACGAAGTGAGCAAATAATGCCTACCCCTCCCTTCAAAGTACAGTTTACGTTCGGTTTTCTTTCCCTAGGTTCTGTTTGCTACTGTCTATGGCCATCATATGCAACACTTAGGTTACTGTAGGGCCTTGGAATTACCGGCGAATTAGCCGCTTGGCTATTTTTTCCTCGTGTCCACGGGACGACCCGAGGTGTATGTGTTGGTTTATGCATCTAGTCAGGCCCGACGACTTCAGTCAATGAAAATCAATCGTTGATTTCAATCAATATAATCAATAAAATTCAATCATAATCAATTGATTAATATTGATTAATTTACATAATCAATAAAAATCGAAAATCACTCACCGAGTCGTCTGATTTCTTTATTTCATGCTAGCGTATTTAGTGTTGCTGAATACCTTCTGAACGTTACTCTGAAAGCACACTCAATTTTCCTATTAATTATAGTTATGTTATCTTCCCTTTCAGTCGCAAGG
>Ga0126337_10002951_pt1 | contig 10978 bp, 10 predicted proteins | sample DipCmetagenome_FD_92527 | JGI IMG/M metagenome (GOLD analysis project Ga0126337, IMG submission 92527) | Coral microbial communities from La Bocana,Puerto Morelos, Mexico - Diploria C A metagenome | ecosystem: Host-associated > Invertebrates > Cnidaria > Coral | place: La Bocana,Puerto Morelos... | reverse complement strand
TTTGCACTAGATGAATTGTGGAGTGAGAAACTTGGTAAGCACTGCTTAAATGACTCTATTAGGCACTAGGTGTCACTGGGCTGTTTGGACCTGGTTTTCAAAACATCAGGTATATATATATATGTTATTTGCCGGCCGGGAGGTCCGTATTGGGAAAAAGTGTGCCCGAGGTCTTAAGTACGGCCCGAGGCCGCAGGCCGAGGTCCGTGCTCAAGACCAAGGGCAGAGTTTTTCCCAATACGGACCGACCTAGGCCGGCAAATAACGTGTTTATTTTTCTCTCTCTGGAAAATTTTACTGAAGCAAGCCCGTGTTGTTTACAGAAGTATTTAAAAGAAGAGATTCAGTTTTCGCTGATTTTAGCGCTGAGCAATAAAGGATTTACATTTCATGGAGATTTTAAGTGTAACAAAAAGCTGCTAAAATAGCCGCAATGTTAGAAAACTCGGAGCGGCCCGTACGTTGGGTCCGGATGGGAAAATCCGGGCCGATGGAGCGCGTGGAATTAGCCAATCAGTTTCAAGGGTTTAGGATTCCGGATCGCTGAGATGCTTCAGAAAAAAATAAATTTACTTATTAGTGAATGAATAAAATTGCAGCTTTGTAAGATGAGGTTGCTGGTGACGTTTTAAATTGTTCATTTCACTCTTCACACTCTCTCTTTCTCGTCTACGCCGTGTTGATGATGTGCCTTCCACGGCTTTTACATTTACAGTATCAATCGCCATTTCAACCTTTTTATCAAAAATTTGCGTGGTTAAAGAGCCGTTGAGTCTACATGTATTTATTACGCGCGTAGATCACAAGTGTTGTTGCACTGGCATCGCAACAAACAAAGTCCGGTGATCGATCGATCGATTGTCGATTTTCAGTTTGAAAACGTAATAAACGTTCCACAGCGTTTACCATTTAATCTAATAACTCCGACGACGTGTTTAATAACAGCACTATTGTTTATACTTGGCGCCTTAGCGCCAGAGGAAGGTGTGATATTTTCCCTTTGTTTTTCACAGCAAAATTAATTTAATTAAATAAAAGAGGTAAACAAATTAAGCATTGACCAATCAAATGATCAGAAGTTTCGATCCTGCTCAGGTTAAGATGTACCTTTATATATCCCACCTTGCACAATTTCTTGTCATTCATTTATTTGAACTGCAAACCTTAGAAAATTCTTAAGGAAAATGGCTTATTCATGCAATGTAGAAAAGTTTGTAAATTCTCGTTAAGGAGCCCTTCTATGTGGTTCGGTCGGAAATTAGTTTCTTGACTCCACTGTAAAAAGATAAAGTGATACTGTTCAATAAACTATGTAGTTACACTCTGACGATGTGGTTCATTGTCTCTTTCCCGGGGTCTCTTGCATGTTTCTTCACAGAACACACTTCACATTGCTTTTTAAATCGTGTGAAAAAAGCTTCGGCAGTTGGAGCGAAACGACCTGTTTCCGTAGACAGCGAGAACGGAGGACGACAACGAACCGGTAGCAACTTTGAACGATAAGGTGATACTACGCATGTCATGTCAGTGTCTTCCCTGACGTAATTCGTAGTCCACTCATTGTTGAAAACGTGCTTTCTTCCCGTCCTCTGCTGTACGTAAGTATTTGTGAGACTCTTTCTTATCCCTTTACAGGTTTAACTGGCTAAGCAATCATGAGCTTAAATTTAGTAAGCTCTAACTTGAAGTAATTAATATTAGCATCTGTGAAATTCTTTTGTAGGAACTGCACATGGCAGGTCAAACTCCTGTGTAAGGCTAAGACCTACAGCCCTAGTAAATTGGATCGTTCATGATGAGCTTAACTTCCTTGTGAAAAATAACAGTCGGTTCGAGGCGCATAAATTTGTTGTTAAGTCAATCCTTTTGCAGCGTTCCTCGAGAATGAAAGGAGAGCATCTAAAGCTTTATAAAACATTGACGCTGAGTTATCAAGTTCAACTTTATTCATTGATCGATCTGTCTGAATAGTCATGATACAGATAAGAGTTGAGTCCTAGAAACAAAAAGGCATGTCATTATAGTAAGCTGGAATTCCAAGTAATTGAAATAACAGACCTGTAGATCGCAGACTGGTAATGTAGGTCTATAATTTTAAATTTGGCGATTTCTTGATTGTTTTTAAATAGTATAAATGCTAGCGTTTAAGTGATTCGTCGATTGTTTATCTCATTAAATAATTATGTCAAGGAATCTAAGGCTAGAGTGCAATGCAGGGCGAAGTCAGCTTGAAAAGCACTAATTAAGATCTAACACTCTTGGTATATGCAATTAACATATGATATGCAAATAAAGCAGGATTCGTGTTAATTGGGTCCAAAATCCTGCTCAGAAGCGTAAAAGGAATTTAAAGAAATTTACATTTTTTTCTATAGAAACAACTTTATGAAATGACAGAAGACCATGACTTAAACCTTTGTGAAGAAGTTCTTCTTCAGGAGCAAACTAGTAGCACTCTCATTAAAAAAAAAAAAAAAAAATGAGACAGCGTGAGAAGGCAAGTGCCCAAGAATTAAGGCGCCAACTGAGAGTTATGGAACGTCCAGGCAAAACCTTGAAAAAGAAATGGAGATTCAGGAGAAGGAAAACTTAGTAAAGAAGGAAAGAAAAGAAGTTCAGATGTTGTTGAATACCTCAAGGACGAATTTGAGTTAGAAGACAAAATGTGAAAGGATGAAATGGAGTTTAAGAAAAATGAGTCAAACGCACAAGCAGCAACTAGCGACCATGTTTATTACATTCCACCTCTTCGTCAAGTGACAACTCAACTCCTGGGGGGGGGGGGGCGGGGGGGGGGGGGGGGTTACTTTAGGCTTTCATTACAGTATTAATGAAGATGGTAACTCAACAGAATCAGTCATTAACGGCTTTATTGGACAAAAGGCTTCATTCACAAAGTGGCTACCCGAGAAATCTCCTTAAGATTTTGCAAACTTATTTTAAAGCGTGTTGCATTTTAGGAGAGTATTAATCTTAAGAAACCTTTTCCTTTGGAAACCCAAACTATGCTAATAGTTTAAACTTGCAACTTAGTGAGATAGTTACTTGAAGAAAAGATCGGTTTTTGCAGATAGTGTGAACCCGGTATTAGTGTAACAGTGTACGAAAAGTATGTTGGTAAAATTAAATCATTTTGATCGTATTTCTGAAACTTTCAACTCTCATTATAAAAATTAAAAATTGGTTGAACTGTTTTCGGGATTTTCATAGATTAAAAGAACTTTTGAAAACGACGTTTCGACCAGTTTTACTGGTCTTCTTCAGGTTGTTATTAAAATGTCAGAGTGCCAGAGTGGTGTTGACTGGGGAAATGCAGAGATCGTTGCAAGAGAGAGAAGGTTAGAGCAGAGAAAAGTTCTCGAAGGAATTGAGTAACTACGACAGAAACATCGCGGAATGAAAGTACTTAACAATTTTGACCATGTTGAAACATGGAAACCAGTCCTAAATTCCTTCTTCGATCGTTAAAAAGATTATAGTAGTCAGTAAATTATCACAAAAGTAAAAGTATTTGACAGACATCAGACTGCATTTCTCGCGCATTTTCACATCACGTCGTGTAATTGCTTGATGAGTCCTGCTCGGCAAAGCATATATTAAAAAAAGATGATTTTCAGTCCGTACTGTGCACTCTCAAGAGTTTATGTGCGTTTTTTTCTTTTATGCTTTATGTACCACATCGCAGAATTTAATATCTTGCGGCTCGGCTTACATCAGTGTAGCGAGCTCAATTTTGATGACAATCGCCATTGTATAATTTTTATACAGTTTTATTAATTTATTACCCTTACAAATTACAAGGCTAATCTAGGCGGGAATTGTAATAAATACTACATTAAGTCACAAAAGAAAAAGACCATTATATTAGCAAACTGATAATCAAGTACAATGAGTCAAGCTAGCCGGATAAGTAGGACTAATGTTGAAAGGAATTGTGGAACTCAGGGGGACTGAGTTATGATAAAAACAAGACAAGGGAAAGGGCGTCAACATAATCATCCTCATTCTGTGAGCAGCAATTTATGAATTATGAATGCGACGCAGATGCACATCCTGTGTTTCACCCAACTACTGGCTATATACAGTCTCACATATTTCTAGCATACATGTTATAGAATAATCTCAACATTCACTTCTTTCACATCTTAAACATTTTTGTACTATTTTATGTGGATGCATTTTATTAGTACTTTTAACTGTCTATAGTAGCTTGTAATGATTTCATAATTTCTAGTTTATATTGTGTCCTTAGTTATATTGTGTGCTTAGTAACCTGGCCATGAATGCAAGCGAGGCTGGAGACCTCTCTACTTTTCTCAGTTCAATGCCAACTAATTAGCATAAGAGAGACGTGATGAAGACATCGAAAGCAGGTCTATCAAAACAAGGACACCTACAATTCAAAGACCAGGCTACTAAGCAGATAACTGTAAAATGATTTATTAGCTTACTCACTCACTCACTGACTGAATTTTTAAATTCCTTACTTGCTCGCTTGTTTTCTTACTTACTTACTCTTCTTTTTTATTTAGATCAATAACAGACACACTGTAAGTTCACGATCATTAACATGTGTTATATCGATGCTGTAATGTTGGTACGTGTTTCTGCTCTTGAGGAAGCGTATTAAGAAAAGCAGCGATGGCGTTGACATTTCGTAGTCGAAAAACGCGATCCTGTTGTCTCTTAAAGGAAGCTTTCATCAGTAAACCTCTAAACTCGGGTATACGGAAGCAGTAAACTATTGGATTTACAAACGAGTTAGCCAAGCGAAACATCTGCCCGGTACGATACAATTCTCCCTTCTCGTTAGCGTAGGACCCTATGTAACGATATATATTGATAACTGCATGTGGAAACCAGGTCATCACAGACAAGCTAGCAACGATGAAAAGAGTTTTGGCAAGTTTTCTGGTTTGCCTCTGTTGATGTTGCTGCAACCCAGGAACTTTTTTCTTCGAATAGATGAATAGTACTAAATAAGTAACGCAAATAATTATCAAGCAGATTATTTGTAACAGCGATAAAAACACAGGCTGTACGGAAAGGTTGATAGAAAAATAAAAAAAGATTGGGTATATAATCAAGAAAAGCATTGCTGATAACACCCAGCTTGCTGATATAAAATAGAAGTATGTTGAAGTTTTCGTTCCTCGCTGTCGTAAGGGAGAAAGGACTGCAAAGAGTCTCTCTAAAGAAATGAGAACCAGAAATGTCAGCGAAGCCATGGCAAAACTCGAGTCAACTAGAAGTGTTTTTTGAATGATTTTGCATCCTTGATTGTTTAGCGCAAAACACAAAATATCGTCGATTGCACAAACACCAACCATGAAATCAGCAGCCGAGAGGTTAATCAAAAGATAGCGAGTTCTTTTGAGTTTTGATCTTTGTCTCCAAAACACAGCAATGGCGATAGCATTTCCAACGATGATCACGAGGCATTCTATAGCGAAAGCTAGTGTCCATAGGATTACTTCAAGAGTTGGGTGCTCTGCCATTAGTTTGGATTTCTCTGCAAGAGAGAAAATTACGATGTTTAGTTTTATGCCGTGACGCCTGTTCTCTTCACTTCACCTATTCAGTTAGCAGAAAAGTATTACGAGTCTTCGCAGGCCAAACAACAGTTACTTGTTTCTCACGCTGTCGCTTGATCTTTATCTTGAGTTATAAACACGGGTTTTTACAGAGATGCGGCAGAAAAAGGGCTTTTGATTTCAACTTAGTTATGACCTTAAATATTTAATCAGTCTACGTACTACTCCTAAAAGAGATTTAGCCCGCTACAAACGTTTGAGCTTTGAATAATGCTATCAGGAAATTAAAACAGTATTGCAATAAACATCATTTGATATGTTAATACATGATGTAATGTATAGCGTCAAACTACAGTTATTTGCATTTAAGTCAATCTTGGTTGAATTCACAGCCTATGTAAACAGAGATTCAACTTTTTTCCTTAATCAGGAAATTTTTTTCGAGCCATACGAGTTTTGAACATTACGAAAATTAAAAAGGATTTTAAAAATAAGAATATGAATTTGACAAAAGCATTCTCGAATTTAACTTCCGTTTTTTCAATTGACAGTTACAGTTCTAATAAATTGCAATATCTAAAATTCAAAATATTCTTTTGTTTTCATTTGGCAGGACATTGATTTCAACCACTGTTTATTTATACACTGATATCGTATGCTTTCCACTGACGCAATTGACTTACAAGGAAAGGTCTGCAGCAGTTCGATTTGAAGAGGAGGCCGGAAAAGAACTCCCACAACGTTACACGTATCTGTCACTGTCGGTTAATACAAAAGAAGGTTATAACACAGGGTAAAGTCAATTCAGTAATCTTTCTAAAACAGTTACTACATCAATGTTAGACCTCATCTGCTGAATAAGGGTTTTGTGTGGTACCGATAGGCTGTGTTGGACTACTCGGCCAAAGGATATGGTATCTTTTCTGCAAAATATAACTTAAAAGGAAGTTTCGACCACAACTGATAAAATTCTAGGTTCCTTTTTACAACATAGTGCATTGGCAAGTGAAAACTGAATTGAATTATGCGAAATGTCTTAACAAAAACCGAGTATGTTCATCTCACTCTAAGGAGATTCGATTTAATTCAGCGCCATATTTGCTTCTAGCACTAATTTGGTGAAGCTATATTTTACATTTTTAAAATTCTTTACATTCTGAAAGAATGGATGCAAGTATATCCATATAAATCTAATTTAAGTTTTGATGGCAAATAACTTTTAAAACGGACGACTAAATTATCTTGGCCAACCAGTGGAGATAATTAATTTCTGTACAGAATATATACATTTTTTTGCCCCTCTTCTGAATAAGGTTTGTCTTATATCAACTAAGTTGAAAATGTAAATTAGCCACCGTAACGAGTTATAAAGCTGACGTTTCGCTCTGACGAAGGGCTAACGCTCGAAACGTCAGCTTTATAACTCGTTGCGGTGGTCAATTTACATTTTCAACTTACTTGATATAACCAAATTACCTTGTTACCCCCACCGATGCAGCACCACAGTTTCTTTAGAAACTTTCACCCTTTATTCATTTGTCCTGAATTCTCTATCCTAGTACATTTCATAAAAAAAACTCCGAATCGGAAAACGTTTAACCTTTCCGATGGATTTTGTTTCTTAACACGAGGAGACAGGGAGTGAAGTCGAAAATATCTAAATATCAACTTTCTAATCTTTATTTGAAAGTTTTTTTTTTGTTTTGGGGAAACGGCGAGAAACAAGAACGTTTGTCCCGCTTCGTAAGGATGAGGAAAAAGAACGCTCAATGCTCGATATTGACTGACAGTCGCTCAATGTGTTACTTCATTTTGCATCAGAACATGTGTAGTAGCCTCAAGGATTTTATACAAACATCCAATAGTAGATTTAACCGAAACAAATATTCCTCTTTTATACATAGATCTGTGGCCAGTAAAGTCTTTAAAATCAAAACCAAATATTTGAGTAGTTTGGACTGTGGCTAAGGCATAGGTGGGCACCAATGTCATCGTCGTGGGTGCGCACCCACAATATCATCAATTACACCCGCACCAACCATGAAATCAGCGAAGTCCTAATGAAAACCGCTATGATGTCTGTTAAAAATGCTCCTAACGTGTGAGTTAACCCACTCACAATATCACCTATGTTTGGTAGCCGCTCACCACCAAAAACATGACAAACTAGTTGACTTGTTCTGTTTTTACATCTCTATTTTCACCGAAGTGGGGAGAATCATAAGCCGCTTAAAGTTCCTCATCTCACTGTGGAAATTGCGCTTTAGTGAGTTAAATGACCTCAAACCGGCACCAATGGCAGCTTAGAAAGGTTTTCAATTATTGACTGAGAAAATTGTGTTATTGTGATTGTCTTTAACGCGCGAGCCTTCGCAATTTTTATATTCATGTAATAGATGAGTTGTCGTTGCAAAGCTAGAGCAATTAAAAATCTATTGGCTGTTCGTGAAGCTTGGAAATTGTTTCAAATTGTAGTCGCCCAAGGGTGGTGCAATTTTGAGATAATTTGAATATAGTCACTTGTAGTGTAAATTCTTAATTGCGCTCGCATTCTTACTCAGTGTTATCTATATTGAAAACAAAATTATTTTCATTCGGCAAAAGCATTTTCCAAACCTTTTGTACTTCAGTGGACTGGATCGCCAGCAGATTACCGTAATTAAAAAATCTCTTGAAATTGGGTAAGGAAAATACCTAAGTACGCTTCAGCAACATATCAGCTCGTTTTGTCTTGGTCGGTACACCTTGCTGTCGTTTTAACGTCATTTTTTTAGCTGGCTTTTTTATTCTCTTTACTGACTAAAATATACGTTTTGTGCCATAAAGCCTTTTTTTTAAAATGTTGCCACATGACGTAGCTAAATAACCGTTTGCCATTCAATTAACAGTTACCCGAAAGTTATAAAAGTTTTTCAAAAAACTTGAGAACTATAGTTCGCACTGAAAACAAAAAAAAAATCGACTACAACGGGTACCATAACAAACTCTAGTCAACTTGTTTCTGCTTTCGCTTGATCTTTATGCCGCTGAATACTGAGTTTCCAGTGGCGCAGCCAAAACTAGTTTTCATTTCAGCTCAGTTTTGACCTTGTATATATCCAGCTTTTTGTCTGTTCCGGACACAAAAGTCAACCTTATGCTGAAAATGATTTGTAAAGAAATTAGACAGAATTGTTTGTTAGGTTTGGGCATTTTACAAACACACCTGTTTTCGTTAACCAAGCAACATTTGTGGTAAAATGTTTAAAAAATGGAATTTGTGCATACATTATCTTACCCTACGACAAGTGATCAAAAAGTGCACTATACTTACATTTAACCGAGTCATTTTTCTACACTTTGGCGGCATATCAGGAGAGTTTGGTTTAGCCATGGTTTGTATTTTGACGAGACCCAGCCGAGCCACAATACTTATGGCGAGACCAGACGAGTCAGGTATTTACCGCACCCATATTTGGCCAAGTGAGATTGATTGGCAATTGAGAATTCCGGTACCGTAAATGTATAGAAAAAGCAGCAGAAAGTCTGGCAACTCCTTGTGGCGTAAACTTAATAATTAAACACGAGTTGAACTCTGCCCCATAAAGGTAAGTTTTGATAATAGACGTTATTTTACATTTTTTTCAAGTTTTAGTGAAAGTATGTACTAGACATGAATTTCTCGTTCTACTCCGAGTGAACGTCTTTTATCAAGCTCAACTATGATGTCGACAGTGAAAATAACTAGGGACCTTACGAATATACCACGACGACACCGAGAATTATGCGTGTTAATTAAGCCTGGTTTTCACTAGCGCATGAACATTATTAACAGTAGCAATACATACCCGGCAGCAAAGTGAAGTTAAGTAGTGACGTTGCTGAATCCCCGTAAAAAAAAGGTGTCAGTAATGAACATTTTAATGCGTCGCTCAAGCTCGTGCGCCAGTACGATTTAGATCGATTTAGAGAGTCGGTCGGCATAAAAGATACTAATTATGAACGTATTGTGAGTCGGTCATGCTTTTACGCTAGTGAAAAACAACCTTTACAAAATTAGTGTGCTTATTTTTCAAATAGAAGTACGAAACTGATAAGCAATTCTTCAAAATACTGGGAAATTGATCATTTTGCGTTGTTGACTTGTAAAGAAAGGCAGCGAGATGTAATAGATGAATAATGAGCGTCCTGATCCACTGCTTTTGTTCATGTTTAGCGACCATCTCGTCGCCGTTGCCGTCGCGTTATATGTAAGGTCCATGTTAACAACGACAACTTCTTTAGAGTCATGGTGTCACATGTAAATTTTTGGTATGAACAATTTTGTTCAAAATACGGATGAAAACAATTCATTCAATGTATCCATAAATGTTCAAATAACTAAGAGCAAAAGAATATTTGATTGTTAACAATACCTCTCTCCAATATGACTTTCCAACTCGAAATATTCACGGTAAAGTGACGTGGAAGGTGTAAAACCTACCAAGAATCCAACTGAACGACCGGCAGAAAACACGCCACTCTTTTCGATTTACAATGCTCTTCAATACGAAACTCGTCATTCCTTAGTAGCAGTCCTCAACACATTTTATTATTTGATTAGAAAATTACTTCATTCTGAGTGGCTGAGAGCAGGTCAATTTATTTTTAATTTGCACAGCAGTGAAAAGTAATACAGGTGCGTTCCTAATTTTCTAAGTCATATCACAAATGACTAATTGTAAGAAAGCTGGAGCAAATATGGATTTATACTACAAAATTCTTTCAAATTGCTCTCGCTTTAGTGAAATTTTGGGGGAATTTTAAAATATCACTTAGAGTCTTACTCCTTTTAAGAGTCTGTGTCAGTAAAAATCAGATATCATCATCCAAATCGCGGACAAGGCAAAAAAACGATTTCTCTCAAACTTTCTGTATTGATAGACCCTTGTGCCAAAATAAACAAAAAAAGGTTAGTTTGCTCTAATATTTTTTTTTAGAGCAATTGAAAAAAAAAATCGTTAAGTCCAGATCGAGCCAAATTTCGATATTCGAACTATCATCACAAAATTCTGTTTGTCTGTCTTAACTGTGAATTTTCCTTTACGATAACACTATAGGTACCGGCGTCCTTGACCAATTCACTGACGACATGAAAAGCGGATATTCCATAGTTATAAATATTTCATGATTGTTTTTCTCGAAGACACCTTGCTGCTATTTTTGTTAATAGCTCTGTGTTTTAGGGTGGTACCCTAGAGCCGGTGTAACACTAAAACAAGAGCCGAAAACGCTTGTCGGTACACGAAAAAAAACCCAAGTATATTACAGATACAGTTTAAGGATGGATGTTCATAGATAAACATGCTCTAATTTGGGACCTAGGTAAGGAAATTAGTGATTTCAGATGGAAAAGAAGTTACTTTTAAAAATGGCGAGTTACTTTTTGTTGGAATTCATTATGTCCCCCCCCCCCCCCCCCCCCC
>Ga0126337_10002948_pt1 | contig 10983 bp, 10 predicted proteins | sample DipCmetagenome_FD_92527 | JGI IMG/M metagenome (GOLD analysis project Ga0126337, IMG submission 92527) | Coral microbial communities from La Bocana,Puerto Morelos, Mexico - Diploria C A metagenome | ecosystem: Host-associated > Invertebrates > Cnidaria > Coral | place: La Bocana,Puerto Morelos... | reverse complement strand
TAAAGAAAAGGGACCTCCCAATTCACTTTTCCCTCCCCTATAGGAAGTTCCTGTGGAGGAGAGTGGATAAAATCCATTACTTCATGATCAACGCATTGTTTGTTTGCAGTTCCGCTGTCCTGTGCAGCAGAGATGCGGGCCTTACCAGCTGCCTTCACATTGGCTGAGCCGATGAAGGACCCCGGCAAACAGATGCCAACAGCCTCTTACACTTTTGGGAAGGATGTAAATTCCTACAGTGATTGGGACTGGTAACTGGACCAGCCTAACAGTGAGATGTCAGCATCGCCATAGCTGGACACGTTGAAAAGATTCAACTGTGATTCAATATGATGTAAACGAGGTCATAATCAATAAAATAACATTGTTAAAACGTAAACCTGAGTGCTGAAATTCGGCTTAGAAGGCTGTTTTTAATTGATCCGTTGTTTAAAAAGATGGATTCCACCTGCTTGAACTCAACTCCTAATTTACTTTTCATAAGTACTGAAAGAATGTACTAGGCAAGCGTAGAACAAGGTAAACTCAGACAGACAAACAGAGAATGATGTATATAAGTATGATGAGTCAAGAAATCAGGAGGTCTACAGTAACAGTGATTTAAAACTCAATACAATCTACCGTTTATCAAAGCCTTGCCTTAACAAACGCAAAGAAGTCAAAGAGAACCTCAAAACAAAGATAAACAAAGTCAAAACAAAGTCAATCATAAGAATACTGATTGTGAGAATTTTCATATTTCACTTACTTTGAAAAAACTTACGCAAGTACTAGTCCCTTACGCATTCCAGAGTCCTTGTTCATAAATATGAAATATAACTTGGTACAAGGATCGAAAATTCGAAAACGAAATCCAGTTTTTAACTCTAAATCTGTCTAATCTCTTCCCAGAAGGTATCGCGCCACGTGCTCCGACACGTTAAGACCAAGGCTGTGTTCTAACCAGAGCCAGGATCCTCCCGGATTACATTCCAGGAATATGATGTCATCTTCGCGCTCTAAGAAGTCGTATGCGCCAAAAACCAAACCTGCTTTCTCGTGGAACTCTAGCAAACGGTCTTTAAATGACTCGGATACCTATTTAGGAAAAAAAAATCAAATTCGACTGAACAAGTCAATTTCTGTGATGAAGTAGCACCAGAAAATTACTATGAATTAGCTAAGTTAGAAAAGCTACATGCCCGCGCCCACATGCCATGTGAGTTTTCCTGCACCTAGCAAACACCGCTTTTCTAAGATTGGATTAAGCATTTATTCGTTGATAAGCTTTAGGAAGAACGGCAAAAATATATGGCTTTTAAAACTAATGAACAAAAACCTTTGCTAATATACACAGGATTTCATTGATATAACTTAACAATCGTTTTAAATATTATACCTGTGCTACACTGTAAAGTTCATCCTTCTCCTGGCATCGTCTCCAATCCAAGCGATCTTTTTCCTCGTCAAGTATCTGCGAAGCAATGCGTGTGACAAACACCGCTCGACCAACCACGGTGATTCGTAAATCAGACTTCCTTTCAACCAGCTCCTGATAGATGGCTGGACACCGAGTGATGCTCTCTCGGGATAGGGACGGAAATTCTTTAGTGATTTCTGTGGTGTAGAGCAGCTTGTCGGGCGGTACGAAAAGAGGTGTCAGGCTTTTGAATATCACTCGTCCGTGATTTACTTGCTCAAAAAGCTTTCCAACGGCTGTTGGGTTGTTTGTGATGGAGGTCTGTGGCACAGTCAGCCCAACTTGCTGTGCGAGTCTCAGCTGATGTGGCTTGCAGTTCAAGAGCTCCGAGGCGGCCAGTGGGTTCAACCATCTGGCTTTAGGAAGGTATGACGCAAGGGAACGAATCACTGACTTCCACTCCTTCAAGGCGAAGTCTTTAGCGATTAGTCCTTGGAGATCTTCATTCGCTAAAAGAACGGCCGGCTTCCAGCGATACCAGACCGATCTGATTGCATCAGCAGCGATTCGTTCGCCATCAACAACTACAGTGCAGTTAGAGCATAGCTCAGAGTGATTTCCAACAGTGATTTCGATGAAATGGCTTCCACATAGAGGGTTGAACAACACAATTTTGCCTTGTTGTCCATTGCTTTCACATGTTTATCGACCTCTTGTATGTGTGGATCTTCCGCACTACCAATGCATAGAATTGTGTTCGCCATCGCAGATGCAAGGTACACGACGCTTTCTAGTCAAGTAAAAGCTGTGAAATCAGTGTCACGCAAGCAAAAGTAAAACTGACTGTTCTGCTAGTAGAATTTCTTGAAAACTGACCTAGGTGACAAGTACCAGCTGTCATATATACTCGAAAACGAGTCAAGGGTTCGCTTCCGTACAACTTCCTGATGCGAAAAAAAAAAAGATTCCCCTACTTGATAAGGAAAATTCTAGGTTTATGTAAATAGAAAGGTAATACTTATCTTTCATTATCTCAGAAGGAAACAATATCGACCTGATTATTCTTTAGTCTTTAGAGAAGTATTAGACGAATATGGAAATAAAAGTCAGATAAAGAAATCGAATTTAATGTCATTTAAACAAAGAAGCTTATTTTCAAAAACGAAAAATATCCCCCTAAGAAATATAAAATATATATCCTGAATTTCTGAGAAATGTGCATTAAAAAAACATCAACACAGGTTCTTTCCTGTTTTAGTGAAAAAAATATCAGGGAACATATTTCCCGGAAAATGAAATCCTATGCCACCATCAATCTCATTGTCTCAGAAGTAACGCATGAAAGACAGGTGCTTTCTTTGAAAAGCTGGTATTGAAACCTACTGATGTTATCTCGAAAATGAAAGTCCTAAGGGTTATAAATATTGACTTTTTGTAAAACAAAGAGCTAGAACGATTTAGAGCCACGGTGCAAATGTTTTGCTGTGTTCATCACCGTTTGTTGATTTGCGTTACAGTTTAAACACGTTGAGGTAAGAAATTGTTATAAAAGTGTATGACGACATTTTATTTACAAATTAATATATGAAAGATCGTATATTTGAACTGCGGAGAAACATATTAATTATTGTTTGATCATCGCAGTTATACACACAACTTAACAACTTATGCAGTTGTGAAATTAAAGCCTGAAAAAACATTTAGGCATGAGCCGGATTCGAACCCATGACTTCTGCGATACCGGTGCGGGAGCTTTTTCACTTTATGAGTTCGTAATATACCCGTAGGAGGTGAAGGATGCAAATGAATATATGAAAGATCATAAATTTGAACTGCGGAGAAAAATATGAATTTATGATTGATCATCGCAGTTCAGTACACACAACTTAAGCCGTTGTGAAATTGAAGCCTGAAAAAAATTCAGGACTGAACGGAATTTGTTTCAGGCTTTAATTTCACAACGGCTTAAGTTGTGTGTACTGAACTGCGATGATCAATCAATAATTAACATTTCATTTGTGAGAGAGCGTTCGAGCAGTTACCCGTTGCTTCTCAACGGGCCAGCAGAAAGGACTATGAAAGAGCATTTTTGCATGAAGTGCAAAGTGAATGGGGTAAAAGACCCCCACCACTCCCCGAACCCTTAAAATCTGTCACTTACGTAGTAATAATCTGATCGATCTCAACGTAACAACCTAAAGTAATTAAAAATACACACTGAATGGAGTTCTAAACCTTAAGATAAACCCCATAAAAGTTATCCACTTCCAAGCAACAATCTCGTTAATGCCTGAATGTGTACTAGTTTTGGGTGATTCCTCAGAAATTGAGTGCATTGGGCACGATTTTCGCGTCATTAATGCATGCTTTGATTTCAAGACATTTTCTCAAGTCTGTATTTCGATTCATCTCTCCGTCCCATGTCGTAAACTTTCTTCTGCCGCTAAATGGCCTACGCATAACAATACTGGTCTTTAAAAGATTCTTGCATGTGTTTTCTTTTGCAGAGCATTTTATGTATTTCAAGCATGAGCAGTCCTGAAGAAACCAGTGGTAATCGAGTCATCAACGCCCTGTGCGAAAACTCGAGCCTGGTAGCTTTTAAAGAAGGACAGGAAGGGTATGAACAATCTATGGAAAGAGTTTTCAATAGAAGTCCTTCCAACAAACCTAACGCATTCATCAAACCGAGGACTGCAGACGAAGTACATCAAGTTCTGCAGTACGCCTCAACCAATCATCTTCAAGTATCAGTCCTTGGTGGAGGGCACGACCCCAAAGGTAAGCTGCGTAGTGGCTTTCGCGTTTTCCCACCGGGCACGACGTGTGCGAGGGATTCTAACCAATCAGGTTGAGACTGATTTCTTTCAGCCAATCGATTTAGCCCATATGACATTTCCTGCGCTTTCTGGCCGTTTTCAATCTCGTTACCACATCTCTTAAGAGCAAAGCGAAGATAAGCTAGTTTGTTTTCTGTTCATTTACTACGAATTTTAATTGATTTTCGGCATCATTTGCCATAAGTCAGAGATTCTCCGGGTCCTTACGACAACGAGTTAAGGTGGCTCGAACCAGTTTCCAGCACTCCAGGACGTAGATTTTGAAGTGTCATTATAACCACTGTATATTGGTTTATTGCAAACTCAAAAGTTGCGGTCAATTTTATGGTACAATAGGTTACCAAAGCAACAATATGATCTGCTAAAAACTTCCTTAATTTTAGCTTTAAGCTCTTATAACTCAAAAACAATGATAAGCATGGTACGATGGAACTTTTTTTGCAAAGTTTTTAAACAATTATACGGAGTGAGTTCAGAGCCACCTTAAAGTTTTTTAATTCACTGATTGGGCAGATTTTTGATACCATGAGTTTGGCATCAACCAATCTGATACAGTGTTATAATGACCCCCCAAAATGTACGTCTCGAAAAGTGCTGGAAACTGGTTCGAGCCACCTTAAATTGATAGATGTATCTACTGAAATCAATGTGCAAAGTCCACACAGGATGGTCAGTAAAAAACATAAGAAGGAAAATCCTCAGTAGGCTTTTCCGGTGGCTGTTGACACAATAGTTTTTGGCCCCGCTGGGTTTTGGCCCAGAGGCCAAAACCCGAGGAGGTACCCGAGGAGTCCCCGGGTGTATACATACAAGGACAAAGAATATCTGTTGAAAAAGTAAGAAACGTGTTTGTAATGGGCGAAGCATTCTCGATTTGACGAAACTAGGCGCGCACGGTCGTCTCGGGTAATACTTTAGCAAGCGAGCACGGTGGTGTCGGGTACTTGAAACCACGTGGTCGCGTTTCGTCACCTTCGTCTTCCAGCAGCATTTTGCAGCATTTGAAAGTCTTGCATCTACGAGTTCGCGTTTGTTTTGTCGCCTTCGAGCTTCGCCATCTTCTAGTAGCATCTTGCAGCATTTGAAGGTCAATAAAAGGCTTCAAACGTTAATTTCTCAGTAGTTGTATACGCAATCTTTGTATTCAATACACATCCAATAAACAGGATATCAAAAGCGGGGGCAGCTATAGTGAACACTATTTCTAGTTTTATGAGTAACAACATGGTAAAACGTAATCTATCATGATAGTTAGTGAATTAATAACTCAAACTTCTATGTTGTTCAGGTCTGGCTATAATTCACAACGGTCTTGTCCTTGATATGTCGGCAATGAAAAACATGGACGTAAACAGTGAGGATGCGACAGCCTGGGTCGAGGCAGGCGTGACCGTTAAGGACCTTGATGACGTCACCTGTCCCCGGGGACTTGCTGCAGTGAACGGCTCCTGCACAGATGTGGGTATCATCGGTTTCATGTTAGGCGGGGGATTCGGGTTTCTTAGCAGGACACAAGGCCTGGCAGTCGACAACTGTCTTCAAATGGAAGTTGTCACACCAGCTGGTCAGCGGATTGTGGCATCACCACATGAGTACAGAGAGCTCTTCTGGGCACTGAGAGGAGCTGGGCAGGTGGGATATGGCGTGGTTACAAGGGTACAAGTCAAATTGCACAAGTTACAACAGGAATATGTTGGAGGTGAACGACTTTTGTTGTTTAATCAGCGAAGTCTTTTTATCACTTTGAGTGCGAGGTGTCTTTCAGCGCTTGTGCAAAACAAACTCGAGACTGAAAAGGACAAGATTAGAATTGTAGTAAGATTCTACCTCCGCCCCCCCCGAAAAATAAACAACAATAATATTAATGATAATGATAATAATTATTATTATTAATTATTATTAGTAAAAGATATCGATGTTCAATTTCTTAGTTGAAACATTGATGCTAATGTAGTTCCCAGGCTATCCTCTCTTTCTTTGCAAGGTAACGACCGTTAACCAAAGCAGGTGCAGACTATGTAGTTCCCACGCTATCCTCTCTTTCTTTGCAAGGTAACGACCGTTAACCAAAGCAGGTGCAGACTACGCAACCAAAAACTCGCTTGAAGCTAACCTGCGGCAGGAAACAGACCGCCTAATCCTAGGTTAGCTTGGAGCGAGTGCTTATGAACAGCTAGCGCTTGGAGAACAAATACCATGATGCATAGAGTGCAATGATGGTGAATTGTTTTGTTTTCCAATTAACAGGTCGCTTTTGGTATCTTCCAATGCCCGCAGAAATGCTTGTGGAATTATTGCATATGATGAACAAGTTCTGCAGAGAAGCTGAAGATGAAATAACGTTCAATATTTACCTTATTACACAATTCCCCGGGGTTGCAGTCGACTACTTTTATGATGGACCCCCGTATGACGCCGAGAGAACCCTCCTTCCTTTTCTTCGTCGTCTTGCAGAGAAGTTTGGTCCTCCAATGGAGAATTCCTCAACTATTGACGGCTCTTGGCAAGACCAGACCACTTCTTACCAGAAATATCAGCAAAGATTTGGCGCTGAACCTGAAAAGACGCACAAGATGTGGAAGTCTGCTTTTCTTGGAATATTAACTCCCGAGGTAAAACTTTCTTCTTCTCCTGAGTACATATATGTCTAGCTAGACAATTAAAGAGATGCGGCGTTTTCTTAAATTCTTCAGAACACAATGCACAATATAGCAATGGAGACTTTAAAGTTCAAGAAGCCGGCGAAGTGCCTAGCTGTCTAGCGTTCTGCTGCGTTGACACAGGACCGCAAATATGACGTATGTGCCACTTCGTTCCCAGGGTCCCCTGGGAACGAGGTTGATAACCTAGCGGCGCTACGTCACCGTTGGCTCATTTCAAAAAGTCCGTCGTTTGTAATCCATGTTAATCCTTTATGGTTTGCTATTAACTCTTTGGTGTTTTCCTATCTTAGTAAAATACTGTTTTCAGATTTCCTTTAATTTAAAATGTATTTTTATACCAGGACAAAATAACTAAAAATATAGTGAGTGAACGCCTTTGAACTGCAGACCAGAATGGAATTGACAGCAGAATGAGTTTCGCTATGTGTAACGTTAAGTTCAACCATAATCAGATAGAACTTGTAATACACTTAAGGTAACACTGCATGTCTCTCTTGGCTATTCCAGGTCATTCAAATCATAATGAACCAGCTAGAATCGGCCCCAGTTGGTTCTACTCCTCATGTTATCGGTCTGGAGCAGCTGGGAGGGGAAATCAACCGAAAGTCACGTAATTCCTGCGCTTACGTACACCGAGACGCTCTTTTTCTGTACAGTGTGCAGGCCATGTGGAAACCTCAAGACGAGACTAATGGTAGTGCGCGTGCTTGTAGACAATGGGTAGAAAGAGCTGGTCAGTCACTGCTGGCTCACTCACTTGGCTCATACCAGAATTATGCCGACTGTGGAGAAGCAACCAACCAAGAACGCCTGGAAAATTACTTCGGTAAGAGGAATTTGCAACGGCTGAAAGACCTCAAAAAGAAATATGACCCACTTGGGGTATTAAACAAAAAACATTTTGAATTTTAAAAATCTAACCTATACTGCGAAAGGTCGGAAAGGAAAGATTGTAAATTCAGTTATAATGAAACAATTAAAGAGCTTTAAAAACACTTCTTGTAATTCGTTATTGTTTCTCGGAGTATTTTCTACGGACACCGAGTTTTATTACTGTAAAATTAGTGTACGGTAAAGTCGTATATCATGAAGTTGCACGGAAAGTATAAACCGCAGCCCCCAGTATTAGTGAGTATAAGAAGCTAGTACTGAGACGCCGAGGACAACGATTAAAACTGAATTTACATTGTACGCGATACTCTTGTGTGATTTACTTCGTTTATCACTGTCGAAACTATCTCGAAACTGAATCTGGGACATTACGATAAATTTGAAAAAGAAATTTGAAAACTCTGTGCAAAACAACGAGAAATGACTAAATTCTGCGTTGTCTAAAGAACGACAAGTTTTTAATTAAGTTGCTAAGTTTTTAATTTCTATTTCAAATTTATCACCGTGTCCCAAGATTCAGTTTCGTGATAGTTTTGACGGTGATAAACAATGTAAATGACTTAAAAATAACGCGCGATTCGGAGGTAAAATATCAATTCATTTTTTAATCGACGTTGTGCTCGGCGTAGCAGTAGTAGCTTCTTAATAACAAAAGAAACACTGATAACTGGTGATTGATATCCATATAGGCAATGGAGCTCATAAAATCTTGGGTCTCGTTGTACTGACCGCTAAAACTTCGTCTTAACCAATCATAACGAAACACAAACCCGCCATGATGTCTAATGCAAGGTCTCCCGCGCTCACCAGCAACTGATTTTGGCTTTTTGTCCTGATTGGTGTACTATTTGGATTACGCGACGCTTTCCCGCGCTTACCACTGGTTACAGGCAGGAGCTCTGATTGGTTTACAGCTTTTTGGGCTGACTTTATTAGTTTGCAGGTTTATGTAATATTTAGTTTACGCAGTTTCCCGCCCTTGCTGCTTACTGCAAGCCTCTGTCTCGACATTTCATTAATTTACTGCACAATTGGCGTACGAAAGTTTTAGCGATAAACGAATTCCCGAAGAACGCAAACCACCGGAACCCGACGAACGAAAACGGACGCAATTGAAGTACCTCACGTTTTATCTTCGGTAGAGTTCGGATCGTCAGACAAAAAACACACAAAAAAGGCAACCTTTGATACCTGAGCAATCCTTTATGACAATAAATACTGAGTACTGTAATGTACGTGAACACACGCTTTATCGCATGCATTTTGATGCAAATTCTTACCATTCACTCAAACACTTAGTCACACTAATATCAGTCACTTTGTTATCCCGATTTCGGCAGAGCAATACTGGACTCTACTACAGCCCGGGGGATGGGGGGAAGGAAGTGGGACTCCCATACAAAACGGACGAGGGTACTCGTCGCCGTTTAGGGGTTAAAACCTGCTTTTGATGCCTCTTAGGGAGTTGAGCCTAAAAAGATCCAAAGCGGAAGTTTTTGCGGTACCATTTAGGGTTTTGATCCCATAAAAATAGGAGATGATGTGTCGTTTGTAGAATTTTATTAGGGTGAAGTCTGTGCCAGTGAGGATCTTGACCTCGTTCCAGATAGGATAGCGGCCGGTCTCGTGGGCGTGTTCAGAAACGGCGGAGGTCTGGGAGAGGTCTGAGACAAACGACAATACAGTTTGTTAACGCTAATAATCTCATCTTCAGAGGTTCGTTAGGGAGAAAATAATTTGTGGGTACAATTCCCTGGAACATTTCAACATTTGTGGTTCCACCCCTTTTTCTTCAACAAATAGATTAGCCGATGACGTGACAATCTTACGCATTTGACTCAGTTGTATCTTCTGTTTAAAGCTTGCTTGCGAAGTTCGCGAACTGGCGCTCCCCATTTTCGTATACTCGTACTCTTTCAAGTTGGGGTGCGTAAAAAAAGAGGATTACTGTGAATAAAGTTTCACACTGATACCAGATGAACAGGACCTTCAGTTACAAAATGAGGTAACAGTACTTTTTTTCCTGAAAATGTTCAACAATTCTTTGTAGTTCTTGTACTTTTTGCCCACATAACAGTCACTACATCATCAAATACAAGCTCTATAAACTCCTTTCACCTGGGTTACAACTTGATACAACTAATGCTGGACTTTTCCTTGTCCAGTTCCTGTCCAGAGTTCCTTCAGTTCAACATCACACCCAAGATCTCTCAGGGCCGCCTTGGCTAAATCTTCACAATCGTTCATCTTTCCATGTGCCTTTCTAATCAAGCTTTCAGCTCCTGCTTCCAATATGATTTCACAGTGTTCTGGGTTACGGGCGACTAGATTACGCAAGGCCAGACAGGCTTGTTTCTAGAGAGATTGAGTAAAAAAATGCAATACCGACAAATACATGTGTGTCTTGGTCACAGCCATCTAATAGAGTCAAAAAGTCAAAACAAGTTGTTGCAAGATCGTCACAGTATCTCAGGTGATAATGAAAGGCATAACCACACATTTGATCTTTTCACTCTGGAATCCAAATACGTCTTTCAGGTTATGTATAAACCGCTCTCCTCAGACTCATTTTAAAATACAATTCTTGAAATTTACGGAAAGGAAATTATGACTGACATGGTGTTTGAATGTCTGATCTCAGTTAGCATAGATTTTAACGATTTTACTTTTCCGTTTTCTCCTTAGTTTTAATTTTGATCAAGAAGATATAACAAACGTGGAAGATCGTGTTTAACCACATTTCTAACCACCTCAGAGTTCATCAAAAATTCCCTGCTCTATGTCATATTTTCAACTCTCTTCTTGGTGTTTGGAAAACTAATGTGGTCAAACATTGTCTTTCATGTTTGACATATCACATTATGATTTAATGAAAGAACAACTTCTACAGGAAACTGGAAAAGGTAAAATGTATTATTTACATACATCGTATTTCTCACTACCTGAACCCCAGCGGACTGAGCATGAATTTGCATGGCTTTCACAATGGCCTCCACTCCCCCAGCAACAACAATTGCTGTGCAGTTTGCAGGGCTCCTTAATGCAATGGATCCCAGGGCTGCACAGCCTTGCTCTGCTACCAATGGCTGTTTGGCATGGGTTGTCATGGCAATGACAATAAGCCCCAGGCCCCCAGAATCAACAATAGAAGTCTTGACATCGTCATTTCCAGCTATAGCTCTTAGGAGAG
>Ga0126337_10002947_pt1 | contig 10985 bp, 7 predicted proteins | sample DipCmetagenome_FD_92527 | JGI IMG/M metagenome (GOLD analysis project Ga0126337, IMG submission 92527) | Coral microbial communities from La Bocana,Puerto Morelos, Mexico - Diploria C A metagenome | ecosystem: Host-associated > Invertebrates > Cnidaria > Coral | place: La Bocana,Puerto Morelos... | reverse complement strand
TTCCCTGAATCGCTCATTCAACAGAGAATAGACAAAAGGGTTGACAGCAGAATTGAGCATGAACATCGTGTCGGCAATGGCGTACGAGGCAGCACCAAACATAAAGATATCATAGTAGCTCAACACGTAAACCAATAAGGCAGTAATCCAACACACCCCAAAGATGGCACTGACAGTGATCACGCTCAAGGTGGCTCGCTTCCGCACTCTCAATACTCCCTAAAAATACAACGAAGAAAGAACTGGTGGAATAACCACAGAATGTAGAACACTTTATGAGGAATCAACTCATTTAATCCAGATGGGGGTATTCCCTCATTCAGTTAATAGACTGGGGTCAAACATTTTGAAAAGAACCCCCTAGAGGTACCAAGATCCTGTTTTGTGGGTGTGGATTGAATTTGTACTCCTAAGAGAGGTAAAGAGAGGTAAAGGTTAAGTCTGCATACGAGCCTAAGTGGCCCATCAGGCCGGAGCTTATCCCGGTTTCTGTACCATTAAGCGACTAGGAATATTGCTATTACCCCCCCCCCCCTGGATGGGATGCTAGTCCACTGCAGGGTTACCCCCAGCATTAAATTTGCCGGTTCCCATTTATACACCTGGGTGGAGTTAGGCACTGTGGGAGTTGAGTGTCTTGCCCAAGAACACAACACAATGTCCCGGGCCAGGGCTCGAACCCGGACCACTCGATCCGGAGTCGAGCTCACTAACCATGGGGCCACCGCGCCTCCCACACGCGAATATCTCCTGTCATTTTGTTTTCTGCTAAATACCCTGAGAGGTATCGAGAAAGCTCCCGCAGTAGATCTTTTGAAGCTGAACACTCTAAAAAAACCAAAACCGCCTTTTTAGCCATTAAAAGGTACGACAAGCTACCTCTCGTCCTTTACAACTAGAATTCCCCCCCAATACAGATTTGACCATCAAGTTCTTCAATCAACAAGAAACATTATATGTACAGTTAGTCAGGATTAGAAATAGTTTTTAAAAACAAAACACCCATGCATGATCATTTTGAATAATCCAGTCTCGAACAGTCTTGAGCAGTTTACTTTCTACTGTTGTACAAACATCTTATACGTTCACGACAATCATATCTTCAGTCAATATACAATGATTAAAGCTGTACAGCTAAGCTCAGCTCTAATATTTCATACTCTCAGGGGAAAAGAAAGATAGATTGAAATAGCCCTTAGTAAATCAATGACTGAACGCAAAAAACTATGATTTAGTTTTGAAGATCTTAAATAAGACCTTAGCTACAGTGACGGTTTGTTTTACATTTACATTATATATGAAGAATTGGCCATTTTCAAGTTACTTTTCGTCCAAGTTGTAATTGAGGACTGATGCAAAACCTCTCATATCAAAACAAATGTTGCACGAAGTCTCCGTTTAAATAGAGGCCAACGGTAACTCAGAAAACAGTCCAACTGTTCTACTCTTGGATCTCTTAAAATATGTGTTTTAATTTGCTTCTCGCTTCAAACAGCCTGATTGGCCAGGAAAAAAAGTTTTTCTCGAACTACTGTTAATTTTTTGGACGATTTTGGAGCGTCAAAATGGAAATCCACTTTGTGAATATTTCATGTTTTCGTTTATAGTAAATATTATATGGTAACCACGTGTATTTTATGGCAGATTCTACTATTAATGCAACAGCACTGAACTTGTTTCTTAACGGATTTTTATTTGTTCTCACCCTTTGACGATTAGCAAGCTCATTGTCATTCCTTTTGAACCACAACATATGCACCACTCTGGAGTATAAGCCAGTCATCACCATCAAGGGGATAAAAGCCAACCCAACAAGCCAGGTGGTCTCATTTGCCGCGCCCATCCACTGTTCAGGCCACATCCACTTGCAGTCACCAGTTTCTTTGTCGAAATTTGTAACAATTATCAGTGGAATGTTTAAAGTCCATGCAAAGATCCAGCATCCGGGAATAATAACCTAACATCGGTCAAAATAAAAACCATTCATAAACAAAATGAGATTTCATGTTAAACTAAACAGCCATCGGCACAAATAACCGGTTGATTGCTTTCGGGGCTTTTTTTTGGAACGCTGTGACTGGAAAAGAATTCACGTTCTCTTAAGGAAAGAATTTACAAAAGCTACAAACTGCGAGAAAAGTAGCATAGATTAACTATCTAAATTTGATATTCTTACTATTTGATCACAGAAACGATTAGTTTTTTTTTCATTTGTGCTAATAAGGCGATAAACTGTTGACAGCTAACGTAAAAAGGATCGATCTGCAGATATCTAACAAGCTAGGAGGTCTTAAGGAACGTCCAATGCTGTCACCATTTCCTGAATGCAGAAGGTAATAAAAAGAAAAATAAAACTATCGGAGGTGGGGTCAGTGAAACATAAGCACGCAGCAGGCTGTCACGTGATGATATTCAATACTTCACTTTCTTACGAAAGTGATAGTTTTGTGGGAGGCGTGATGGCCTCATGGTTAGTGCGCTTCGGAGCGAGAGCCCGGGTGTGCCGGTCAGGTGCATAAATGGGTACCGTGACCTTAATTCTGGGGCGTAGCCCTGCGACGGACTAGCATTCTATCCAGTGGGGAGTAGAAATACTCCTAGTATCTACATGCTACGGAAACCAGGATAACGTTCGACCTGATGAGCCATTTGGCTCGCATGCAGACTTTCGAAAGTATATTCGTAAACCCATGTAGTAATCAAAGCAGGGTTTCCAGTCCAGCGAGGACTTACTAAACTAAGTAGTAGTCCTCGCTGGACACTAAGTTTTTACAAACTTTTAACTGTTTTTTCTTCCCTCTCACCTTTAGTTTTCGCTTTGTGAGCTTTACTCTGCTACCGAGGGGACACATGACCGTGTAGTATCGTTCAACGGCGATGGCAACCAACGTGACAGATGAGGCAGCTGCTCCCACCCATGCCACGTTTCCAAATGTTAGAAACCTGCATAACCATGAACCAACGGCCCCATCTGGGTGAGTAAAGGCTCTCTTTAAGATGTGATTAGGAGCCACAAACGCCGCAAACGTGATGTCTGATATGGCTAGGTTCACAAGTAGATAATTGATGGGAGTCCTGTGGAGTTAATATCAATCTTGATTCAACTGTATAAAGCTCGATCTGGAACTTTATTCTTTAAAATAACAATTCAGAGAAGCCTGGAGAGTGTTAGGTGCTTATACTAGTGATTGATAATGTGCGACTCAAGAGAACAGGAATATTATAATGTTGTACTCAATCACTCAATCAATTTCACCCATGTGCGCAGATGGCCATGTGTTACTTATATGGCCTTCCCTCTGAAAACGTTTATCGCGAATCGTTATATGGGAAACCACAAAAAAGCCCTAGCTCCAGATAGTCTAGCACTTAGTTTCAACTTCGCAGCGAGGGAGTAATGTGTAACGAGCCAAAAGGATGTCTGTTTCGAGACTGTTTCCAAATATTACAGTTAGAGTTATACTACAATAGTCTAAGTTTACCTCATATCTTTATTTCTATTTATAATAAAACAAACGAGCACGTTTCCAACAATGTCAATAATGATAAGCGTGGTGAGTATTGTGGCTACGGCAATTTCACCCGGCATGTCTGAAGCCTGCCAATGTTTATAGTCACTTGACCTAACAAAGAAAAACACATGTTTCAAAACGCTTTACAAATTTAAATTGTCCCTGAGGACCTACATTGCACTAAATGTATTAGTCTCTCGATTTAAACAGAAGAAAGAGAGGTTAACGAAGGATGAAACGGAGTGGGACATAGTTGTTGATTGTTATTGACTAATGGTTGGGAACTAATTCTAAGCCAGGAGCTCCTCAGGAATCTTGGATGACAATTGTTGGCGTATCATTATCATAAACACATTTGGTCTGGTTAAAGTAATCAATAACAACTGTGCCATCTACTGGCAATCACTGATATTATAAGAATAAATTAAAATAATATTGAATGAGATATTCCTTTTTTAAAACGTCATATTTTGACATGTTTTTATCATTGAAAATATTGCAACGTATTTTAAAAGTCGGCACGACAACTCAATTTTGCACGTTCTTTCATACTATGATATTTTCATCGGGTAAATTTCATAGCAAAAACCCTAATTACACGAACATCTTTCACCATTGAAGCGTTATGTTGCATATTTGCGCCCAACACAAACTGGGATTATTTTAATTGTGTAATTCAAAACAATGTCATGATCGAAAATAGCCACTTGCAATCAAAGTAATTCCCAAGCTTTGTAAGTCTCATTGTAGGCAAGTCAAACTAACGTTCTAGATGTATTCAAGTCACAGTCATTTACTGAAGCTCTCGCCAAACGAGAGTCGTGGGACGGCAGCCCGCTCAAACTGTAGCAGAGTATACGACAGTCGGCTGGAGTCTTAAGGAGCACATTTGACCCTCCGGTATACTACACCGGTGGCAATGAATGCCCTCCTGTCAACTCGCGTTTTTCGTTTTCATTTGGTTCGATCTGAAGACTGCTGTTTTGCAATGGTTCAAAAGTCACAATTTTGGACATGTTTTTATTTTTTATTTTTTTTCTCATCAGCGACAAGGACAAGGACAACTGCACACTCACTGGCTAACCTTCTTTCTCTCGTGATGGCGCCCACCGACTCAAAATTCTGCTCCATAATTTCAGATTTATTATTAATGACTTCCGTTGGAGCTACTTTGCCGCAGCGAAACTGGGAGACAACTTGGTTTTCCTTTTTTTCAACTAGGTTAAACTTATGTTTTAGATGTAACTATGATCGCCCAGATGCCCATTTTACAATTCACTTACAAACTGTGCTATATTCTAAAAGACTTCTTTTAGCTCGTTTTCGTCGGTGGAATCTTGACCATTCTACACGATGTTTTGTACAGTTATTCTGACTGTTCTAGTTGACTCTGAATTATCAAGTGACTTGATTCTTTGTTCAGGGACTCACCTTCTATTCCTACAGCCGCCTTTAGCGTGTTCCTTCAGTACCTAACATTGTATTATTCACTGTTTTGATGACTACTTTTAGTTTTTCCCTGTGTTTCCTTGAAACGGAAGTCTCGTCATATTTGGAAAGAGGCGGATATTCAAGGGAACAGCCTTATGTGACGCAATTAAAAGCTGAGTGTCTGTGACAACAGAAGCGAATAAGACTGTGTTCTTAATGACACCTTTCAGTCTCCTCAAGCCGGGAGATGCGACAGTTATGGCCACCTGTAATACAAAGTTAATGTGAAAGCCGAAGCGTAAAAGTACATTAGTCTGCATAAAACCTATCTCAAATCTCTTTTATTTCGGACCGAACAAGATATTGCGGTGTGTTGATTGATATAGAAAAATTCCACTGTATTGAGGTCACCAGGTACAGAGTGTCGGATATACAAAGAACACTTCGCTCACGTTTTTCTAAAGAGTTCCATTTAAAATCCTTTGTAGTTGGATATTTGCAAGAACATGTCTATTTTCAGCAAGTAGTATATTGACACAATTTATCTCATTAACTATCTACGGAGGTCATTTTTAGTTCAATTGAAAACTGTGACTGATGTGCACTTCACATTTTTATTGAGAATTTCATAGGGTCATAGTTTTGTTTGCATTGGGCAAAAATGCACCTGTAGTAATCTTTCAAAATTCATTTTTTTTGGTAAAAAAAATTAATTGAATATGGTAGATTTGACGCACTCAGTTTCTATAATCTAACTAACAAACTGTACTGTTGATAAATGGAAATGTAGGAGGAAAGCGATGTTTGTAAAGCAATACGACCGCAAAAACCTATTGATGAAAAATAATATGAATAAAGAAAATAATGGCTGTCAAAGCTCTTGCTATCAGGTCTCTGGACCACAAGGCAAATAGGTGTAACACCTAAACCAATAAAAAAACGACTAAATGAATATCACTTACCTTCTCACTGTAACTACAATGGATGAAAGACACACAGCGAGTGAAACTGACCGAGGGCTCAAAACATTGATCTCATCAAATTGTAAGAGACACCAGCGGATTTCCGAGGATGGACATTTGCTGTAGCCGTATTGTCATGAAATCAGGATGTATAAAAGAAAATGATTTATTCTTTCTAATTTGTGCGCTCTCAATTTGGTGAAATTGACAGGTCATATTTTTGAGACTTTCGCGATTGTACGAAATCAAAGGGGGAAAAGGCGTTAACATTCAGTTAAGCGAAAATATCTACACGCTCTGAACAATAAAATAAGAAGGCAGCTTTTCATTTGACTAGCATGCTGGCACGACTTTAAACATATTCCTTTCCTAAGTTATTGTAGTTTTGTAATTTTCTATTTAAATGTGTGATAAGTGTTTTAGAGCAAATAAAGCATTGTTGTTTTTGGCATGCATATGACCGCGTGTGGTCGCGTTCATAGCACACGGGGTGTAGCGTACTTGACTGAGTTCGCCAGGTCAGACACGGAAAAATAACAGGCGAACAGCAGACTTCAAGGAGACGTTCTGATTGAACTGATCATGGATCAGGCTAGCCGACCGTCACAATACTTGCGGTAAAAACTAAAAAAGAATGCATGATCGTCTAAGCTAAGGAAACGAGCAAAATGGAAATTCGGAGGCGAAAATGAGAAGGAAAAATTCATGGGAACTTAGTGATCGTGACTTACGTCTGATCTTGCCTCAGAGTGAAAAATAACTCCAACTTATGAAAACTCCCAAAAACTCCTTTATACGGCCACAGCAACTCCTTAAAACAGATTTGTTTGCGTGGGAGGAGACATACTTCTATGACGTAAAGGAAACTCAATAAAGCAACTCTTCGTGCGGCTAGCAATAAACGGATGATTTAAAGTCACGAAATTAAAATGAAGCAAGGGTACATTAAAAGAAAGCAAACAGTGTTTGTAAACAAACCTTTCTTTGTTTTTTGTGTGAAGTAACGTCAGCCGTGTTGAGAAAATAAAAATGGTCATTCGAAAAGAGAACGTGACGAAATAGACAGGGTAAGAGGAATAGAAACTATCATTTAGAAACTAATTTTGCGCGGCTTAAATAACAAGCCATTTCCTTACCGAGAAATAGGACTTCCTGGTGGGTATAACATTCATGTTGATTTTGTTTCTACATTTTACTTTTGATTTTGTTTTTACATTTTACTGGAGTCTACTCAGACACCACTAACAAATTGACTGAGGCTGGTTTCACTCTATTCCTCAAGCAACTTTACATTCCAGCGTCTTGAATGGATATTATGACCAAAAAGCTAAAAATGTTCAAGGAATTCGAAAGTGTTATAGAAAGTCAACAGAAAAGGAAAAGTTCTGCTGCGGAAAGCTGTGAAAATTCTATAGATAAAAAGCCTAACTTATTGAAGTGTCCACAGGGAGGTTCAAGACATATATATTCGTGTTTTTTTTTTTAAATTCGGATTTTTTTTTTTGAGTTATTAGTTATTTTAACTGATAACTGAGAAATCGCTATAAAATTATTCCTTAATGACAGGAGCCCCTGACCATTGGTCACGGGCTCGTTTAAAAATATTTCATTACTCAGAAATACCGCATATGAATCACACAGATTCATAATGCGTTTAATACGCTGTATTCTTAAGACGTGCTGAAAATCCATGGTTACTGTGACACTTGTGACGTCAGTCACTTTCATTGTAAAGAGTTCGTCACGCAATCATGAACGCGTGACGAACCCCTAAGAATTTGAGGCTAGCTTGTTCGGTGAAGGTGGTTGGATATTGGCCAAGTGTATTTTTTGCGTGCTTAAACACCAAAAAAGAATGAGACCAATATCCAGCTATCTTCACCGAATAAGCTTGGTCAAAAAGGATTGATTAAAACTTTTCTTGCCAGACACAGCAGGTACTTCCGAACGAACAAAGACAGTGCCATTTTGCCTGCCCGAGTAGCCAATCACAGCGCAGGACACGGTTCATCTTGCCATATAATAACATTCGATACTGCAGGCGGCCGGTCAGCTTTTTTCTAACAAAAACTCACCCTCTAAGCCCTTTCTGAATTTTTATAGAAAAAAAAAACAAAAACAGCGACAAGAAGAAAATAAAACAAGCTTTACAGTCAAACTTGTTACTCGAACTTGTAAAGGATTCGTTCTTATGAACTGACTACTGAAAAAGTTAACCCACCAGTCGCTTAACTATTAGTTAAAAAAAATGACCAGCGAGTTCAATATTCAAATAATGAAATAATTTTTGCATTATTGAAATGACTGGCGGGTCCAATATTCAAACAATCAATTCGTTAATGTAACCTTGAGGGGTACGCTTTACTTGGTTTGACTCAGGTAAGGAGTCATTATAAGTTCGAGTAACAAGTGGAAAAAAAACCTTGTGCCGAGATTATTTACATTGTATTGGAAACGTTTGTGCTGTTTAAATGTCGTCTCAAAAGAAATCATTTATAACAATACCAAAATGCAAAAAGGACTGAAATATATAATATACTATACTGTACTTCTGGCATAAGGTTTTTGTCAATTAAAACTGAAATTGCTGGATTTCTTTTCGGATCTCGTCTTAAACCTTTCACGGATTCTTCTTTTTGTACTTAAACTTACAACACTCATCTGTGTCTAGCATTAAATGGTGTATCTCGTTTAAATTACAAATACCAGTAACAAAACTCATGAAATTCTTAAAAAAAATCGGAGGGTAATTTTTAAGGCATAGCAACTGACCACTCAGCCGAATTACAATGAAATGAATACCTTTTTCCAACAAAGGTGAGGGCAAACACGCCAAAGCCATGAACACGTTAAAGTGACAGGGCCGCCCTAAAAATCATTAAATTCTTAAAAAATTCTGAGAATAGTTTCTCAAGCATAACTGATTAAATTAATATGTAATTTTTTTTTAAAAAGGAAGACAAAAAACATTTTTGGGCTCTACAGTAAACTTGTAAATGTAACCCAGTGTTGCCAGTCTTTCTTTTGAATACGCGACCACAACACGAAATGCGCGCTGTGATTGTTAGGTTGACGTAATTTATTCTGAATTATGACGCACAGATATGGTTGCTTTATCAGTGGACTGCATGAACGTTTGGACGGATTCCATTCTTCTCCGAGGATGGGAGCTATTACGAGACAGATTCTCATTTCCCTGGTGATCTGTTTATTCACTGCTGGTCTTCACTGCTCTATTTTGAAAAATCGTAAGTTTTGTAAATATTTGTGGGTTTCTTTAGCGTTTCCTATTTTCACAGACTAGATTTTTTTTGCTGTTCTTGATGTAACCAAAATATTACTAGTAAGAAACTGTCCTTACACCGAAGTAAGGTAAAGATCAACTTTTGCCAAAAAGTCAAAAAAAACTAGGGGCCACCGTGCTCGTTTTCGAGAAAAGACGTGTTGACGACCATCTGTTTTTAGAGGTTTTCGTATAGTAAGACGATGTTAGCTTACAACTATCTGTCATAAAAAAAAGTTTCAGGGACATTATTGAAATCTAGATCAGGTAAACGTACCTAAACGTAAATTGCAGTTGAAGTTAGCGCACTCGGTGTCAGCCCTACGCTTGCTTCATGATTTCTTTCTTAGCGCGCGCTATGTATGGCATGACGTCACAATTTTGAAAGGAATGTAAACGGGAGGTTTCTCGCGTTGACGGCGTGGCCGTGCAAGGTGAGTGTCACGACTTCAAGAAAAGCCTTTTGCGGCAGTTAGTTACGCCTTGTTCGAACATCCGGCCTTCCCTGTGGACTCAGCATATTATTTAATCGCTGTTTCAGTATTGCTCACGGGGCTCGGATTGCGCTCAGCTTGGGCGAGCTCCGCGAGCTCTTCCTTTTACCGCTCTAAGTAAATAAACAGGTCCACAAAATTGAATTACATGCGGATTTTTCAACGCTAATTAACTGCTAATTAACACTAATTAACAGCTTGAAGATTATATTTTATCTTATATAATATATTATGACTTAGCATTTCCGAGCTACGCCGTAATATTGGGATCGAAGTTTGCTCTTTTCTGAGCAAAATACGTAAGGCCTTCTCGACAAGGAATAAAAATTGTTCAGTTTTTGACAAAGTTTAGAATCGAATTTTTCTTTCCTACATATGTACAGGTAGTCTCCTCTACAGCCATATCCCATTAAAAGGGTTGCGGAGTTAACTATAGCATTAGTGATCGTTAGGGACACGATGCTAAATGAATATTTACAAGACGGAGAATTGAAGGATGAAGTTGAAAATTTATTGTTCATGGGCATGATGTTTGCTCCCTCAAAACGTCGGCAACCTCGTTCCCAGGGACTTTTCCCTGGCTTGGCCCCGCCCCCCAAGCCAGGGAAAAGTCCCTGGGAACGAGGTTGAAAACGTCGGGTATTTTAAGATTTGGTGAGCTGCAGGGTACTTTGACTATATAAGTTATCAGTTGGGCTTAAATCAGGATCATCGTATATTACATTATTTTCCTCTTCATCACCAGACCTACCATCCAATGTGGTGAATGTCGCTTATAAAAGACCTGCTATGCAAATCAGTACATGGGCTAATTATTGGGCTAATAATGCAGTAGACGGAAAACGGAATAGCTTAGTGGAATATAACAGCTGTGCTCAAACTCAGAAGGAAACGGATCCATGGTGGGGAGTTTATTTAGGAAAGAGTGTTTGGGTGGAGAGCGTTCTCATTGCAAGCAGAACAGACTCGGACCATAAAGAATTATCAAATGTTGAGATCAGAATAGGTACATCATCTAACCATTACTTTATAATGCTCTGTGATGTATGGTTTCTACAGGTACCACCGCTGCTTCAGGAGGAGGCAGGGATAAGGTTCCGAAAAAAAGAACTTTCAAATCCGTCTTAAAATCAGATTGGACACATGTGGAGTAAAGTGTTAAAAAAAACATTCCATTATCTGATACTGCTTATCCATTATTTTTATGGAATGAAAATTATTCAGAACCTTTTTCTTGAGAATTTTTCTGGTATACTGCTTGATGTCTAACGCATTGTTACCCTTACTGATGATGATATTAAGA
>Ga0126337_10002945_pt1 | contig 10988 bp, 8 predicted proteins | sample DipCmetagenome_FD_92527 | JGI IMG/M metagenome (GOLD analysis project Ga0126337, IMG submission 92527) | Coral microbial communities from La Bocana,Puerto Morelos, Mexico - Diploria C A metagenome | ecosystem: Host-associated > Invertebrates > Cnidaria > Coral | place: La Bocana,Puerto Morelos... | reverse complement strand
GAATATCACTCGGAATTAGCACGTGTCTAGTGGGACACTACCACCAGCGCTAAATCGCTGAAAACGCTTCAAAACGGCCTCAAACACCGTGAAACAACAAAGAATATGAAAGGAAAGCAAGACAAGTCAGTTTTATCCACAAAACATTAAATTTTAGGTATTTAAAGCAAATTCGTAAAGTTCCCATACAAATCATTGTAAACCGCATCTTTGTAACACAACACCACTCGTAGTCAAGAGTCACGTTCGCGTACGTTTCGTTTACAAATTAATTTCCTCTCATCTCACGCTTGGGCCGCCTGTGTTGAAGATAACTTTCATTCCACTATGTGTCCATGAATTAATGATTAATATGTACTTTTTTTCCTATTACTATGACGCAAGTTAAGTCCAGTAGACCAATTTATGATAAACTGTCGCTTCTCATTTAGTCATTTGAATTTGAGTATGATATTTTACTATATTATTCTAAGTAAAAACAGCAGTAAGCCACATGCAGTCCCAGACTGCCTATTTTTTCAATTGTTGGGATAAAGCAATTTTAGTAAACTAAAAGAAGCAAATTTCTTGTTTTTTCTTGGTAGAATGACAGCCTCAGGTGAAGAAGAATCGTCTTTTGATTCCTCTAGTGATGTTTGAGCCAGGTAAGAACAAGTGTTCCACGATGGCGAGTGAACTTAATTTGCTCTTCTGACACTTAAACTTTTATTTTATTTCAGGTGACATTTAAAAGGAAAAAGTTCATTTTCGGTTCGCTCTAGTAAAAACCACCATGCATGCCCACGACTTTTGTATTCCTGTGATCGTTGTTCATGTGAGATCCGTCTTTACCTTCGATGCTCGACGGTGTTTCAGATTGCTATTAAAGATCACGTGACAGTGTCTGGTGATTATCTCGTGGAGGACCAGGATTCACTTTAACTTTTGTCTTTTTTTACAGTTTTGACTTTGCATAACCGTTATAGAGATGAACAAAGTGTTACATATTGAATTTATAAATTAAAAGTATGTGAAAATGGCAAATCTATTTACAGTGGTGTTAATTGAAGTGCTTGCCGCTCAGACAATTTAAAGACCATTTTGCAGTTGTCTGCTTAGTGACCTGGCCTTCGAATGACAGGGAGGCTGGAGGTGACCAGTGCCATTCAAAGGCCAGGTCACTTAGCAGACAACTGTAAAATGGTCTATTGTGTTAAGACACGTTGTCATCAAACCAACTTGTTTGATTAATCTAACCAAAGTGCATTTAAATGTTTCCACTTTTAAAAAAAAAGGTTGCATGCCTTGCATGTCTATGTTTCAAGTGCAATGCAGGACTCTGTGTTCTTCCACACCTTGACCCTTAGCCTCTAGCATGAAGTAGTGCCAGTTGTCAAAACAATATATATACCTAATTGTTTGTGAGGCAAGTTCTTTTTCAAAAACCCAGGTGTAACAACTTCTATGAGATGGGTAATTCCAGTGAAATTCATCACTGACAGCAGTACATAAAGGAGACAGCATTGACACAGGTGTGTCATGATCATGTTCACCATTCTGTTCTTATATCCTTGCCACTGCATCAGTCATCAGGAAACCACCTTGAGCATTTCTCAGTTACTCAACTTTCAGTTGCTGTTCTAAATATTGTAATGCTTGCTAAGATAATCTAATACTGTGGCTGTGCTTTTGAGCTCACTAAACACTCTTCTGTCTGTTAAGAAAAACAAAAATTAAAACAAAATCATAAATCTAACAAGTGTACTGTATTTAGCAGTTTTCAATTGACTGCAAGTTATTGTCATCAGCAAAATAATGTCTACAGTAGATATGAGGTATGTAAAGATATGACTTATCATCACAGTTATACACACAACTTAAGCAGTTGTGAAATTAAAGACTGAAAACAATTCAGGCCTAAACGGGATTGGAACCCATGACCTCTGTGATGCCGTTGCAGTGCTCCGCTAACTGAGCTATCAAGCCAACTGGGAGTTAGTCACATTGAGTGTTCATAATTCAGGCCTCAATTTCTTTCAGGCTTTAATTTCATAAGTTATGTTGTGTGTGTAACTGTCATGATCAATCATGTCTTTATAATCTTTCTCCACAGTTCAAATATATGATCTTTTATTTATTCATCTGCATATGATGTACTGGTATGTGTTTGTGCTTTTTCTAACCTGCTTTAGTGGTCACTTTTTCCAACATGTATATCAAATGATGGTGAAAACAAGTAAATGGAGTGCCAAGAGAAAGAGCAATATCAACCTGCAATGTTTCAATGAACAGCAAACAATGTGTTTAAGTTAAGAGCAAAGAACATTTTATCAGAAATAAAGTTCCTGTATCCTTCAGTGGTGTGCAAAATAATTCAAGACAAGAATTCTTTATTTTGGGCATTGCTGTTTCAGAGAGGGCAGCTACATGTAAGCTAGTAGGCTAGACTTCAGAGACCAGTGAAAATCAAGACTAAAAATAGGAACAAGTGCATTTCTTCAATAGCATTTCTTTACATACTTTGACAGGTAAAAAATGGTGGCATTTCATAATTAATTAACACTCTACTATACTGTACATGGGACCAGAATCCTTGACGACTCAAGGTGGCTCAGTGAGCTGTTTGAACAGCCGAGTAATAATACATGTATCTCAGAATTCTCACAAGGTAAATTAAATGACATGTACTAAATATTTGACTATATACATGTATGAATATTGAATGAATAGCTCTATCCTCCCTCCAAAACTTACCCAATCTCTTACACACTGTAGGGGGGTACAATTATATCCTGCATACATGGCTGGGTTGTTTAATATTCCCCTGGCAGCCATGACACCTGTAGTTAGTTTCATACAAAAGTGCATGAGAACAACTTATGTACATGAACAGTTATTTTCATATTTTCATTTCACAGTTTGAGAAAACAGACTTAGGCTTGCAATTTACTTTGACAGTAAATGCACCAAATAAATGTATTTGATACAAAATACCGGTAATACTAAAATTAAAACACCCACTGAATAGTCATCTGACCCTTACAATAAGTACCAGTAATTAATGGACAAATTCCTATCTACATGCATTTACAAGAGCTTGTTAGAATACAGATTGGACCATATAACTTAAGATCTATTAACAAGGGTCTCATGCTGCAAGCATCACATATGTTACAACAAAGAAAACACTAGTCTAGGTGATCATGCTTAAATGTCTGCAGCACCCAAACTTTTCTTAAACTTTTTATCAGCTTTTTAGTTCAGCTTTTATTAACTTAGGATTTTTAATTAGATAGGGTTTTTAATGGTTCTCATAATTAGATAAGATTTCATTTTAATTAAGTAGCAGAATGTAATTTCGAACATTAATAATCTACCTTTTCAGTTTTTGTTAGGATATACGTTGAATATTTTTACTAAGTGGATTTTAATTTTATCTTTTTAGGATTTCTATATGTCATAATTATTGTATATACAGTAAATGTTAATTTGCACCATACATATGTTAAATAGTTTAATCAATACCATTGACTCCAGTTACTTGATGGACATTTCTGACATCGGATTCACACTTGATGTCTCCATTGGCCACGACAGGGATGGACAGACTTTCTTTTACCTGCAGTGAAGACACGAGGTAGCTTTTAAGCTGCAAAAGATCTAGATCTATGAAGTTTTTACGACCACCTTGTTCAGCGTAATTATAACTACATACACGTACATTAACCCATTTACGTCTGGAGCTTTTTGCCAAAAACACATTTTTGGACATCTTGGGTATTTTCACCCTGGAAATGAAATCCTTTCAAATCCTTTCCTTCGAAATCCTTTCAAATTGCATTAGCCTAAAGGCTCTTGCAATTTTCAAAGAATTTTTTAATATCACCTGAAGCCTAAATCATTGATTGCATTCCCATTCACGTAAGAACACATTCATACTTATTTCTACTCAATACCAGTCTAATAGTGTCCCAGTTGGCTGGTTCACCTCTCTGTTTAGTTGTTCTACCATGTACAGTGATCCACGCCACACCAGCCTTTTCAGCTTGTTGACAAAGCTGAACTGTTTTCCTGACAAGATAACAAAAAAAAAATATGTCAAGCAGGCATATCTTGCCAAGAAATTTTACTGTGCAGTACATGTACTTTTGTACACCCAGAAGGTTGGTAGGACAAATCTGTGTTTGAGCCTAGGTTCTCATCATACTGGGGCTCGCTCCACTTTCCATAACGTTAACTAAGAATATTTCAACAATACCATACCCCCTGAATGCCCTGCTAACTAGTCCATCACAGGGTCACCCTCAGCATTAAATCTGCCAGTACTTAATTCTACACACCTTGTTGGAAGAGGTACTGTGAGAATAATAAAAGTGCCTTGCCCAAGAACACAACATAACGGCCCTCAGGCCACTGCTGGGACCAAACTGATTGATCCAGTAAGAGTCCAACAAATTAACTACAGGCTGCCACAACTCCCATGACCCAGAAGGCTCAGAACAAAATTTGTGCTACTGAAGCTGGCTTGAGATTAAAAGGTGACTGAGAATTTCTTTGAAAGCATTTAATTTTTATTACAGTTTGAATTTACCAATAGGAGTATCAAGGGGAGAAATAGCTAAGATTTCAACTGAATAAAAATATCTATAGTGTAGCCACCATTGCTCCCAGTGTCTCTCTTCTTTCTAAGACTAGAGACCCTGGGAATGAGGTTGCAGTGTACCTTGCATCGTCATGTATTCTGATCTTGATTGACACAGGCAGTCCTGGAACGCGAGACACAGTCTGTCTCACAATGTCCTTAATTAATGAAGGTGTTCTGATTAATTTGGCACCATAACCCTCTTGCATAGCCCACCTGGAATAGATCAAAAATGAGCTGTCAATCTGCAGATTTCATCTGATATTTTATCATATTCATATGCACGATGTTACAATGATTTAAGATTTACTTTTTTATCAGTTTTAAATATTTACCAAACTACATGCTACTTCAAAAATAGTTTCTTAGCAACACAGAATGATTTACTGTCTTTTAAGTTTATTTCTACGAAAGGAAGATATCAAATGTACCAAATTATAATTGGTACCCTAGATGAGAAAAATAACTTTACCTAAGCAATCCTGAAAATTGGAAATCTGAGTGAAATTATTAATTTAATAATTAATTTTTTAATTATTAAAAATTATTAAGTCACAAAGTCTTGTTTTTGTAGCTGCCTTTCTCCAAGTCTAAAATTGTTTTACAGTCAGTGGAATTTAATAACTATTTTCTAGTACTGTCTAATAATCTTAAATGTTCCAAATCACCTTTGAGGGCAGCCACAATTGAGGTCAACACCATCAACAAACCTAGGAGAAAAAGGTTCTCATCTTGAATTATAAGAATAAAGTGCTAAGGCTGAACATCTGCTGGGACAATACAAGCAAATGTCATAGCAAAGACTTAAGTTCAGATTTGCTCAACTCACGGTGATACAATTTCAGCTGCTTCAGCGAATTCTTTGGGGTTGCTCGCAGCAAACTGAACAATCAATGGACGATCACCTAAAGATAGAGATTGAAATTCTATGTTAAAAGAATGCACAACTCAATAATTTTGAGAATAAATACTATTAAAAACTACATTGTGTATCATGCTGTATGGAAAATGGGCACCTGGGATAACAAGGGACCTCAACTGGGACCACCCAGCCCCTAGATAGTGTAACACTCCCATAGCTGTCAATCTCCTCAATTCAGCCACAAGCCCCCATGCAGCCTTCCAGGTACCTGTCACACTGAGTTAATGGTTGAGATGGGGAGGGACCTCACTGCGTTTGATCTGTACTCATGACCAAGGTCAAGATTCTCCCATACAGACCTCCTACCTGGTCAATAAGAACTAACTATAAAAAATACATGTACCTGAATTAGTGGTAAATTCCATGTCTCTGGCTTTAATTGACTTAACAAATGAGTCAGAGACTATCATTGGAGTGTATGCCAAGTCACATCCATATCTGCATTCAATCAACAAATTTTAATGTTCATGCATTTAAAATAAAATCTTGAAGTTAACTTGAAATCTGAGGTTTACTTGAATAATTTTACTGACGTTTACTCTTAAGTTACTTGAAATGTACATTTTACAACCCCAGTGTTCCTGATGTACATGATTGTGTAAAACCGAGAGATAATAAGACTCAGCAAGGAAAAATCTGGAAGTGTGTAAACAGAAAATATATTGGGGTACCAATACTATTTGACAGAGGATAGAGAAGGGACTATCAGGCCAACAGAAGCACGGAATATCGTATGGACAGCTAGATCACAGTTGGACTTTAAAATTCAGACAGGAGATGTTCATGGACCCCTCCTGACAGGGCCTCATTCTTACTAGATTTTTATCAAATGTTTTTAAAATTACCTTCTCACCAAGGACCGAAATGGTAACCTGAAACGGTATAGAAGAAAATCTGCATTTCAATAATAAGCTTAAGCTATCTGACTGACTAGATAAGTTGTTGATATTACACATTAAACAATAATTGGCAAGTAGATTAAACCAAGAGATTAAAAAATTGTATTATCAGGATATGATAGAACATTTAGTTATTTTCTGTTTAAAATCACCATCATCCCGTTGTTGTTTTTAATTTAAAATCCCAAAGTCAAAATGTACCGCGGCTGAAATAAACACAAGCTTTTAGTATCAATCTGCAATAACTGAGTTTGATTTCTCGCGAACTGAATAATGGCTACTTACTTCGAATACCTGACCATTGGTGCACATATACGCACGATCTCTCTTTCTTCGAAGAGTTCCAAAGGCTTCTTAAAGTTAAAAACAGTGTCTTCGAATTCTTCACTTTCTTCATCTGCGTCCGCCATGATTAATATTACCCAGCGTGCACTTCGTGCATCGTGGATGCGTAGTACACAACATGGTTCGAGCGTCGTGCGCACTTCCTTCGATCAGCAACTTTCAAGTGTTTTGTCTTGGCGAAGGTACAACCCTATATATAGGAAAGGCTTAGAAGCCAGCATGACTGATCTTCCGGCAGGATACTATAGGACAGAACTAAACAGAACCGTGTGGGAAGTGCCTGAGAAGTATACAGATCTCAGTCCGATTGGAACTGGTGCATATGGACAAGTATGGTAAGAGGAGTTCAGAGCCTGAGTGCATGTATGTTCCGTGTTCTTTTACACGTTTTCCAAAAAAATGTTGTGCGATTTGTAGCTTGTTTTCTTTACTGTTTTTCTTGTGTGTTCCGGATGTCTGCCGAAGTAGGTTTTCTTGGTTGTGCTTCCAAAGGTTGAAATCACTTAATTCGAAGCCTCGAATCCTAGCTTGCCAAGTAGGGTTTCATAATGTTAATGCTTCGCAACTATAGGCCTACAAAAATACAAAAAAATACAAAAATACTAGATACCTTGATATAGTACCTTTTACATCTCTTTTTTGAAGTAAATCTGTTGCTTAAAAAATCGCCATTGATGCATCGAGTTGAACTTGTCTTTGCCGAATAATTAGACATAAATACTAGTTAGGTTGAAGCGTAATTAAACAAGCAGTTTCAAAAGGTACAACATGAAAGTACTTACTGGGGTAATAGGTTCCGAGTGGAGTTCAAGTCACTCTGTTACTATACTTCCGCTTTGCTTAACCATAAAATGATTACAGATAGATCGACTTGCATGCCATCATAACTGTAACTAAATTCAGGTAAATTAGCCATTTATTTCATGGCAAAGCAACACTGCAGTGAGTTGTTTAAATACTGTGGAACGACGATTTAACTAATATAACCTCCATTTTAAGTCCTCAGCGTAACGAACCATTTTCCTGGCCCCAGTGATAGACCTTGTTGAAGCGAACATAATATTTATTTGCCAGGCCCTTCATTATATTGAGGTTCCTCTGTAATTTTGCAACAAGTGAAAACTGCCTCATGTAATAACAGACCTAAAATCAATATGTCTTGCATCTGGATGTACATGTATTCATCACTTCAAGCATTATGCATTGTATAAAGCAGAACTGAGTTCTACTTTTTGCATCGAGCACAGTAACACTCTGCATTAGTAATTTTGTGTATCGACAGGGGAGTTACACATTCAGCATTTGCTGCGAGGCTTTTTTCCAGCAGCAGGAAAAAACGTGTGAGATATGACTCAGGTGTATAAACCATTGTCTAGTGTACAAATTTACAGTAAGGGAATCAAACCATGAACACTTGACACTTTTTTGAATTTTATGACTATTAAATGAAGGTATTGGATTAACAGTCTTTATACACCATAAAAATGCTACAAACATGGTGTTCTCTCTGTTAGTAACAATTTCAATTGATTTTCAAGTCAAACTAATACATGTACAGCTTTACGTACAAGTGGCATGATCCACAAAGTCCCTTTTGGTACAGCTTTAACCATACAATACAAACAGAAACAGACAGTTCACTTCAGGTTCTCATTCAACATCTGTCTCAGTTGTCATGGTGGTTACTTTGACTGATTTACTAGAAATAAAATGTCAGGCACTGCCAGGGGGAATGACAGCATTCTGACAGGAAAAGGCATGTTCATGGTAAACATAACAATGTGGTGGTAATTTGTATGCATGTGGCAATGTGTTATCACATGTGGCACTGTTGTGGTAGTGACAACTGGTCACTCTATTCTCCCAGGAATATATTTACACCTGCTTTCAGTGTAACGTGCATAGGGGATGTCTTTTGACCATCTTTTGGCATGCTGTGCTAATTTCAGTGGTGTTTAACCTGAGTATTGCCTGGTATAATTAGCTTCATAAGTAATGTAAACATTATAAGTATTGTAATCACTGTAAGTATTGTACGTTGTGCTGTAATAAAAACAAATTATGTAACAAAAAAGAAACAAAACAAAAGAAAACCAAAGTATTTAAGCTGTGGTGTTTGAAATCGTGTGGAATCAGTCTCTGATTGCACAAAATCTCAAAAGGCAATTTTGTGGTGCTAGAAGGTTCTTGAAAATGAAACAGAAAACCAAAGATGTGATTGGCTAGTTTTGACTAAGGAATGTGGTTTAGTTGCGAGGAACAGCATTGTGTGTCATCCCAAAAATGGCTACAGAGGAGACTAGTACATTATTTTCCCAAGTATTTAATAGCTGCAAAACCGTGGTTGCATGATCACCATTGACTTACTAAAACCTAATTCTTCATTTAACAACTTACAGCTCTGCAACAAATACTGCCACAGGAGATCCAGTTGCCATAAAGAAACTATCAAGACCTTTCCAGACGACAATGCATGCTAAGAGATCCTTTAGAGAACTGAAGCTTTTACGCCATATGAACCATGAGAATGTAAGCTTGTGTAAACATGTCTGCTCATGTATGAGAGCTACTGTATGTTGAATTTAACTCTGAGAATTTTTTCTAGAATATATATGTTGTGGATCAATAGTATAACCCTTGGTACAAATTGGTATTTTCTATTTATTTTGTTCGTTACCATATACATTGTCAGTAATATACAGTATTGCTGTACACCAGAACAAAGGGAAATGCCGAATTATACCAAAAGTGAAATGGAATCAGTACAACACCTACACATGAGAACTTGATATGCAAGGATTATTTGCATGTTAATTCAATGTTGGACTTGTCATAGACACTCACCCCTCTTACACAGGGTGATGTTGAGTTATGTGTTTTTATCATGGATTTATATTATCAAATTAATTATCCTATGGAATTGTCCTGTTACGGTATATATACATGTATGTGTGCTAATTAAATCAACTCTAACCCATTCCCCTTATTAAAGGGCCATGGAAGACTGATTTGTACTGTTAAGTAATATGAGAGTAGCAAAGGGGAGATGGCACATGCACGGTAGTCTGAATGTCTTCCCATACCCTTCAACACTTTACGCTTCCTTACTGGTGGCCCACCTTTATAAACATAAAAAAAAGGTGTTTAAAGCCTAAATTTCTCATACTTCTCAGCACTTGACTCTGGTTTTCATAGCATGAAGCAGATAGGAATTTTGCAACTCCCCCCCTCCTCCATAGATGGGATGCTGGCCCTTTAAAGGCTGCTTCTGCGCATGTTGTCAGGTTGCTATTTCGTGACATACTGGTCATGTTACTTATTAATAATAATTTACTTCTTAGGTCATTGGTTTACTGGATGTGTTTACTCCTGATACAACATTTGAAACATTTCAAGATGTGTAAGTAGCTATGCTGTATTTTACTTTGAAGTAATACAGTTATTATGTGTAAATTTGTTGATCAGGACCTGACTTGTGTAAAAGATGGTTAACGTTATCCACTGGATAAATCATAATCATTTGGATCGTGTTTCTGTGGATCGCTATTCAATTTGGATTCAACCATGAATATAGCCTTTAAACCGCACAGACCAAAACAATCTCATTTCTCATTTGAATAAACTGGACATACATGTAGACCTCATAAGAAATGTTTAGTTTAGTTTTTAGTAAGAATAATCCAGTACATTGTACATAAAATTATTCCAAGGTATGTAGGGGTTTCATTAATGTTCACAGCAGGAGGCCATTGGTTTTTAGAGGCCAGCAAAACTTTTTTTAACTTCTTTTTAAGAAAACTCTCCTCTAGATGGTCGAACCAGTCAGGAAAAATCTTCCTCATGGCAGGTCAATTTTCCCAGTTCTGTCCCTACGAGTGTATGCAGTCCAGCAACTCACCATTAACACACAAAACCCTGAACTTGTAGACAGTATGTTGACTTTTTAAGTGATCTTTTCCTTGTGAACAATAGCTACATGGTGACTGCTCTCATGGGAGCTGATCTAAACAGCATTCTCAAGTGCCAGAAGCTCACAGATGAGCATGTCCAGTTTCTAGTGTATCAGATAGTAAGGGGGCTCAAGGTAGGCACAGATTACATGTTTGTTTAAATGTTGATTATGGCAATCCAAGCTCCAGTGGTCCAAAGGGCCGCCAAGTTCAGATTGCACAGATTGCTTTTCTCACAGACATCATGGCTG
>Ga0126337_10002941_pt1 | contig 10993 bp, 6 predicted proteins | sample DipCmetagenome_FD_92527 | JGI IMG/M metagenome (GOLD analysis project Ga0126337, IMG submission 92527) | Coral microbial communities from La Bocana,Puerto Morelos, Mexico - Diploria C A metagenome | ecosystem: Host-associated > Invertebrates > Cnidaria > Coral | place: La Bocana,Puerto Morelos... | reverse complement strand
CACTAGGGACCCAACGCATGTTTTCGTGCGGCGTGAAACATGCTTTAAAGAGATGAATAAGTAAATTGTAATGTAAATTTTTTGGAAGTAACGAGTCAAGTAAAATAAACGTGCGCTTTCGAGAGGCAACTCTCAGTTGATCCTCGTAGTGTAGTGGTGTAGAAGAGAGACTAGTAAGCGAGAGGTATGCGAAAGATAACGGGTTCGAGACCTGCAGGGGTACAAAGAAAAAAGGGAAAAAAAATGCGCAAGGAGCCTGGATAATATGGAGGAGAAAAAGAGAGAGGAATGGAGGTAGGGGAAGCTGAGAATCAGCGAAAAGACAGCGCGCAAATGCGCGCAATGAAATCCTCTTCTATTCATATAGTAAGTAGTAATTATCAATATATATATTCAATGCCTTCGGGAGTTTCTATTGTCTTCGAAAACAATAGAGCGCATACATAATTAATCATTCTGCATGCATAATAAATGTATGGGGTTATACGGAAATCTTTCCACTACGAGTATTCCTTCGGCTACAACACAGCACCAAGCAGAAAGAAGGGGAAGGCAATATGCCAAATCCCAATTTACCTCAAGTTTCTCCTCAGCCGTTAGTTAACCTGCCGGCCCCCGGCGGCCGCTATCTGTCCAACTTGTCTTGCTGCCGGCAACGGTCCAGCTTGCCCAGCCGCCGCTGCTTGTCCAACTTGTCCCGCCGCCGGCAATTGTCCTACTTGCCCGGCGGCCGGTCGAGGACCAAGCGCGTTAACCGCTGCACCGGCACCAGCCTGACGAGGAACAGGTCTTGCTCCGTCCTGTGGTATTTGAACTTCGCCTGCGGCCGGTTGAGGCATTGTAAGAAAATCTCTTTGCTGGAAATTCGTGAGACAAAACAGGAAGAGTTCCACCTTCCTCGTTGGCGCTGATCAGAGAATAAGCGAAGGTGTGTTTCACAGCATTTATTATAGCCCCCTGAGATTTAGCAACTCGTGCATATGCATATAACACGTGCTATTCTGAGGTTAACACTTCGCGCTTTGATTTCGAATGTTGTGAATAGGATAAGATATGGGAAGAAGCGAGCCCGGAGGCGAAAAGGACCGGGAGCTAGCTAGGATAGCAACAATGGTCATCGCTGCGGGGAGGAGGGAGGGACGCCAAGCTAACGACTTGCGAACGTTTAACGAAAGGAGAATTAAACAGACCAAAACAGGCCTATTTATACAAAACCAGCGTGAGAGACTACGAGCGCGCAGGAATTTTTATCCTTGAATCCAGGAGAGATTTGGGCGTTTGTACGAGATGGCCGCAGTGAGAATAATTAAGATGGCAGAATTGTTTTCTCAGTTTCTAAGACTTCGTCGTCTATGTAATGATGACTCCAATTTTTTCCACAAATCAGAGTCAATGTGCCAGTTTTTCGAAAAACGTGGTTACCCTGTTTCTGTCGTTCAAGCGGGTCACCACCACGCGTAAGTTATTGATCAACAGTCATCACTACAAACGTCACAGATAGAACATTCAGACCACATTCCATTCACTCTCACGTTCCACCCTCACAGCCACTCCGTTAAATCCATTATTCTTAAAAACTTTAAATTACTCAAAAACGATTCGGAGACGGGTACTATCTTTTCGCAACCCCCACTCATTTCATTCAAACGCGACAAAAGCATAGGCAATTTTTTGGTCAGAAGTTCATTCGAAACCAATGACCAACCCGGCACTTTTAAATGCGCTCGCGCACGATGCAAAACTTGTCCTTTCATTCACAACGCCAAGAAAATATCGGGACCCAAGGGACCATTAAGATCACTGATCACATTGCGTGCTCATCTATTGCATAACTTGCACTTATTGCTATGGCTAACGTCAGTCACTGAGCTCAAACTATGCCGATAAAAGGCTCTTCAACTTTTACCAAAGTCGCCGACATTTACCTAGTTTTACGCTCGGGTTTATCTGGTCAAAATATTACTACAGTTCAGGTCCATAAAACTAATAGAAGGCAATCAAAATCTTCAACAAGAAATCAAGTCAAGTGAGAGATGACTAGGATGGCAAAACAAAATATAGACGATTGTTGACTGTTCTTGTTCAAAAACCCTATCTATCGACGAATTCGATCGGATCAGTAGAGTGACTGAAAATAATTCAACAGAAAGCACTCAAATGCAGTGAGATAGCTGAATAGCACAGGAATAAACGCAAAACGTTAAATGGAAGGGAAATAGATTGTAAAGAATATATACTCCCACTGATCTCGAAGTTAAAGATCGAAGACGATCGAGCTCTAACAATGTGCTTCCTACTTGCCGCAAGGCATTGTGGTAAAGGATGCAACTAAACGCAAGGGATTGTGGTACAAAATGAAAAACAGAAGAAATCGAGGATTTGAGACCCTTATTGCCTTATAAGCAAGATTATAGCTGCTGCTTCGCTCGCTACGCTCGCTGCGCAGCAATTGAAGCCTGAAAAAATTTTCAGGCCTGAACGGGATTTGAACCTATGACCTTTGCGACACCGGCGCAGTGCTCTACCAACTGAGCTATCAAGCCATCAGGGAGCTGATCACTTTGTGAGTTCGTAATATACCCGTAGAAGGTGAAAGATGCAAATGAATACATGAAAGATCATATATTTGAACTGCGGAGAAAGATATGAATTTATGATTGATCATCGCAGTTTCGCAACTGCTTAAGTTGTGTGTATAACTGCGATGATCAATCATAAATTCATATCTTTCTCTGCAGTTCAAATATATGATCTTTCATGTATTCATTTGCATGAGAAGAAGTATTTGTTGAATTTTTCTGTGAGGGTATATCAAAGGATAAGTAAATTGAAGTATAGAGAAAGTCGGTATTTATCAACGTCTTCTTGTAATAGACTTATGTGTCTTCACAAGAGTCAGACACACGTATCAAACTATTGTTTCAACTGAGTTCATCCAATGTACATTGACACTAGCAAAACAATAACGGCACCATATACGCCACCAAGCTAATGAGTTGGTCCTTTGACAAAGTTCAGGACAACAATGTGTTGCAATGAGTTTATGGTCTTTGATTTACAATAACAAACAAGAAGTCAATTCTGCTAATGATCTGGTGTCAAGAAAAACTATTGGAAATCAGTTGTGTTCAAGTGTGGCTCAGTTAACCAGACAATTATTTTAATGCCGTCAGAATTATTCACACTTTTAAATGTGTTCGAGACTGACTATGAACTTCAGTACAGTGTAAGCTACACCGCCAGCAGACAAAAATAAACACAAGTAGAATTATTCATGACCGGCAATGACGAAATTACGTGACGACAGTGACAATCGCAATATGGCAGTCCCCTAAAGATAACTCCAGATTTGCGATATTGAAAGCCCGAGTTCATGCAGCTATGCGTCTTGTTCTGAAACATTTCTGCTCATAGGCTTGATATAAGCGTCTGCACCCTGTTAAGTTGGTTGTCCTGTGTAAGGTATTGTCACGTGAGCTTGAGGATCATGTGTGGTATAAAATTACTCCTATAAACGTTTAAAGTTGAAGTGAGCAGATGTGTTCTCATACTCATAACACACTCTGCCCTGCACCCTAAAAAGTAGGTAGCGCAGGAGTGTAAGCACGATTATCAACACGCCTCCAAATAAGTTATTTTCAAGACAGTATTCATTTTTCAAGGACACATAATCATTATTGGTAGTTTAGAACACATTTCTGACATTGACAAGTTTAAACCAGTATTGAATAGAGAAATATCTTATTGTACATTAGTTTACACCCTTCTTAAAAGCTCTTTCCATTTTATGGTTTTCATTGTTCCTTGAGCAATTCAGTTTTAACTGATCTTTCTATGTTTCCTGATCCTCTTCGTCTAATCCTCTTCCGATGAGCTTTCATCGCCACCATCGGAAATATCTGGCATGGGAAAGCGCAAGATGGCTGCAACACCAGACAACTGACCAAGCTCTGCACACAGAAAAATGATACCGTCAATTTTACACTTAATCAATCTCTTAAAAGTAGACGATAAAACTATTTAGTTTCAAACACGTTTCGATAGTTTCTCCTGTCATCAGTTGATTGAATTGCAACGCTTTGAAAGTATAATAGATAACAATAAGAAAAATGCTAATTGTGACAACAAAAGGACGCAAAGCGTGAAAAATGTGAGAGGATAGTTTCAGATTTACACGGTGTAAAGATCAACTGCGCCGCACAGGGGAAGAAAGCTTTGATAGCCTGCGTACGCTCAATTTTCTAGTGTTTCCTTCCGTGAAAACCCATAAAAATTGGCAGATTAGTTGACTATTACACTTAAACTGGCCCTGACCACTTTTTATGCACAGAGAAAACACATACATTTGCAAAAAAGAAGAAACTGCCAAGATACCCCAAATTTTTGTTTTTAAAGTTTAATATTGTTTCTGTCCGGTTGTGATGTTTTGTGAAACTTTTGAAACATTTTACTGAAGGGCATTCGAGAGGATCATGGTTAAAGCCATAAACCCTAAAAAATCATTCTTTTATGTGATTTTAAGACACAACTGTAAGTTATTATTTTAACAGAGGTGATGTTTTCATCTTCGTTTTTACATGTTTTAGGTGTGAGTGAACTGGCAGTGAAAACGGGTGGGTTGAAACTTAATCCTTCTCCAAACCTTAGGTAAACAAGAAGGTGGCTTCTGTGCAAAAACATTGTATTCTGACAGTAATACAATGAGTACTAAGAAAAGTGTGTACATACGTTCTCCAGAAACATGCAGACTTGAAAACACCCTGAATAACAAGAGGAAAAGGCCACACAAGTCATATCAACTAATCGTAAGAGAAAAGATAGAACACAGAAAGCTCATTTGAAGGGCATTTTCATATCAACCTGACATCACCACCATTATCTTTGACATTTTCAACAAGTTTGACATATCTCTTACGAGTTAGCAAATCGGTTGACCTGAAAAAACAACCAACCAAATTAATTAATTTGTATCGGCGGACTGTAAAGGATTAACAGAAACATTATCTTATTGGTTTACTTAGTGATCCAAATTTTGATATACAGATTGCTAAGATGTTCTGGTAATAAATCATGTTGCCAAAACTAGGGTGGAAAGGTATTTAAATATTTTGCTAAGTTAAAAAACATTCTACCACATTATCGCGGAATAATACCTGTACGTTCTGCAACAGCTTTATTGCCAAACAAAGGTATTATCCAAGCGTACCAGAATTACAACAGAGCCACGAGGCGTCAATGTGTTGTGGATGGAAATTCGGAGGTTACAGCTTAAATCAAGCATGAGTAAGCTTTTTACTGATAACGAGGCCTGTAACTGGAAGAAGTTATTTCTTTCTTAAAGTGCGTATGAAATGAAAAATAATTGCAGCTTATTTGAAAGGCTTTAAAAGAAATAAGAATGACATTTTCCTTTTTGGAATATCTTTTTTCGTTTTAGAGATATTGACGTTTTTCTATTATGCAAATTAGGAAAGTGATGACGTCATAAGGTTTCCAACAAAAATTGTAACAGGAAATACTGAAGCAGTGTTTTTTCAAACTTGGCACCAGAAAAGAAACCAAACGACTCCTGTTGTGCTGTTGCCATGACAACAATTCTGCCGCTGGTCCTGTTTTAATTAAAACAATAATTCCCAGTTTTTGTGTTAAGCGAGGACCATTTACCCCAGACAATCTAATGATGAGAATTAAGAAAATATGGTTAGAATCTAATGATGACAATTAAGAAAATATAGTGAGCATGTCTGTTCCAAACAGGGAGCCTCTGACCTACTTTAAGGGGTTGAAAATGACAACATTTGGTTTTTGACTGGAGACCCGAGCCAAGAGAGTTTCCATGACCACGACACTGTGGGTATTATGCAGCCTTTTGTGATGAACATTTCTGGTGTAAAGTTTGAAGAACACTGTTTCTATATTTCCAGAGATATTCTAAATTCAATATTTTACCATTTAATCACTTGCCTAATTTGCATAATACAAAAACGTCAAAATCTCTACAATGAAAAAATGATATTCCAAAAAGGAAAACGCCACTGTTATATTTTGGAAAAGGCTTTCAAATAAGCAGTAATTATTTTTCATTTCATAGGTTAAAGCCCCGGCCAAACGATCGCACCACGCCAACGCAACACATTGCAACATTGTTGGGCGCAACATGGTTGCGCGTGTTTGGCCACCCTGTTGCGCCGTGTTGCGACATGTTGAGTGTTGTTGGCTCAAATTTGACTATTTTCAAACTTGAACCAACAACAACAACCAACACGTGACACGTCGCACCACGGTGAAAATGATCAATTATGGGCGCATGTAATTGTTCAGGGTGTGGTTCCGGGATTTTTTCGAGTTAAATTTTAACAAACAAGAAGATCGTGCAAGGAATATGTTGAGGCTATATTTCGAAGAACTTCTATGCACATAATTATTTGGAAGGGCTTCTATGTAAAAATTTGGAACGGCTTTTTGTACATATTTGGAACGGCTTTTATGTACATACATGTATTTGGAAGGGCTTTTTTTGGGTGAGGGAGTTGATTTCAGCAGTATATATTTTTTTATTCAGGGAAAAAATTATCATCATAATAACTTCACAGTATTAACAACCACTATGCAAACTGTTTAATGTAGCAGAATTTACAATAGTTTCTGTTAATAAAAAGTGGCTGAATCTGGTCCAACAAATTCACGATGTTTTCAACAAAATTTGTGCAGAGGTGTGGTGGCCTAATCGTCAGTGTGCTGGACTCCAGCTGGAGTGGTTTGGGTTTAAGTCCTAGCAAAAGTAATTGTATTGTGTTTTTAGCCAAGCGAAGACACTTTACTCTCCTGCCCCTCTCCTTTCAGGTGTAAAAATGGGTACTGGGGGATACTTTGGGGGAGTAGAAATACAGGTAGTCACCAAATACTTTGAAACCAAGTTCTGTCTATATAACCGATTGGCATGATGCAGAATTTTAGTTTTCATTAACATTCAAGTACTGCAGGTTCAAACTCGAAAAAAAGAGATTTCTCAATTAATGAACAATTTTAGGAAGGAATTTTTAAGGAATGGTTCTTTTGCATGGTTTATTGCTAAAGGAACAGAAAACCACTAAACAAGTTAGCAACATAAATGGTTCAGGGTAAATTTCCTAACCTAAAAAGTTCATCTGTCACAAGAAGAGTTTCAACAGCCATTGCTTCACTTGCCATCTCAATATGTCCCATACTAAAGGTACAACAAAACACACTTCAACACAACGGTTATAATAATAATAGATGATTACACATTACAGTTAGAAATAAAAACCCAAAAAATTGCCTGCCACCAACCATTATTTTCAGAAGGGTGTAGACAAAACCTGGACCCCCATTCTGGACCCCCCATTCTGGACCCCTTCTGGACCCCTTTCTGGACCCCTCAATTTTTTCGGTGAAAATAAAAAAAGATAATAGATTAAAGCTGGACAAAGTACGTGTGCTACATACCACCGCCTTGTTCGCTCTTAAGTTTCCTTCACTTCAGTATTCAGTCAAAAGAAGGTTTCCCCTTGACGCAACACATTTCAAATAGGAACTATTTGGCCATCAGCCACTCAGACAATTTCTTTGAAACTTGTCATTTTCAAGTTGCATGGACTCCCACCATTTTGTTTTCCGCCATGTTGGGTTTTCCACTGACCAGTACCAACAGGGGGCGTTGCTCGACACGCGACACGCAGCCACGCGAGTTGAGATTTGCATTTGTAATCCAGCTATAATCTCTTCAATCCTTTTCAATCTTTATGCCTTTTTATGGGAGGCCAAACCATTCAAAAGTGGTATGAGCTAACGATTGATGATTGAGAACATGATCACTATGGTTGAGATTATCGATTGATGATCGAGAACGACGATCGCTATGACTGAGATTTACGATTGGTGATTGAGAATGACGATCGCTATAGTCCAAAACACGATTGATGACTGAGAATACTATTGTGGATCGAGAATATCGATCGCTTTGGTCGAGAATACGGCGATCGAGAATATCAATTGGTGATTGAGAATTGAAAAGGACTGGAAACAAGAGGTAGCGAAGGATAAAACACTCCAACTTACATGAGGTAGTATACGAATTTTGTAACATTGCACTAGTGTGCAGCACTCGGCAAACTGTAGTTGTAAAAGTTGTTTTATTCTCCTACACTTTCGTCCAACTGTCGCGGACTTCTTCAGGGAGTTTTACAAATGTGGGTTATAGGCTTGTATTTATAGATCGTAAACCGTATATATTATTTTCACAGATACTTTTCACGGATTTAGTACAGCGTAAACAATTAACAATTTAACTTGTTTCCTATACGTAAATCCGTAAAAAGTATCTGTGAAAATAATATATACGGTTTACAATCTATAAATACAAGCCTATAACCCACATTTGTAAAACTCCCTGAAGAAGTCCGCGACAGTTGGACGAAACGCGTAGGAAAATAAAACAACTTTTACAACTACAGTTCGCCGAGTTCAATGTTACAAAATTCGTATACTACCTCATGTCAGTGTGTGTTTATCCTTTGTTACCTCGCACTTGTTTCCAGTCCTTTTCAATTCTCAATCACCAATTGATATTCTCAACCCCATTGGTCGATATTCTCGATCGCCGTATTCTCGACCATAGCGATCGATATTCTCGATCCACAATAGCATTCTCAGTCATCAATCGTGTTTTGGACCATAGCGATCGTCATTCTCAATCACCAATCATAAATCTCAGTCATAGCAATCGTTGTTCTCGATCGTCAATCGATAATCTCAACCATAGCAATCATGTTCTCAATCATCAATCGTTAGCTCATACAACTTTTGAATGGTTTGGCCTCCCATACCTTTTGTGTCCAAAATAACACAAGATACTTAACACTTACACGCTATGAGAGACCCTACCAACCTTGCTTTCAGATCCCAAGTGCCGGAACATAGGATGGAAAAATGCCATCGGTAAAGATTTAGCTGGATTATAACTGCACATGAAGCCTCGCCATTCATCTTGCGAAGGTGCAGGTCATAATATGGTTTCTAACATCATTTTTCTAGGCTGTTTGCTCATAAAGTTCTTACCCTTCTAGCGGAAGCAACAACATGCTAGCAACGGCCCCCGTTGGTACTGGTCAGCGGAAAAACAAAGATGGCAGAAAACAAAATGGCGGGAGTCTATACTTGAAAATGGCAAGTTTCATGGAAATTATCCGAGTGGCTGATGGCCAAAAAGATCCCCCTCGTAAATAATAGAAAAAATCTTGGAAATGTGTTACCCGGTATGTCAAGGGAAAGCCTTATTTCCAGCTGAAGGCTGAATCAAAGGAAACTTAGTGCGAAGAAAGCAGTGGTATGTAGGAGGGTCCCCTATACTTTTTACGTGAAACGTGATTGGAGCAATTTATTTTCTCGTGAAACGTGATTTAAGCATTTATTTATTCGTGATCCGTGATTCTCATTTCGTGCATCTTTTCACGTGCCCGTGAACGCAACTTTTGATTTAAATGTGACCCGTGAATGATAACTTGAATTAAACGTGATTCGTGAATCACCTTGTTTTGCGTGATTTAATTTTTGGTTATTTTAGTGTGTCACAGGGTCAGCAAATGCTCGTCTTTGTTTTCAACGCTGTGGTTGGGTTTTGAATGTCACTGAACAACTTGTGAGATGTGACATTACCAAACCGTAACAGACACTACTTCACCTTTTGCTCTCAGAAGCCCATCAACACTTAAGCTGGCTTTTTAAGATTGATAAGACATTGTTGGAGTGTCAGTAACAGCCTAAACAGGTAAGAATATATTAAATTATTAGTCCGTGAAATCATTTTTTATTTATACGTGAAACATTTTCATCTTGATTTTTGCGTGAACGTGAAAGAATTTTGGTAATTTTTCGTGACGCGTGAAAAGGCTCAACATTTTTACGTAAATAAATTTTGGAAAGGGGTATAGGGGACCCTCATGTAGCACACGTACTTTGTCCAGCTTTAATCTATTTTTTTTTTTTTTTCAACAAAAAAATGAGGGTCCAGAAGAGGGTCCAGGTTTTGTCTACACCCTAGTTTATACATGAATTTTGTAGATGAAGATTTATAGTTTCTTCTTATTGGTAAGATTATTCATCCGTCTTCTTCACTAAGTCGACAAACAGGAAAAAACTTTAAAGGCTTGTTTTCAATAGCGATGGAGTCAAGAGTGGGAGCTGTACTCGGAGTTGTAAGAATACTTCCATTGTATTACCCAAATCTAGAGCTGACAAAACAGGAGTCGGAAAAACAGAGCTTTTCCATTTTCTTCCGATTCCGTTTATTACTCCAACGAGTTCCAATTCCAACTCTGCTGCTAATGTAAACCAGCCTTAAAAGAAATTCCAGATGCAGTTGGAAAAACCACGCCCAACGTTGTGTTGTGTCTTAAGGTGGCCCTATATAGTAATCTGCAAGTCGTTGCAATTACATTTACACAAGCTTACTTCTGCCTTTGCAAATATTTTTCGTGTAACACTTGATCTAATATCTACAATCAAGTATCTGTAGCTTTGATCTATCTGAGGAAGCTTTTTTCAGTACCTTAATCTCGTTGCTATGGCAACTAGCGACAGAGATACTTGGCTTGTTTTTTGACACAAGCTTACTTCAACACGGATTTTGTAGGTTTCTGCACGGTGAATTTTCCCTGTTTTTGGCGTAACGAAGTAAACATCTAAAGAGTTTTAGCTGACAAAGCCATAAGAAAATTTTACATAATTTTCGGTGATTTTTGCAATTTTCGTTTCTTGCCCTCAGTGCATTAATGTAGTTTAAAATTTGTTGACTTTTTCATATGGGTGAAAAACCAAAAAGTCCTACCTAAATGCAATTTTAAAAAAAAATTCACCGTGTGGAACGCGCGCGATATGCGTTTTTAGGTCGCTCCAAAACGCTTTGTTTTCGTGACGTCAGCAAAATAGAAATTCTTCAAGTTACTGTGTTGCGCATGCTCACGGTTCGCAAACT
>Ga0126337_10002940_pt1 | contig 10994 bp, 5 predicted proteins | sample DipCmetagenome_FD_92527 | JGI IMG/M metagenome (GOLD analysis project Ga0126337, IMG submission 92527) | Coral microbial communities from La Bocana,Puerto Morelos, Mexico - Diploria C A metagenome | ecosystem: Host-associated > Invertebrates > Cnidaria > Coral | place: La Bocana,Puerto Morelos... | reverse complement strand
CTCGTGGCTTGATAAAACTTTGCTGTTGTTTCTTTTCTTAGACTTCCCATCTCCATGTTTCTTTACGTGTCCGCCGTACAACTACCACCAGGACGATGACGTCATCACATTTGTCATTGACGTAGCAGATATCGCCCTTGACACAGTCTCCCTCGGTTTCAAGAAAAACAAGGTCAATATTATTGTGTTTATTGCTTTTCAGGCGCAGGGTGCAAATGAATTGGGAGGCGTGATCGAAAGCGCAGAGCAAAGCGATAATCGTCATGTGTTTTTTGTTCTTGTTCGTTCAGTCTGGATCAGTTTTAGTGATTGAGGTAATAAGTTCAGCATTCATTTAAGGTTGCAGGTCATTCTCAACTCCACCCCTAAGGGAGGTTTCACATAGGTAATTTCGTAACTTCCTCTATTAGATGCACGTCTTTTCTTAATATTTTTTAGTTTTTATCTGTATATCTAGTTTGTAGTTGAATATACTCTATGTATGCACAAAGCTGCACAAGCCGGCGGGATGTGTTACTCTGCCTGTTCATGTTTACTAACCGTGATATCACTGTATGTTGTTGATATTTTTTTAGGCATACATTAGCTTCCCATCCAGTATGTCCCACCGTGGAGAGTTGCCTCCCCCGGATTATGCTCTCTATTTACAGTTCCCGGATGACCATAACTTGGACGCAGATGTCTGTAATATTGATGTCAGTAAGGAGAACCTTGTTCTGCGTCTTTACAAAGAGCGATCTTGTAAAGGAATGTGGGATAGTTTCGAGGCGGGTTCTGGAGAAGATAGTTTGGAGGTAATTTTCTTGTTATCTCTTATCAGCTCCTTGCTTCTCCTTACATTCGTGTTCTGGTAGAGAAATCCAAAACCAAACCTAATCGAGCCTTTATCGTGCTTATTATCTAGAATTGTTTCACTCTTGAACTGATTGGCCTGTGTTGGCGTGTGTAACTGAGGTGAATGTAATATGTGATCACTTGGACGGGAAGTGAAAACAACGTTTTTAACAAAGTCCTTAAGATAGTTAATTTTTTTAAAGTACAATGCTCTTTTCGTTGCAGACAAAGTTCTTCGTAACGGAGAATACAGTGGATATGATGATGACAGAAATTGCTGAGCAGGATCCGTGGGTACGTGAAATGCAACAGCCTTTATGTGTATCCTCCCAGCTTACGATTTTTTTCTTAGCAGGGTAAAGTTCCCTTATTAACACTAGAATTTCAGGATTGTTCGAAATAATATGGGTTGACTCAAAAATTGTATCATCAACGAGAGCAGTCGGACGTTTTTTGTTAATGCATGGTCCTTCCTAAATCAGGTCGAAACCAAATATGCGCATTTGAGTTGAGAATCTAGAACTCTCCTCTTGGTAAAAATTAAGTCGTTTAGACTTGCGGAATTTTGAAACTGGCTTGCATAAAACTCTTATAAACGGAGGGGCTTATATCTGATGGAGCTTATAGCCGGAATAAAAACCGTTTCGTTTCGTGGGCATATGTTGATCCATATTAAAACGAATTCACAACAAAGAAAGCTAGGGGGGCTTACGGAAAAACACACGGAACGTTTTTTAACCATATGCGATCATTTCTTTCCTCGATCATTTAAGAATTCCTCTTTAGTAAGCAGAATCCGGCAGGTAACTCGTTATTTCCAGTGCTAAGCCAGACAGAGGAGACAGGTATAACACTCATAAGCAAGAACAATGCACCACATGTAGGTATAACACGTGGGATATTGACTTGCGCTATTTGTCAATTTGGTCTAATGTTTTCACTCTGTTTTTTGTCTGGTTTAGTCCACTGTCGCTACTGATCGTGAAACAAACGTCAAGGTTTTATCTCTGACCGATGACTGCCTAAGTCTTGAGGTAGAAACCAATCCAGGACACACTGCACACGAAGTGTTAGGATCCCAGTGGAATTTAGAGGAAGCCGAGCACATGGGAGAAAACACTAGTTCATGCGAGAAAGTGAACGTGGCTGACTTAGCAGAAGATCTACACAGAACTAACCTAGCTGAAAGCCCAGGGTTGAAAGATTTTTGTGGCGATGCGGAGCATAAAAATGAGAATAGCAAAGCGGAATCTGTGAGTTCAGATCCAGCGAAGATCGACAGTGAAGCAGCTTCTGCAGAAATGGGAGACAACTTTGTACCAATGCATGTGATAAGTAACGCAGTTAGAACTCGGCGGTCTATTTTAAGGAGGACTTCCAGCACTTCAACGGATGATTCCTTGGGAGACGAGAATGAATTTAACGGAGTACCTGATTCCCCGAGCAAGAAAAATGTACGGTTTAACCTCAATCCCAACGTTCGTGTTTTTAGCAACAAAAAGGATAAAAAGAAAAGGAAATTAGAGGCAAAGCTTAAGGCTGAAGCGCGAAAGCAGTCATTAGAAAGCGAAGGAAGTGAATCTGAACAGAGCAACGGTATTTCGCCCGTTGATAACGGAACTGGATGGGATGGATTTGATGATCAATCCCTCGGGAAGGGAATTTACGGGATAACCTCTCTAAAAGCTCCAGATAATGGAGAGCTTGCTAGGGTAGATGAAAAAGGAGCTGAAATTAGTGATGATCAAACCACGGGTAATGCTTCTGGTAAACCTGTAAGTTCTTTGTCAAGTGCTTGTGACTCTTTTGGGATGACTAACAATTTAATATTCGAATTAGATGACTGACAGCTGTCATTCAATGTCTATATATGTATTGCACGAGGTTCAGTGCCTTCAGCTGGGTTTTAATTGTGATCTTTTTTTTTTAGTTTTTATAAAGGGACAAGTGTTTATTAAGGGAGAAGTGGATTTAAAATAAAGTTATGTGGTGATAGCTGAAAGTCGCGCAGTTCATAAATGAACGGCTTGTATACCAAGTATTTTGAAAATCCAGTGTGGAACCTAAAGACTATTCGCAACTCACGCGGTTTTCTTGTTCCGTTGCGTTACAGCCGTTACGTTACAGCCGTTACGTTACAGGCTGCACTGGAAACACCCCCAGAAATGAACATTGTCTAAACGTTCCTTCGGGGAGGGGGTACTCACTATAACGGACTATGCCGAGGCACGGTAAAAGGGCTGGATTTCCTATGAATGAAAAGAGTAAGAGTCTGGGCGTCGGGGAGTCTTAAAAACTCTCCCTTTAGATAATTATAGTGAAGAGTTCAGAAGGGCTTGATTCTACCTCCTGCAAGGTTCATTGCAACAAAATCGCACAGACACGTCATTTGAGACGATTTTTCCGCGAACTTGGTTCGAAACAGAATTGCGAGGAAACTGAAAAACAAACAAAAAACGAGTCACCAGCATATTTAATTACGATGAGGTCATTGCAAAGAGGTATTAGCGGGGTCGGGTTCTTGACAGAACAAAATATTCGCCAAATATTCTCAATTTTATTGAGAAATGTTACAAATTTACGATAAAATGTGTGATAACTGAACACGTGGTGAAACTCAGGCTACTACGATGAGGTTTTAACTACTCTCCCTGCCACCCCCTCCCCCCCCCCGCTACCTCCTGATTCAGTAGTGACCAGTCCCTCTCTGTTAGGTCCGAGTTTATTCACTTCCAGGATGAGAGCTGTTTACGGGGCACAAGGTGTTTGTTGTTCACAAGTGAATATTACTAAGCGAACATCAATTGCAAATGATTCAATTTTGTGTAAACCTTCACGAGAACTCGTGTAGCTGTCACACGTGAGCTTGCTTAAATTATGTCGCTGAATTGAACTTAAGCTTGACTACAAAATTTAAGGTCACCCAAGGTTGGCCGCACGCAATCGCCCAAAGAACCAACAAATTTATTTGAGTTTACTGGCGAGTCATGTCCAAACAGATTGGAGTATCTGTGCCAGATTCTGAGACGTTAAGCTCTGAAAAGTCTAAACGTTTCACGGTGAGTGAAAATTTTCACTGAAAGCTTCTAAGCTTATAGTTTTCTATAGTTTTTTCTTAGTGAGTATTTACCGCCACCTTGTTTTTTTTTCTGTTAGAATTAATATCTATGTCAGATTAAAACGAAACGCATTATAATCCTGCTGTGCATACTACTTTTAATCGTGGATTTTGGCACTACGAATATTCTAGTTGTATGTCAACATTTTTCCGACAACGGATCCTTCAACTTTAGCTTCCAATAAACAAGTTGGGTGTGCGTTAATCGAATTCTCGATCACACCGACAGGGTTATCAGATTGCAAATAATTTCCGATGTAGGTCTAATGGGAGAACTATTTATTTGCTTGTTATTCCTTTAGTTCACTGATTGCTGACGGCATTGACAAATTTCCATGGTCAAAAGCATGGATATATGGTCTTACATGAAGTATATTGGGCTGGGCATTGAGGAAGTTTTCATGGAATGTTGACTATCGTTATTTAGCATACCTCAGTAACTGACTATCACATAAATAGACGCGCAATCTGATTGGCTACACAGGTGCCGTCTAGAGCCAGCGCGATTTAGCATGCATCAGTGCACAAATGTATCAAACTTTATGAAATAAAAAATATTTTTCTGCTTGATAGATCGATCACTGAGGTATGCTAAAACAATTAGACGACTCGCCCTCGGTTGCTATTGCCAACTATCAGCCAATAGAAACCTTGAGCTTGCCATCTAATTGTTCTATAGCTGTAGTTAAGTAGAATCTAGCATGCACTCTTATTGTTTGATTTATGGTCTGGTCGCAAATGTCAAAATCCAAATACTGCCCAGCCTTACTCTACCGTTTTTGTCATGGGTGGCTAAATTTTATGAGCTGGGTAATGGTCCATGCAATCTGACAACCTAAAAGGTCGGTAAACGTAAGGGAACGATAGTCCCTGCGACTAGTCTGAACAGCAAGATGGTGCCTTGATGCTCAGCTGTGAAGATGGACTTGATGTTAGACAAGAAGCTTGGATTGCTTCTACCACAATGATTCTGATAGAATGTTGATTAAAAAAAACTCTGTTATCCAGAAATTAAAAAAGAAACACTGGATAATTTGAATTATTTATTTTTACACAGGTCCATGTTGATAGCAGTTTTTATAACTGAAATGGTCATCCTGCATAAATATTTTTATTTATTTATTTTTAACCTGCATTGCTAATTTTAAGCTTGATGATTGCCCTTAATTGTTAATATGTACCCGTGCAATTAGTAATTATAGTAACTGGACCAAGTGAAGTATAAGCAGTTCAGGGAGTAAATGCGAAAGTAATTTCAAAATCAAGGAGCATGAAATGATTACTCCCTGAATTGTACGACATAAGGGCCAAATTGTACTAATTAATCATATCTATAACAAATTTCAGAGTTAAAATGTATTTTTAGAACTTCATTAAAGTGAAAATGTCTGTAACGCTTTTCATAAGTTCTGAATACTGTAGGAAACTCTGCAAAGGAAGCCAAAAAAGCATGATTTGTAACAATATTGACATGTGAATCACTTGAGTATCCAATAAAGGGTTCTGATTACAAAAAGCCCGCATAGGATATCTGTGATTGGACACTTTCATGATTGCGTGCATACAAGGCAAATAGGCATGCAGAGAACCAATCAGATCTGAAACTTTTGTTACAGATAAGATTAGTCCATATATATATATATGTGTGTGTGATGCTGTAAAGGACTAGTCCCTGCAACTACTCCCCTTTTGTACACTCTTTAAGGGACTTATCGTAGGAAGTAGTCCTGACCTATGTGCCACCTATAGTCTGCGAGGAACCTTAGGGAAGCCCTGTTTGTAGAAGGGGAAAGTTATGTGTGACCCCTGTTTGAATTTGAAACCTTTTCTTGTCATATTTTGAATGGTCATGTTATTTTAAAGGTGTATAAAGTTCTTGTAAAGCTTCCTGATGGGCGCAATTATTTCATCTTCAGGAGATACAATGAATTTTACAACTTATATGAAAAGGTGAGTTTCAATTTTTCACTGGTAATTATTCTATTTCTAAGCTCGGTGAACCTTTCTGATGCAAGACAAGGAACACAGGAAAAGAGAAGTGATCCATAGCATGTTGGATTACCATATTTAATTAGTGAATTTCTGTTGTATACAAATAAGAAGCAATTTTCTGTTGTGACACTTGCCCAGTAAATCTTTCAATCTTTGTTTTTGTTCCTCTGACACTGGGTAAGTTGGAAGTGCAGCTACATCATGGTTAGCTTGATGAAGGGTCGAAGTTCAGGCCCAGATCAGGGTCTTTGTTATATATCTTTGGGCAAGGTACTTTACTTGCAGTGTCTCTCTTTACCCAGGTATATAAATGTGTAGCAGTGAACTGAAGTGATGTGGGGGGTAAACTTGGGATGGACTAGCATCTCATCCAATAAAGGGGGGGGGGGGGTCTAGAAATACTGCTAGATGCTTAATGTGGATAAGCACCATTCTGATGGGCCACTAGCTAGGCTGAATACAGACTTAATTAACCTTAACCTTTTCATTTACTGAAATAGTGGTAACCAAAGAAGTGAGAGCAAACTATATGTAGACATGTTTGGTCCTAGTGGTTGAATTACTATGAGACTGTGAATTGTTTCTTAATAAGTGATAAATGTAGCCATGACAGGATTAAGCTTTTGTTTGATTTCATGGGAGCTTTTATTCAGTATCATTATTAACATGGTACTTTTTTAATTTATAGATAAAGAAAGTCTTTCCTGAGTTGAATATAAAGTTACCAGGAAAACGACGTCTGGGTAACAATTTTGATCCTGGTGAGTGCTGCCTTCACAAGCATGAATCATGAAAATTTTGGCAGCAGTTTTACTAAAAGAATATCCCACCTCACTAAGTTGCCATTGAACTGAATTATGGAGACGGTTTCAAACAAATTATACTCTGTCTGGATATTTTCTTGAGCAGTGCAATAAAGTAATTTCATCAAGAAAAAGGATGACATACAATATGTTACCAGCAGATTTGGGAAATTTCAATTTTTTCTTGAAAAAAAAAAGAAAACAGCCCTAGCTTACATTCACATAAATGTCTACAAGATACATAATTTATAAGACTAGTGTAATTACATGTAATTTGTGGTAAACACTGACATATTCTTTTTTCAATCTTATTGTTTTGTCAGAGTTCATAAGGATGAGAAGAGAAGGGCTTAATGAATTTACAAGCAAGATAATCAGCCACCCCAGTGCCATTGAACAGTGAGTCAACATACATCTATTCTCACTTATGAGCAGTTGTTAACAATTGTTGATAGGCCTGCAGATAATGTTTTAATTTGTAATTTTATAGAATGATTGATCACTGTTCCTCTTACTTATCTTTGAGAAAATCAGCGTATTGTTGAGTGAGCCAGTATTATATATACTTTATCTAGTGATAAGGGAGAGTTTCAGGATGCACCTTCAACTACAGTTGACTCCTGATAACTCGAACCTTGCTATCTTGAATCTTGCAGTAACTCAAACTGAAATCGATATTTCCCTGGATTTCATTCACACATTTACTGGCGTCTTCTCTTGATAACCCAAACCTCTTGCTGACTTTAAATATTAAGTAATTTTCATTTCTACTTGAAACCATGTTTGTTTCTCTGATATGTGATAATTGAAAACAATCAGTACTGAAGTCCAAAACATTGAATGATTTAACTATTTCTCAGAAAATTAAATCACATGAACTCTGTGGCAGTTGCCTGACATTGTTCTCTTTGAAACCTGCAAAGTTTCTTCTGCATGAGTTGCTTTGTTTTGTTTTGTATTACATTAAAAATGTTTTGAATTATACACATCAATAAATATAAAATTAATATATTCTTTCATTTTCACTCACCTTCTCTATAATTAAATGTGATTAAACATACCAGAATACATGCACTGCATAATGTCTCAATAATGCAAACTCCCGATGACACCAACCTCTTGAAATTTCCCTTGAAGGGGTGAGTTACAGCTGTTCAATGAAAGGCTTCCAGAAGGATTCTAAAAAGCTTGCAACATATTTTACTTTGATGATGATCAAATAAATCGAAAACGTTAAGTTTCATATTTTAAGAGCTGTTTACCTTGAATTTTATCATTTTACTTTTATCGGCAAAATGTATATATATTTTACTTTGCTGTAAGCTTGTACTGTCCAGTCCTGAACCCCATCTGATACTGACTTACAATAACAAGTCACTATCATCTGGCTCAGTTATTCACTATCTAGAAACAAGAGTATGTTGCTGGAATAGAAATACAAAAAACAAGCTGCACATGATTTAACATTAATTCTTTTGTGGCAAAAGACAGTTCTGTTATACTTGAAAGAAATCGCTGAGAGAATTTGGTTTTCAGGTGAACATGTTTTTTCTCAGGTGATGAGGTCATTTTATTTCCAGTAGTGAATGTATTTAAAGAAATTTAAGTGGAGAGTAAGTTGTGAACTGCAAAAAACACTCATCGGTTGTTTAAACTTGTCCACAGCCCTGATGTCCGTCTGTTTTTATCACTGGATAATCCAAAGAATGCCCACATTAGTGATGATACTGAGCATTTTGGAGCTGATGAAGCTGATTTACTGGTACTTTTTTCTGAGAAATAATAATATTATTGTTTTCATTGACAAAAACCATGAAATATATGTGTAGTTTATCATAACAATAACGTTTTTCAAGTGGATAAAAATAACATAACAAAGTGGTAAAAGGCGAAGGCTTTTTATTCTGCAGAGGATTAACAAATCCGCTTGTTATTCATGTAATAAAGAATGATTCAACAATATATTTCTGTTTAGATTAGGCACATCTAACCTTGATATTAGCATACTGCATTCAAATATTTTAAAGGTTTTAATGTAATTGTTTAGTTTTTCTTAATTTTAAAATATGTATTTTTTTTCTTCCTGTCACAAAGGCCAAGGACCTTGATAAGATTGATCTTGGAGATTCATACAACCAAAAGTAATTATTACTAATGGCATTTACTGTATTTTAATTAAGTATCCTTCACCACCTCAACCCTAATTGTCATTGTCATTAGCATCATTGTAGTTAGCATCATAATATTATGAGATGTTGTTGACGTCAACGAATTATTTTTGAGGTACAGGATAACACAAAAAGGGCAATAAATGGAGTTAACTGCACTACCTAGAACAATCAACATGCACCCTCTTCTGCACCTTCAACACATTGAATTATGATTCAATACATATCAGAATAAATTAAATTAACTCCTGAATTAGATTTTCAATTAGCTTTGTGTTACAGGGCAAAGCCAAGTGACTTCCTGTTTCTCAAAGTCATTGGTAAAGGAAGCTTTGGAAAGGTAATTGTGCCATTTATGATTTTTCATCCATTCATTCCAGTTGTTCACTACAACTAAACTAAACAAGTTAGTTACAAACCTCAAACCTAGTAAATAAATGAAAATGTGTATTAGTGGATGATTTCTAGCCATTGTTTAATGTACTTTAACAAGCTGTTATTTTTATTTTCAGGTTTTCCTTGCTAAAAACAAACAAGAAGATCAATTCTATGCTATCAAGGTCTTAAACAAAGCTGCAATAAGAAAAAGAAATGAGGTTTGTTCACTCTTAACTGCTGTTGAACTTGAGGTCTTAATTATGTCACATGTATGACAATCATAAGTTATATAAGGTAATATTGTTTAAAACCAGTCATATCAGACTGGTGGTGCTCTGTTGATGACCAGTTAGCTAGTCGATGGTGATTAACTTGAGGTAAACCTTGTTACTCTGTAAGATGCTATAAAATGTTTGAAACTTCGGCATCATTAATAGAGGGTTGGATTTTTCAAGATGCATATTTCATACAAATAAACATAAAAACATAAATAACATAAGTACTAATTTAACGTCTACATCTCATTATTTGACCTTATTAATTAAAAATCTTCAGGCAAAGCATATTATGGCAGAGAGGAATGTTTTATTGATGAATGTAAAGCACCCTTTCTTAGTGGTAAGTACTGAGATGTTTGTCTAAATAATATTATATTTTATAATTTACATCCATTATATATTATGTCATTGAAAAACATTGAATGTGTTATGGAAAGAAATCATGATTTGATATTAAGTTTGGAGGAAATACAGCTAGAAAGATCCCACAGGGTCAAAGGTTCAGATTTCCTGGATACTATAACTTAGGAGTAGTTCTTTAGACAAGTGTGGAAAGAAATCACTTTTAAATCTTCATTATGTACCTGTATGATCTATCTCCTTTGAGTCTTGTGCTGCACTTTGGTGAAAGCAACTGACCAGTGTGTAACTTGACTCCTGTTAAGTTCAAGTGGACTGGGAGGGGAGGGGGACAGATGTGCCAGAGTGTAAGATATGCTTCAAGTAGGGTTTACCAGAAATGTCCAAAGTAACCACTTAATGAGCAATTCTTTTATTGAGAGGGCAGTTCATTTTTTTTAAGGCTGATGAACCTTTTGTCTTACTTATTTATAGTACCCTCAGCAGAAATCATCCTTGTCGCTATTTTTATGGACTCTTGCCTTCTAGCGCCTTCTCTTTTGCATCTGCAGTACCATTGATTAAGGCCTGTGAAGAGAATTTCATGTTTAGTGAGTTTTTTGTTAAACATTTCAGGGATTGCATTACTCGTTTCAGACCAGAGATAAACTGTACTTTGTTTTGGATTACGTCAATGGAGGAGAGGTAAAAAGCAAAGTGTTTTAAAGCTTTACCTATGTACCTTTGCTGACTTATCATTTGTTTTTTGTTTTAGTTATTCTTTCATTTACAAAAAGATAGATCCTTCCCAGAACCAAGGTCAGTATCCTGAAGGATCACTTTCATTTCGTTAATATAATTATTGATATTGATTATGGGTATTTATTGTGCAATAAAGAAATAACCAAAATTAAAAGTTTTTTTTATTTGTCACCTATTTAGTGAGCTTCATGTAAAAGCTGCATTTCAGTTTGATAAAATTGTGATATATCATTATTTACTCTTATTTTTACACTTCCTGTATTAAAATAGGATGTATATTTAACTCTTCTGACAGTTGAATTAAGAAACATTCGTACCTAAT
>Ga0126337_10002939_pt1 | contig 10995 bp, 3 predicted proteins | sample DipCmetagenome_FD_92527 | JGI IMG/M metagenome (GOLD analysis project Ga0126337, IMG submission 92527) | Coral microbial communities from La Bocana,Puerto Morelos, Mexico - Diploria C A metagenome | ecosystem: Host-associated > Invertebrates > Cnidaria > Coral | place: La Bocana,Puerto Morelos... | reverse complement strand
GCGCGGAACATTTCGACGAATAGCTCAACTTTGGGACAACGCACACACCTTAAACTTGGAGAACTGCCTTCTTTATTTATCGTCTATAATATTACAATTTCTTGACTTTATCCACTGAATGGTATACAATAAAGTATACAAAATACAAACTTGGCGTTTGAATGAAAGCACTTGTGTCTCTTGTATCTGGGAAGACCTGGCATGTCGCTGCACTTGGTTTGCAAACTTGGCACTGATATCAGTTGACAGTTTTATGGCAGCAAGATATACACTGTACATCCGTTTTCATGGCAACGTTATAGCTTCCCTTGGACTTGATAACTGGAGAAGTTCAACCATCCCAGCTTTGCTGTCGACAATCCTTTAGGATGCTGCAAGAAACCAGCTGGCCCAGCCCTTTACACATTTGCGACATGTGTTGGTTTCTTCTTTCCTTTATTAATAATAAGAACATCGTATTCTTATGCTTTTGCTGGATGATGTTTTTTCTCCTGGAAACGCTGAAAATCTTCAAACTGCGAGACGTTACCACAGACTCTATCTCTTACTCAAAGAGACATCGCCAGCAAAATCGTTACCTTGACTCGAAAGATCAGAGCTGCTAAAACACTGGCCATTGTTATAAGCGCTCTGACCTGCTGTTGGTTTCCATTCTTTGTTATTCTGATGGCTTTATTTTAGTGTTCCACTTGTTTGACTCAAATAACACCGTTTGTAAACACAACTTTTATTTACATTCTTCCTAATATTAGCAGTATCTTCTTTTTCTTTAGTCACCGGCTGCCGAATTAACTGAGGCTCTCTGCCACTTGTACTAAGTCGCTATTTTACGTGTTTTTGAGGAAGAGAAGATTGGATATTAGGGTGGATTAAGGCACGCGAGGGATCATGGCATCGTTAATATTGTTATTGCTATTATTAATATTATTATTAATATTATTGTTATTATTAATATAATTATTATTATAAATATTGTTATTATTATTATTATTATTGTAATTATTATATTATTGTTATTATTATATTATTATTATATTATAGGTCTGCAAAAAAAACGATTGATGCTCACATGTTACGTAGTTCAGACGCTTGAATGAAGAAACCTTTCTTCAAAACCTTTCGCCAATAATTTAACAGAATCAAGGGCACTGAGTGGCCAACAGTCTTCTAGAAAATTGTGTCAGAAACGTACATTTCTCAATATCATTTCTAGTTGCTTTTTTCAGCCACAATTAGGCGTCCTCGTCCTACAGCTCCCCAAAATCCTTCACTTTGTTATTTCAATCCTAATTTGGTTTAATGGAAATACAGTTCTGGCAGTTGTATAGTCAAATTGGACGACAACGTGAAAGTCAGTGGTTTATTGGAGTATACAATAACTAAATCACTTTTAGCGAAACAGAACGGGTTTCCAGTAAAATCTGAAAAAGAAATCACGCGCCGTATTCTCGTACTGGCTGAATCAGTTGTGATCTCTCCTGGTCAGAACAGACTCATAGGTAAGCTTAGCATCGCTCCTCATTGGTTGAACAGTTGATTACACAGCTCATTCAAACATCATCGGAAAACAACTGCTAACTACCATGTTAAAGATATATATTACAAGAGCTCAGAAAATACTGACTGCGTTAACAATGTACCATTTATAACAATGCACAAAACAGTGTTTTGGTTTATGTATTTTACAATTTCTGAGCTTGAAACAGCATTGAAAGGTATTCAGGCAGAGATCTGCTGTCGTAAGAATAGCATGGTCAAATAAAGTCCCTTGGGTCTGAAAAGTACAACCAAAGTCCAGTTGTGTTGCTAGACTGAGTCGACCAAACGCTATGTACATGTTAGCTGAAGGTTGTTCCCTTCAAATGAAATACATCATAATGAAAGTCACCAAACTGACACACAGACTGCCCCACCCAATGCTGGTCACTTGACCACCATCCCAAAGTGAAAAAGCAGTTTCGTCTTCATGGTGAGACATTGAATTACATCCAGTCCACTGGCAGCATGTGAAACAGCGTTTCTCGTGAGCTGCAGGGGAATGAGAACAAGGAGGGTTAGGAAATAAAACTTAGGAAATGATTTGAATAGAATGGAAAACCTGACACTTGAAATGAATTTCAAAAGTTCTACAAACAATAACCAAGTTCTATGTCTGTCTGTATTCTGCAATCCTTTAACGCGTTTATTGTTCATCGGTATATGTATTTTTTTCCTTTTGTACGTTTTTTTATATAGTGTAATTGATATGTCGCGTCAATTGTTTGTACGTGTCAGTGACTAACACAACAGCCTATGCTACTACTTTGGTCACTGAGCACATTTTATTTTGACTATATACTGTACATTTATCTTTTTAATTAATGTAATTTCTGAAAATACTGTTAAAGTTATAATTTTTGTTCATGGTGCAAGGCAATAAAAAATCTAAATGTATAGTCTGTTTTTTCGAACTTAATTTCGTTTGCCTACCTATCATTATTAAGTTAATTGTTACATGTTTAATGAGTTATTTAGTGTTAGAGACAGTCAGCAAGGCAGACGGAGCAGGCGAGATCTCTGGCCAAACTGGAAGCTTAAACTAATATAACAAGAAAATGAACCCCCGATCCTCTCTTCCCAGTTCTTCTTTGTCTACAGATTAGCCTGAGGAAAACGAAGGGTCAAACATTTAATGTCTTGTAGGCGGCATTACCAAATGGTTTAACGGGATGGATGTGGGATTAAGAGGTCCTTGGTTCAAATCGTAGGTAGTATCCCAATTAATCCCTCGGCCTGGCTTTGTAAAAAGCCACCTAATAAAATTTGGATGAATATTTTTTTGTCTATTTTCAATTTTTTTTGGTTTGTTTATAATGTCTTCAAGTAGGACAGCATTGAAAAATTGACGCTTAAATACTGAGTCTTTTATTCAAGTTTTATTTTTTATTCATAAGCTGAGAAAGTGAGTTCAAGTTTTGTGCTAATTCTAGGAATGCCTAGTGACCAAGCTACAATTCATGTCTGGTTCAGTCACCACCTAACCTAAACTGGACTAATCAATGATTATTAGGAATCTTTAGATTAGACTACGAGTAGAAGACTGAGTACGAGCATGATTTTCGGATTTCAAACCAGACACGTTTCCAGATCCCCGCTCTTCATGTTGGTTTTAGGTGGAGATAGTAACTCATGGGATGAGATGGGTGTGTGACGTAATAATGTGGAGCCTGGAAACTAGAATAAACTAGAATGGTACTCGTACTTTAATTTTAAGTCTCTAATTATATAATAATTTACCAAACAATTAAAGACACACCTTTACAAGGTTTTGCTCTTGCCTTTTTACACTCTTTGTGATTTGCGCAGCCCATGTGATAGTGCACTATATTATTTCTTTTGGTACTCTTGGTGAAGCAGATATTAGATAAACCATTGTCGCATCTCTTTAGCGTACGTTTGTGAGTACATTCTTCGTATGACGAGTTCTTCGGACAGTGATGACACATGGGATACATTTCATGGGCGGGGTGCTTGACGCTGCCGTGCTGATATGAGAGGTCTGGGTCTGGGTCATCATCCTGCGGGACATCCGAGGAATGTTTCCCTTGCGCTGAGGAGAACATAAAAATTCATTTTTGCAGTATTGCAGTCAGAAGCTTCTCGCATTTTTTTTAAATACTCATGTCTTTATAACTCTTACTTGGAATTAATAAACCCCTGTTTTATAAAGAACAAGACTTCACATACTGCCTCCCATAACTTTTCAATATACGAGGACTGTCGGGGTGATGAGAATTTTCTCGATGCCGAAAAAAGTTATTCTTTTGTGAAATCGGCAACTATTACATATATGCGTGGGTCGTACTATCCCAAAAAATGCGAAAATAGTAAATGGCGTAGATTATAATATCTTCCATTACATTTTGTTTGTTTGTTTGTTGTCTGTGACTCTGAAGCGAAGAATAACTTACAGAAACAATTCAAAATTAGTAGAAATTGGTAGTAAGCTCTTTGAAAACTGTTCGCGAGGTCAAGAAAGCGTAGTCCATTGTGGATTGGTGCAAGAATTATGTCAGCTCTGTAATGGTTTGTTGTACTTCATAACAGTCGGTAACTCTTACTTCTTTTACCATCAAAACTATCATTCCAAATAATTTCCCACAAATGTTTGTTTCACCTATTTTCTGTTTTAACCAATATCTTGCAACTTAAAAGTCCGAAGGAAAGTTGAAATTCACTCTCATGCCCTTTGATAATTACCTTGAGTGTTATTTGACTTATCGTGTACAGTTGTATTTTTAGACTTCCCTTTGTTGTCTAACTCAACAGTCTGTTGACGTGGAAACAGGAAGAACGAAATGGTATAGGGGTGAGGCTCTTCATCTGTGACGTCACTTCCGGTCGTCCGTTCTGCTTGTTGTGCGTCAACGACTTGTGAAACGAAACAATGAAATGTTACGTCGGGTCTTTTGTCAATTACGATTGTCGTATTCTACAAAGTTTACATTGTCCACAATTAGCGTCACAAGTCGTTGGAACACTAGTGGCCTGCTTTTGTTTGTTTTGTTTGAATCACTCACAGAGAAACGACGAGAACTATAAACAAACACCATTGATCTACATTTTGACTGAAATTTCTAGTGGCATACCTTCCCCTCCCCCCTTGTCCTTCATCTGGCATTCAAGTTGTGAAAATAAAAAGAGCGAGGAGCGAGAGCTAGTGTTTCAACAAATTGTCACAGATTGCAGCTTTACTCCTTGCAGTTGGAAATGTCAGGGTTTTGTTAGAGTATTTCTCTTTTAATTTTCTGACAGTGAGAGAAACTTTAGGACAGGCGTTTTTTGGTTATTAAATGATTGGAAGAATATGTAGGGGAGTGCAAAAACAGCAAACAAACAAACAAAAAAAGACTTGTTATGACAAACAACATATTTCTGTCTTGACGTGCTTTTTAAAGTCAGTGTTTTGGCAAAGACTTGGATCGCTCTCTTGTCAAGTACAGTCAAAATCAGATTATCAGATTGTACGGTGATACATATAGACTAGCCATCATTGACTTCAATGTTCAATAACTGCTATTTTCGCCATTTTCAACATTAACTGTAGAGAGTCAAATTACCCTAACTATTGTAACTGGTGTCCTTGATCCTTTTGGCCTAAGTTTGTTAAGGTGACCAGAGGCTCTGAATGTATAATGACACTCTCGCAAATAGTTTTTGCCTTTTAAAACTTAGAATTTGTCAGTTATTTGTCAAGAGAAAATAAAATGAGTGAAATCGCAAATGAAATTCATTCTTGCTCGCGTTTAATTTGACAACTGTGTATATATAGAAATAAAGCCTGTCTAATCACTAGAAAATGGTCATTATTGTGTCCTTGGAGTGTTAAAACTTAAGAAGAATATTCTACAAAATACCAAAAATTACAACAGGGCCACTGAGTTTTGTTTTGTCTGTTAAGAGACATATTGACATTGTGCTTGTCAAACTTGTAATATAAAACGCGTTATAGTTGTTAAAAACAGCTCTACGATTTTTCGTTTTACGAAACTCAAATGACCTAGAAGTGGTGTTTCAAATAGTTGAAGAACAAAGGGCTCAAATGGAGCCCGAGAATGAAAATATATCAGCGTTAGGTAACAGGTAGGCCCGGGGTAACGTTTTCAGCTGAATTCTCTAGCTACAGCTGAGGAAACAATTCTCTTCTTGTACGATATTGGAAACTAGTCAGGCACAATTTTTTTTTGTCAGAAGTCTCATGGTTCACCAAGCGAGGATGAATTTACAAGTGGAAATCCCAAAGTTTGTAATTACGTCATGTTGGGATTATTTTAACAACTATATCTCTCCTCTCAGGGTATTGGCTCTGATATACGATATTCTCGCTTACGGTAATTCTTCATGGTATTATAAGATATGTTTCATAAAACAACATTTGAAAATTTAACTGTTATCCAGCGCATGAAAACATGTCAAAATTGGTAATTTGCCCCCGAGAAAGTAAATACGAGAGAGTGCCATGCTACAGTGACCCGGTCCGTTATATCCAGAGATGCATTGTTGGGTTTCTAACTCCTCTAAAGAAAGGAGATGATACTCAGATTATAACGATTACTGATCTACTTACCAAATGCAAGGCAAAGAAGCAAACAGGCGAACATCAGGCGGCTCATGTCAGCCTCCGTGAAACCTGAGACGCACGAAAACAAGCAGTAGTCAGACGGGTGAATAGCCGTGACCTTCAGAGCGTGCAAGCAGAGCGGGGCAGGGCAGGTATCACAGCAGGTCCGATGTCAGCGTGCAAGTCAGCCGAGCGATCAATACTCTCAAAGCAAATTTTTGTCACCTGAAATAAGCGACTCTTCGCGGCGCGAAGGGAAGAGTGGTCGAGCTGAAATGCGAGAAAGAAAACCTTCAGTCAATTTTTGATCTGTTTTTCTCTGTCTTTTACATTGAGTAAGAAACGTATCGCTCAAAAGAAAGTACATTTTTAGTAACCTGACGATTTAACAGCCATCGTGAGTATTTTACGAGCGACTAACCAGTGAGAAGTTCAAGATAATCCTTTGAGACTGTAAGTAAGTTGTAACATAGTGTTAGACAACCCACAAGTTAGGACGTCAGGGGTGTCAATATTGCACTCTAGTGTATTCGTGCACAGTATTTTCAGGAAATCATTTACATGGTTTAAGAAAGCTTAACTCACTGATAACATTTCGTTATAAGCGAGTAGAATAACAGAACGTCAGTCTGACTTCAGTCAAACCTTCCATTATCACTCTCCTTCTGTGATTCGAATCTGTCAATAAAAAACCTGAAAATCAGAGCTAACAATGAAACTTTCACCCCCTTAACAATGAAAAAGCCATGCTTCTTGTCGTTTTCCTACCTCTCTCGCTTTTTCTACCCTCCTTTGTTAAGAGAAGTTGTTCCTGACTGGCGCTATATTCGTATGTTATGAGAAACTACAGTTTTTTAATGACTTTTTTCTCGCGTGGTTTCACTTGAGTGATCCTCAAGCAATTGATAAACTGAGCAGAATCTGTTCTGAACGCACCAACGAATCCCAGTTTACAATCGTTCTCTTGTTGCTTTCAAACTTGTTACAAACTGTTTCCCTGATTAAAGAGATTTCACCGTGGCGGCAGCTATTATCTTTTGTCAATGTAATAGGCATACTCGGTATATTTAGATTATTATTTATTATATTTAGACCTGAAATCTTTGATGTACTTATCCTTCCAACTCAGTGATTCAGTTCGTCTTGTTTCAGCTTCCTGTGCCTCAAAGCTAAGTTTGAGTTCAGGCCTTTTTAAGCCTTTTTTTTGAAAAAAAAAGGTAACATGATACTTACGATGCAAGCCAAGCACTGAAACATGCTACGCTTGAATAACTGAAGCTTCTTGTTTTGGAGGCTGCCTCATTCTGTTGCCATCTAGCATGGCGAGTTCTGTGACCAGTTCATGCAGGTAAGATCCGCTCAGAGGCGTAGGATTGGGAACTACCACTAGTTTTCGTCAGGCTCACGACACGAGTATATTTAAAACAGATACTAAACACGCCAGTTAGCTGGAATCATAGAATTGTCAGTTTTCGACTTACTAGCAAGTGGCTCGTATGTCAAAAATCTTTCAAATGGAAACGAGTTTTACATTCCTACTCAGTGCATGCAAATCAAACTCAGTTTTTTCCTTAACACCTAATTTTGGAACAGGCGCACAAGATAACGGAAATAAACGATTCAAGCTGCTGTTAAGAAGGGTTGTCAGATGTTGCGCTTTAGAAATCAGTGTTACAATCTTGAACGCCCGGCAGCTGACAATGCAACAGAGCGCCTTGTCGTCACAGGCCTTTCGCTCACATTTTACTATTGCTGAGTTCGCCTTACTCTGCTTTAGAAAGTATAAAGCAAATGGTTCAATAGCGCTTATGGTATTAGTTCGGTTTTGTTGAACTGTTTCTACAGGGCAAACCTTCAAGTGATTTTAACCTGCATTATCAAAAAAGATAATTCGAAAAAAACAGCATGTGGCCAAACTGTGGTAAAATGCGCGCCTCCTCCGTATGCGAAATTTAATGCAGTGTTTGCTACCCTGTAAAAGAGTTAAGCTTTCTCTTAAAAGATTTTTTGGTGGCTTGTGTTGTAACTGAATGCTCACTTGGTATAATCGTTCGCTTTTAGATCAACATGAGTACAAACTTCGTGTTAGGTCAAGTTCCACAGATAGAAGATTAACGTAACTGAGAAGGAGGACTCGGCAAAAAATGTTAATTAATCTGTTTCGGATATGACTAAAGCCTCTTCCCGTCAAAAGACCTTTTCTTTGCTTTTTACTTCAACTATAGTATTGTCTGTTGGAGTATTATAAAGCTTGTTCACGTGGAAAGCCTCGTTTAATCTCTGCCAATAAACTGACTCCTACTGATGCTTTGAAAGTCAACAATATATTTTTTTATGACTAGTTCAGCAGCATTGCTCTAATTCTCCAACATTTGTAGCAGACGATCCATGTTGTATCCATTTGTTATTAGCACCTTAGACAACATGTAAACAACCAGTCAACCTACCTGTAACTTCCACAGATGAAGACAATTGTTTTACCCGGCTAATTACCACCTCAAGTGAACTTCAAACACATTAACAGTTATCCACTTGGACCACTTGTAGTGGGGATGTTAGACTGCAATTGCGTGCAAATGACTTATCCGTTGATAAAAAGGTGGCTTTTGAAGGGCCGGGAGACTTATTTAGTCCTGGCAATTAATCGTGACAAATTGAATTTCATGATCTCACATAAAAACTCTTAAAAAGTCACAATTTGATGAGATCATCCTCCGCTAACAGATTTAACCTACTAACTTACACTATATTTCAATAATTCTCAGCACAACCTTCCTTGGCTTCAGTATAAACTCAAAAGACGTCCAGGAGAGGGCTACTTCACACTTGCTATGTGAAATCCAGTTCCTATGTTTCACTGATGTGTTGTAAAAATAATATTTTTTGGCAATAATTATAGCAATGATCGTGAGCGCATATAAAAAGTGAAATTATTTGCGCATATAAATCATCCCTCGTATTTGCGAGGAATATCAGAATAAGAAGTTTTATTATCATCCGCAAAATGAAACGTTGCCCTCAAGCAATCATGGCCACTTGTTTTAGAAAATTGACTCAAAAGTGATTATCTATAGAAACCTTACATATCGGCTGGTGTTCAAGTAAAGGGGGATTTCTAATCGAAAACCGATGGCGTAAGGTATTGTTAACGCGAAATAACATTATACTAAGCTTGTCTAGCTAGTTGCCTGTCAGAAAAATGGGTTGAACTTGTAATGCTGCTGACTGGAAATAGTGAAAACCTATGAAGGGTTTGATGGACGACTGTGGACGGTGAGCGCGCAAGGCAACCTCGTTCCCAGGTTATTTCCTTAAGGGATAGGGAAAGACCTGGGAACAAGGTTGATGGAAGGGACAATTAGCAGCAGCAGTGTAGTTGAGACTAGGACTACCCGTAGTCAATACATGTGTGTCACATTTGTTACCGCAGCTTTTTTTAAGTATCTTGAAAGTTCTTTGATGAAAAGAGGAGATAGGCTACAACAGTGTTTTTTAAACTAAACCAAAAGAATAGAGTGAGCGGGTTTCACAGTATACTGGTGTTTAACTGTCCAGTTTCTCAGAAAAAGCGGCACCTCTAATCCTTCCTCCCCCTTCGCGATTAGTTTCTGACTTTCCGTGTTACTCTTACTATAATTTTAGGAGTTGTTATGGCTGAGACCAACATTACAATCGGACACGCCCTAATCAAAAAAGGGGAAAGGGCGGCTTTTAAGGGATTATAGGGTCTTGATGGACGGCAACGGCAAAATTATAAAAGTAAACTAGACAAGTCGGTCAAGTTGTTCGTGAAATTCTTCGCGCAATTGGAAGAGCTAAATTTATACAAATTAGGGAAAGTGAAAGGGATTGTTCTTCTATTCATTAACTTTCGTTTATTTTTTTGCGCTGCACGCTAGGAAAAAAGAGTGACTACGCGAAATCTATGTAAAAAAATTAGCGCGGTTTTTTTTAATTGCGTCCCAGGAAATACGTAGCGCGTGAAATGAAAGGTGAAAAGAAGACCAAAGAAGTTACGGCTTTCGAGTTTGTCTCCTAAAACAATTAAAACGCAAATTTACATCTGAATAAAATTAATAATAAAACTTCCCGGAACATTAGTAGAATGGCTTCTGAGCCTTCGAAAATTAGGAACCGCAGAAACCTCAAAACTACCCAAATTTAAGGGTGAAAGTTTCTAAAGAAACTGTGGTGCTGCGTCGGCGGGGGTAACAAGGTAATTCAGTTGGTTATATCATCTAAGTTGAAAATGTAAATTGGCCACCGTAACGAAAAAGCTGACGTTTGAAAAGCTGACGTTTCGAACGTTAACCCTTCGTCAGAGCGAAGGGCTAACGCTCGAAACGTCAGCTTTTCAACTCGTTACGGTGGCCAATATACATGTTCGCGCTAATTGTTTCTGCGCACCCTTACTGCGCACGAAATTCACACGCCACGTCATGAATCAAGCGCGCGCGCTAAGTAGTAAAGTGAACAATATTAGGGCAAATGGCCATCGCGTGACCCCTATTTTTCTTTTGATAGGTCGTTTTCTCTGCCGATTTTCTACGTTTGCGAAAAAATGAAAAAAATCTATCGAGTAGAATTTTGAATATTTTGCAAAACGCTCCATCGAATTCCGTTCTTTTCACCTCTTCGTTTAGCTGTGCGTCAGTTTCAAATGGCAATATTTGAATTTATTAACGCCACAGATTCACTTATACAAAATATTATAAGGATAGTTTGCCTCTGTTGACTTATCTTTGATATTTTAACCTGAAGACCCTGGAGACCATGCTGAATTACGCGCACCAATTTATCAAAATCAGACTAGTTTTCCACACGCCTTATCTCTGAAACGAAGCCGGTGACCCCCAATTTTTATTTCATTTCTGAAACAAGTAAATCATTATCTG
>Ga0126337_10002937_pt1 | contig 11002 bp, 3 predicted proteins | sample DipCmetagenome_FD_92527 | JGI IMG/M metagenome (GOLD analysis project Ga0126337, IMG submission 92527) | Coral microbial communities from La Bocana,Puerto Morelos, Mexico - Diploria C A metagenome | ecosystem: Host-associated > Invertebrates > Cnidaria > Coral | place: La Bocana,Puerto Morelos... | reverse complement strand
TTGTAAAATCTTGAGTTTTTTAACCCGTGTTGCGCAAAACGTATTCAATAGACCTGGCTCATATTCACTGGTAGAGTTAATCATACTATGAACTTTCAATATTCAGAACTGATTTATTTGTAGTTCCAGCAGAAGCCGAATTGCTTATGCTAATGAGGCAAATATTGTAAACAAATATTCCCCTATATACCTCACTCTCTTTTGAGCGTTTTCATGTGACGTCACGGCGGCCATGTTTCTGTTCCCAAACATTGGAATTCTCTGCTTTGGGAAATGACGCCTCGTCCACGCTGCGAAAACGCAGCTTTGTTTCTACGGTAAGGCCCACCGTCCACACTAACCTGTCACAAAAACGGAGCTTTTCGAAAACCGTCTTTAAACGGGAGAAACATGACTATGGACGGAAAAACAGTTTGAAAACGAAGCTTGTCGAAAACTATGACTTCACGACGATCACCTGATTTCCCTGCCCGCGTTTCCCTTAAAGACGAATCCAAAATTATCGGTGTTTGCTGCGATTTGAAATTTCTTTGGCGGGATGTGGAAGGAGCCTGAGCGATTTTTCTTCCCTATGCAAAAATCTCCCGTTGTTCAGGAGCATTCATATGAAAGCCAGGGAAAGGCTCCATAAAGTATTGCCTCGTTTTGGATGAATTTCTTGCGAGCAATGTTGTCAAGGGAAAGGAATACAAAACATTGAGCTTTTTCGATAAGCGTGAAGAAAGTTTGAATTGAATATTTGTATCAAAAGACGCTCTAACAAACTGAGCTGATCCCAAAACGACTTAATCTCCTGTGTTGCAGTTACTCCTTCACACTGTACGTTCACTGTCATGATATAGATGTTGTTTATTGTGTGAGAAGTCCAGATAATACCTTATGCACCTTAAGAATGAGGCTGGAGGTCTAGAATAGGGTCGTGGGTGCGCCAACAGAGACGAAGGTGTGATTAACTCCGCTTCTTTAGCCCTCAACTGCGGAGGGTGTGGAAAGGATAAACAACCCAGATACCCTGTTGATAAACAAAACAACTGTCTCTCTGAAGCACTAAACTGATTCTCGATGACCTCGTTTCCATGGCCTTGGAAACGAGGTACCATTACGCCCTCCCTGAAAAAAATAGGCCTGAGCACTGGGTAAAGACCTGATCACTGGGTAAGTTAAAGACACTTCATGCTGAGGGCGGTTTCTCTTCGTAATATGAATAAGTTATATCTAGTGGACAGGAGAATGGAAACCTTTATATTCTACCTGGGAGTTCTCATGTTTTAACTTTTTCATCAAAGCTGTGTACACGAGACGAGGGACCTTGTGTCAAAGTTGAACAATTGCCAACGGAAACATGACATACTTTAAATGCTCGCTGTCAGTGATGGTCAGCTTAAAGTGTAACCCAGGAGGAACGATTAGCACGGATTCTATTTCTTTTGTGCACTTCTCTTTTTGTGAATAGCGTGGGACCCCGCGTGGTGCGCGAATCCTCGCAAAATGTTCTTGGCGCACTCCCCGTTGTCAAATTTAGTAGTGGCGTCTGTATTCTTATTTGGCCCTTCCGAGGAAATCAATCTGTCGTGTTTCTCGTGCCCTTTTGTCGCTCTAGACAACGTTTAGTAGATTACTACTGTGTCTGCAACGAGGTTTATGATGAGATTAAATCTCGTCATTGTCTGGGATTTTGGAAGCGATCTGTTCTCGTGCGTCAAAACACTTGTCTCCAGCTCGCTATCCAACATTTCTGGTGTTAAATGAAGCCGTCTGGGGATTTGTGAAGTAAATTGCAGACGTTTCAAGCACATAACGGTCCAAAAGTGATCCAGACGTGTATTTTACGGTTGCCGTGCCGCGGGTTTTGGCACAAAGCAAATACGTGATATTACAAACTGGGTGGACTACAAAGTTCAAGGACTATTTTAGTTCGTTCATCCTCGGAACAATCTCGACTTTAATTACGAGGACAAAGGGCTGGACTCAGGCCAGTTGTGACCATCATAAATCTGTCCATTCACTGACGAATGAAAGCGCTCCGACTAATCTGCTCTATCTAGAACGTGTTTCTCTTGTATCGACGAGGTCAGAGAGTCAAGTATGCCCTGGTTCGTGTTTTGGATTGTTCCAGACTGTGCGTCCGACTTGTTCAATGGTTAATTGATTTGTCTGCTAAAAATAAAACCCTACCGTTGACCCGGATATACTCTCTTTTCTGTCGGTGCTCTTTCACGCTGCAAATTGAAAAACCCTTTCGATGCGGTGGCAAGGAACACACGTTATAGTTTTCATGCAGCAATTTGGCGCCCTTCGAGCCGAACGTAACAGCGAGAACATTCTCAAAAACGCTTGCTTTTTTCAAAGCATTTTAGAAACCAGTTCTGTAGCATGCTGAAACAGGCCGGTTCCGTTTCGATTTAATGCCTTTGAAACACATCCAGTAGATCAAGCTTCAAAGATTACCTTCCAATCGTTTAGTACAATCCTTTATTCCATAAATCTGTCCAAAATCCTATTATAGATAGATAAAAATGACAATGAAATCCATCCCTAGTTGTTGGCACAATCTCCAGGAATTATTAAAATGCTTGGGTCAGCATGTGACTTGTCAACACCTAAATAGAGCTCAAGAATCAATGGAGTTCGCTTTCCTTCGGGGCGCCTAGACAAGCTTGCTGTTGAGACAGATTTTACGGCGCAAAACATTCAGTTCTGGTCAAGACTGTCTATCCTGGGGAATCTACTGTAACAATTTTGGAAATATCAGATTGTTTATCTATAGTCGGCGCGCGTTTTCTCGAGTATCCACGCGAGGAATTGAACGTGTAAACTCGCGCGTGTTGTGCGGGGCATTATAGTTTTTCTCATGTTTTCTATGTTAACTTGTTTGGGAAATGTTCTCGCTTCCAGGTAGTCTATTCTTTATTCTTACTGTGTTAGTGGGCACAATTCTAGAAGTGACACTCTCCTAGTTCACATTCCATTCATAAACATGGCGTCGCGAGGTTTGGCTCGCGAGGTTCAACATATAACTGAAATTCGTTTGCAAACAGTTCTGTTAATACAATCATTTTGTGTTACATAAGTGTCGATAATGAATCATCCTATCATAAAATCATCCTATCTTATCCAGAATATTTATTAAAGATCTATTTACAGTGTGCTTCGTCCGTTAGAATGTACTTCTCTACTTGAAAACTAGGCTTAGATTTGAAGTGTATTCTACGGATTGTCTTCCGCCACCATACTTGACTTTTGTCTGCTACATTTACATTTAAAGTCTTTCGCAAGTTCTCTTCTTTTATAAGTAAAAAAGAGGACTGAAGATTACTACCTTTGAGATGCCTGTAAGGCGTAACTCATTCATGAAGTCCTCGTGGTAGCAATTATCGTTGCCGAAATTTTTCCAGTGTAAATTCGAACTCTGTTGGCTTGTTTAGTCGCTATTGTTATTTTAAGGGATGTGTCCGACAATGTTTATCAAGAAAACAACACCATGTTGAAAGGGTGAATTCTCATTACACGTTCATTTCCATGTTGCATGAGAGCACAATATTCACTGGTTGGGGTCTTGTTAAATTCTGGCCACGTTTTTGATTGCATCGAAAGTACGAGAGAAGAGCGAATATTTTAGCTAAAGGTTGGTAACCGTGCAGATCATTTACAAAGCAGTTTTCGCTGGTCAGAAATGAAATCGCATTTTGAGACTGGTAATTTTTCCCGCGGCGAAGTGGTGCAGCGAGATAAGGAACTTTATTTCGTGTTGAGTAGACTATAAGGTGGCAATTCGCAGTATTGAGCCACACCATTTTTTTTTATTCACTGTCGGCCAGACAGTCGCAGTGTTTTTGTAACTCAAGAAAAACAGCTTGAAGTTATCAATCAAACTGCCGCCGAACATGTGGACACTCTGAAACAAATGGCTTTTGCGTCAGTGTGTTTTTATCTATCACCACAAAGCGTTTTCGTCTCCTTTGATGCACTGTCCTTGTCTCATTTATTTTTAAAATTGCTGATATCTGTTTCTGCTGAATTCTAGGCGTCCGCCGCAAGAGGGATCTAATTTAAAGAGTTTTGTTCCTGTATAGCATAACAGACAAAATTAAAACAAAATTATGATAAACACATTCTATTAAGTAGGATATTCTTCGATAAAAACAAAGCGATATTGAATTTGTAGATCTTTCAGGGGAACACCCAGGTCTTCTCGTCGCTTCGAATATGGCTTTTCTCTATTATCTCTCCAATTGCTGACACGCACATGTAACCTCTAAATTAACATTTCAGTTAGTCTTCGAACTCTGTCGTGTCTCGAGAATTATTATTTACAAAACCCTAAAGTTATACAATTTTGCTAAAGTCGTTCCCCGAACGTAATTAAAACAACTTTGTCAATGTTTTTTTGAGGATTACGCGTAAAGATGCAAGTTTGTTTACTTCCGAGTGTTCTTTTAAGGAAAACATTTTGCGACTTTTCGGCTGCTTAGCGGTCCGCAGCTTCCGATGTAATTCATTTTTTTGCATTTAAACAGCTTTGTCTAAAACAGTGTCACTTGGTCCTTGTAGATTCGCACGCAAAGCTGGCTGTTTAGCTTTCGTTTTGGTCACACGTGTTTTGGGCGGATAATTTCAGCGACGTTCACAGTGGATCGTTCTGAAAATTGTAAAAACCATTTCCAGCTGTTCTTGCGTTTCATATCGGACGCAGACGGTCCAAAAATAGCCCTTCTTCTTAAATTACACCCAGCCCGTTGTTTTGAGACTAGAAATATCGGTTTCCTGTTCAATAACCCAACGTGAAGAAAGTTGTGTCTAGCCACTGGCGAAGCACAAAGACACTCGGCACGCGAATATCAAACAATTGTTTCCGAGGCCATTAGCCAGGAGCATTCATGCTATTATTTTGTCTAGCGCATTTCAATAAAACAAAGTGCATTTTTATTAATGTTAATTCTCTGAGAGTTTTGCAGACGAAGAATTTTATTAGATAGAAGTGGAGTATAGTGGAGGTGGAGTGAGGTTCAAGTCGACAGACAGACAGGTCGAGAGCATTTTTAAAATTTTCTTCTTAATGCTGTTGGTTACAAAGTTTTTCCGGTCGAACTTCATATGCCGGCTTCTTCTTTTTCAGTTTATGAAGTCGACAAACGGCGCTGTCTGTTAGATAATGGAAAGCTGAAATGTAAATATGAAGGGCGCCCTAAAGGAAGAGAGCAAATTGTTTAGCCTAGAAACCCTAAGAGGTTTCTATGCCATGTATGTCAACCGCACCGTGCGGTCTGCCATTAAAATACGATTTATATCTGCATGGCAAAAGCTTACTACAAATGAACGTTAGAGGCGACAAAATAAGGTTTTTAATTTTCTTTAATGTTCTTCCTACGTGTCCTTTTTTCCAGCGGGCAATTTAAAGAAGACCAACACGACAAATACACCTTCACTGAAATCTAATTTCTGATTTTATAATCTTACGGAAATGTCAATGTTTTTATCAGTCCAAGTCGGGTTGTTTTGGTTAGATAAGCTTGTTCCTGGTTGCAATATGAATTTACGCGGTGTTTCGAGTCTCGGTTGTGTCGTCTGAACTTTTAAGCGCTGCACGACTACTTTTAACATCAAACTGTGAACTCTTCACTGCTCTTCTTCTGAGCTTTCGCCGTTGTGGAGCGAGCCATTCGTTTTGTTAACACTTGTTTTGCGGGTAAAACCACCCGCCGAAGTTCCATTCAACATGTGCCGATTCCTAATGACTGATTCGGAGTCTCTTCTTGGATTGTTCATAGTGTAGATAAATTGAGAACCGGCGTTATGTAACCTTTGATTGTTAATCCAAGAGTGGAAACCCTTAATTTCATTCTCCAGCTCTCGACAGTAGCTGTCCTTTTCTTCTAATTTTTTAGATAAGTCTCTCACATCTTGTTGCAGTACATTAATCGTCTCTTTTGAGTTCATAGAGAGTATGTCATCTTTCTCTGCTTTATATTTTTTGACCTCCAGTTGTAGTTTAATATTTTTCTCGTTTAAACTGTCCATTTCGAGTCGTTGGCTGGTCTGCATCATTCGTAATTCCTTTTGAACGCTTTTGAGTTCTTGTAAAGCTTCCTCCATTTTTTTGGCGTGCTCTTGTTGCAACGACTCAAGCTCCGCGCTAAGTTTGTCTCGCACACTGGCCAGTTCTTTCACTTTATCCTCCCCATGCTTGGAAAATAAGTCTTTGATTTCCTTAGCTAATAAGCCACTTAACTCTCTGGGAGAAGCGGGAAGCCTCTCGTTCTTAGTCAGGTTCGCGAGCGTGTTTTGAATTCGCTCCTCCAGCACAGCACTCTCGTTGTCGTTAGCGTCGGTTTCTCTGTCTCGGTTCGGACTGTACGATTTTTCGTAGCTTCCCCATCTTTCGTTTTGAGCCACAACCTCCAGCATTTCCTTTGCGGTTTTTTCTAGCGATCTAGGATCTTTAGCTGAAGGGGTCGCCAGAATTTCGCTGACGGTGTGCGAAACGCTTGCGGGACTCATTCTTGGCTCGACCTTCGGGATTGGCTTTCGTATGTCTCCCTTGAAAGCGTGACGGTGAAAATTATGAGGATGTGACGGTGTGTAGGGACAGTCGCTCGCCAAGTACGGAATGGTATGGGGAGCGAAAAGCCTAGCAGGAGAACCGGGTGACATCATTGGCACAGAAAGTGCCCCGCTACTGGAGTTCTCTGTGCTTTTTGCGCGACCCTGCAAGGGAGACCACGGCCTAAAAGCAGACCTTCTGCACGCGATATCTCCATTAGAACTGCTCCCGCTATTGCTACTATTCCCATTCGAGTCGCTGCAGTCATTGTTCGCCACTTCACGCGACTCTCGCGGTCTATCCACGCGCGGCCTCTTCGGAGGGCTCGCACCTCCGTCGCGCTCGCTGACATCTGAGTCTTGTTCGCTCGATGGCGAGGCGCGCTTCCAGCGCTGCCCATCCGAAAATTTATTCATGAGCATCTCCCAGAGTTTCTGTACGTGCAGTGTGGGTTGCTCATTGCACAGCATCAAATAAAGGCGCCATTTCGCGTCGTCGAAGCCCCAGTGGCAAGTGTGTATCTCTCCTGAGGAGTGATTGTGAACAACAAACCTGCGCGGAGAGAACACACCATCGCATTGGGAACACGTAATACACTTGGCGTACGGATCGGTGTACTTGTCAATTTCCAGAGTGCCCGCGCAGCCGCCAAAACACTCATGGTACACTTCTAAACTGTCCACCGGGAAAATACGACTCGGCCGTCGCGGGACCTCGCTCGCGGTTAAAATACCGATGAGGCGAAACGAGTCCGTCTTGGAAATGAAACTCGCCGAAGTCGACGACCACGACAAGACGCCGGCCAGTTTAAATAATTCCAGTTGATGCGGCGAGCAGCGCGGACAGTAGATTTGAAGACGATCGCGATTAGCGTCAATGTCCTTGCTGTCAAAATCCTTTAAAACTTTATTCACTAGTTCTGTGTAGCACACTCTCTTTTCGCCGCCAGAGTTGAAGCAAGCTAACGGCACGCCATCGATAATAGTTTCCTTGAAGTTGAAACCGTCTTGCCCCTTTGGCGGTGGCATTCTTACTGTGACAGTCTTCATACTCATCAGCCTAGAATGGTCACTAGACGCAACATGCGAGCTATGTTTAGCGCCGTCGTCTGATGTCGAATTCCACGATTTCTTAGCGGTGAAGCCCTTCGGTCCAGTGATGGAGTCTGTCGAACAGTCGCGGTACTTCTGTAGGATTTCGTCTATAAGCGGGTTGTCCGAGCGAGAGAATTTGCCACGCTCCATTCGCGTTGCTGAATTTCACCCAAATAAGTTACAAAAGCGTGTCGCGTGAAATCGTCTGAACGGCTTTCTCTTTAGCAGACGGCCGACGAGTCTGTTCATTCACTGCACATGCTCGGTGAATGGCCAATTTGAACCGTTATTGTTCGCTGTTGATTTGTCATCTGAACATGTGATAATGCTATTCAGGGGGTAAATTACTGAAAAAAAAATCCCTGACGAGGTTGGCGAAATCTTGGGTTAAAGCTATGACTCACCCGCTTTGAAACGCGGACGTGCCACTCGCAGGCACGTCACACCTGGCTACAAAACGGGGTCTCAGAGAATCAAATCATGAGGGGCAGCGACGAGCCTGAATGCGTTAATCTCGCTCGGGTACCGTATATCAGATGAAATAAAAGTCTACCGGCGTGAATTATTCAATACTTCTCTAGATAATAGCGCCAGAACAGGTATCCTTCAAAAACACTTGGTTGTCTTTTGTGAAGCTTGTCTCTGCTGCCAACGAAATTACTGCATGGCTGAATGAACCAATTGCGTGCCACTGACTAAGACAAACAGAGTTGTCCGTGTAAAATGTTGTGTGCCAAGGCTCCCGCCACTGTCTAGACAAAGTTATTGTGTTGTCTAGACATGTTTTTGACGTCTTGTTATAGCTTTGTTTCGGCGCTCAAGCCTTTTAGGCCGCGATAATCAGTTGGGCGGGATATAGATGTTATTGACGCCTCGCGCAATATTTTTAGCGCCTAAGGAGGCACGCGTTTGGTTTCGCGGTGCATGCAAGCTCTTTGCTGGAATAAACCACCCGAAATGTTTACGATGAAGAGCAAGTTTATCGAATTTGAATCGAAACAATGGCGAGAAATGAAAGAAAACAAACCCACAGCTGTCGCCGTGTTTTTAATTATTCATGCCCAGAGGACAACGAGTCGGATGTTTTTCAAAGAAATCATTTAATTCGGTGAAAACCAAATTCATCTTATTTTAAGATATTTTGTCTGGCGCAAGCGGCCAAATGAAGCTATTTGCAAATGTTTACGAATCTTTGGGATCTGTGTATTTATGAAAGGTTCTTGTTAACGAATATTAGTGGTTCGTCATAGGTTTTAATTTTTCGCATTTTTCTTGTCCTATTTTCTTGTCGTTATTAATTTAAGCTAAGAGACATGACGGCGCGAACATTTTGCAAGACAATCATGTAACCCCCAAGTTAGCTGGTTAAAAAAAAACATTTAATCTTAAAGTTGTGAAAATGGGCAGCTTTCAGTTTCGAATCATGGCAAATTTGATATTTTCCTTGGCTTTCACCTGCCGAAATTGTGAAGAAATTCATCGAAGCTTGAATTATGCCAAAACAATACTAATTATTCGTGTCGTTTCTGCCAGACATGGAAATAGTAAACCTTCCGTCTGCCGAGCTATTTTCCGTGTTAAGTATTGATTTGCTCTTGTCAAACCGTGAGAGGTTTTCACAAACACATCAGAAACCCTGAAACCGCTATCTCTTTCCTATGGTTCATTGCGTTTCGTTAAACCCGACATTGATTTTTCAGTAACAAATGCCCTGATTTGAATAGACTTGAAAGCATAAGACCCGCAACGAGGCAGGAATGTGGCCTTGGAATAAACTTGCACGACTTTTATTAATACACGGTACATGAGGTATGCGTGGATTTCTGTTTTTTTTTTTCAGTAAGAGATAAGATAAAGACAGTGAAGCTAATAATGTGACTCGGCTGAACTATCGAAAGCCCGTGTCAAACAAACTGGAAGCAAGTTTGTTGATTGAAGTAGGTCTCTATGATAATCTGTTTGCATATTCATCATCAGTTCAATTTTCCTCGCGAATGTCAGATATTTTCGAAGACAGACAAAGGTTTTGAAAAGAGTATCTTGAAAAAACCGAGTGTATTTTTTATGATGTACAACTCGCTTTCTATTTGAAGAACTTCGTCAAAGTAATTACGGAATAACAAAGAAAAATTATTTATGTTTTCTATTTCACAGCCAATGACAGCTTACCAGGACTTGCGTTAGCCGAACTTTCGCTGCGACTGTTCAAACAAGGCCATACACCAGACAATTGCGATATAGCACCTACACACACAGTCAAGTTTTAAAATTAAACATAGACGCATATGATGTTGAAACACTCAAAGTGGGACATGAAACTTAAAAAATTTATAAATATTCTCTTATCTAATGTTGTTTGAACAATTAAATTTGTTGACGCGTGTTTTACGCGAGAGATGTAGAAAAAGGGAAGAGTTATGGTGCTTGAAATAGAACAGGACAACTGATTGATCCATACGTGTTCTCAATCCACTTCATAAATAAGCTTTTGTCAAAGATCCTTTGATGATAAGGAAATCTTAATAAGCCCGTTCGTTCAATCATTAGATATTCCGTCGCCTAAGACCTCTCAAGCTTATTTTCAAGTCACGGAACGGTTAAAAACGTGGCCTAATTTAAAAACTGCAACGAGTTAAAAATAAGCACGGAAAACCCTGAAAAATAATCCAGTCTTCTTATGTGATGTTTTTGATAGAACGCATAATAAGAGTCCTTTCTCAACAGTCAATTTTCTTTTGATGTGATAAAGAAGACAATAAATAAGTATAAGTCGCATCGTTTTTCAAAAACGTATATATTTCACTGATATATTCTAAATAAAGCTAATTCCTTTGTCGCTAATTATCCAAAGTGACATTTGCCTCCTAAAATAGGTCTCTTGTCAAACATTTTGTATAAAAATAAGTTTTATGTGCACGGAATGAACAACTGCATAAATTTAGGTTTCATAAAACTTTTTTTGCAAATAGAAGTTAAAAAAAGCTCAGAAATAGGAGCTTTTTGGTCCCGTGTCGGAATTTCTTAATGTCTTGTTGCTGATTGGTCGTTACTTTTCGACCGCTTGTCGGAATTTCTTATTATCTTATCGCTGATTGGTCGTTACTTTTCGACCGCTTGTCGGAATTTCTTATTATCTTATCGCTGATTGGTCGTTACTTTTCGGTCGTTTGTCGGAATTTTTGACAATTATTTCGCTTACTTGTCGTTTCTTTTCGCCGAGGCCTAAAAGATTCTACTATTTTAACTATTTTATCTCTAATTGGTCGTAACTTCTCGCCTTGTCTCGGAATTTCTAACTATCGTATCGCTAATTGGTCGTTACTTTTGCGAACGTCTCGGAATTTCTAACTATCTTTTCCGGCTAATT
>Ga0126337_10002936_pt1 | contig 11002 bp, 11 predicted proteins | sample DipCmetagenome_FD_92527 | JGI IMG/M metagenome (GOLD analysis project Ga0126337, IMG submission 92527) | Coral microbial communities from La Bocana,Puerto Morelos, Mexico - Diploria C A metagenome | ecosystem: Host-associated > Invertebrates > Cnidaria > Coral | place: La Bocana,Puerto Morelos... | reverse complement strand
TAGAAAATTAAACGGCGGATATTGACGGATAGACGTATTGTGATCACGTAGATTATGACCACAAGTTGACCGTACGGTGGCCATCAATTTGCTTGCCGCGGATGCAAAAAACTTATTAAATGCATTGGCAATACATTGTTTGTAATATAAATATATTGATAAACAAAAAAAGATATACTTTTTCGCCTTATCTTGCCTATATCTATAACGATGACTCCTTCGAGTTCTATAAGTTACTTTGGAACGTTTTGCTTTAAACCGTGCTGCACGTCGGTAAGAATCGCGTTGTTTTCTAGATGCTTCATCACATGGCTGTGAAAAAGATGTTCAAGAATTTTAGACGCTCTTGTGAACACTGCATACATTACATTAGCAGGTTTCCATTTAGACGGGAACCACCCAGTGTCGATACAGGTTTGGTAGATAGCTTCCAGCAACTGACCAATTCCTTTGCATTTTCCTTCAGGAACCATGAGGGTATCCCATTTGGACCACATGCTTTGTGTGGTTTTAGGGACTCTATGTCCTCTACTTGTTCAATAACACCAAGAACCGTAAATGAAAAGGGGCCAATGGTTGGTTTCATAACAGAACCAACGAAAGGGGCTCTGTATCCCAGGGGTGAACCCACAGCAACACCGTCTATCTGTTTGTACAAGTTTCCTTTGAGCTTGAAAAACTGGTTCTTTGCCCCAATACTAATAAGTTCCATCAGGTTCGTTTTCTTGATATTGAGACTACGTTCTTTGTTGAACCAACCGTTGGTTCGTCAATCTCAATCTCTATTTGCTAAGATAATTGTGCATGTTCACATGTTTTAAGGATTTTAATTCCCATTTACTTTTTAGACTTTTATATTCTTATGCTATTTTGTATTTTACTTGAACGTGAAAATGACCTCGGAGAGGTCGAAACGTCGTTTGTTTTTATCGCTGATTTTTATTACCAAATAAAAAATTAAATAAATAGAAAACTTTCTCACCCGAGAACATTGGAACATTTTCTTCGTCATCCGGGTCTTCTTCCTCAACTGGCCCCTCTAATTCCTCTCCCATGGAGGAGGAAACGTCTACCTCTTGAACAGACTCCAAGTTGTTCCTCCACTGTGGGGAGTCTCCTTGGAGGGGCGACTCTTGCGAAAGAAGCTCAGAAGCCTGCCCTGGTGTGGGATTATTGGGACGAGGATTGACGGCTGTAGAGGCCTGAGACGGAGTAGGATTAGTTGGACGCACGGGAGTAGGGGTACCATTACCAGTAGCATGCGCCGGGGTGGGGTTAGTAGGCCTCATGCCATGACGTGTGGCGCTTGGCTCGCCAGTAGGAAGGGAAGTTGTCTCTCTGTTTGTGGTGGAAAGGGCAACATCAGGGCTGGCTGGAACTTTGTCTCCTTCTACTGAAGGAATGAGTAATACAAACAGGCAGTTAGCTCACTTATGGTGCAGGCTGAGAAATGTCTGAAATGCTTTTGGTTGAGGAGAGACACAGAGTTGTCTTCATACACAGTTGTTTGTGAATTGCGAATCCACCACTTACAAATAAAATGGAAGACGTTCCTGTCGCACACAGCGGTAGACACGATAAAGAAAGTATCAGTCAAAGGTCGCAGAAGGGGCGAAAATTAAAATAAAAGTAAGTAGTTTTGCCAACCACTCTGCAATAGAATGATATGAACACGACATAGCTAATGCTATTAAGTTCCCAAAAGCAGGCGAGAGAGAAAGACAAATCGTTTCTGATGTGCTTGTACCACTGTTCGATTCTCTAACAAAAAATACTAAGAATGGTCGCTAACTATCTTAACCTATGTAACGCATAAAAAAAAATTAAAAACTCTATTTTTTTAAAAGGCCACATACGTTCTCACTTTTGTACAGGAGGTATGTTTGCTGTATATTTGCAGCAGTCAACCGCAAATATATTCTAACCCACCTGTCTGATTAGATGCAGCGCTTCCCTCGTGTATTTCTGGTGTCTCAGCAGGGCTATTTTCCCCAGGGGGTGGGTGACGAGTTTGCTGTGCTAATTCAGACGTTAAAGCATTCATGTCCGGGACCGTCTGACTATAAATACCTTTAAGAAACTCTTGACCTAACAAAGAAATGACACTTAACATGACTTCAAAACATCACAAATTAATAATTTCATTGTTTAATTGAACCTAGATTTTTGTGTAATTTGGTTATATCAACTAAGTTGAAAATGTAAATTGGCCACCGTAACGAGTTATAAAGCTGACGTTTCGAGCGTTAGCCCTTCGTCAGAGCGAAATTGACGAAGGGCTAACGCTCATTCGCTCTGACGAAAGGTTAACGCTCAACACGTCAGCTTTATAACTCGTTACGGTGACCAATTTGCATTTTCAACTTAGTTGATATAACCAAATTACCTTGTTACCCCCACCGACGCAGCACCACAGTTTCTTTAGAAACTTTCACCCTAGATTTTTGTGGCCTGACAGATTTTAACGTCAACTCATAAAATCCTGTTCCTTTGAGTTTTTCTGTAATTTTAAAACCAGACATTGTGAAAATAATGCAAACAAGGACACGATAATGCTAAACTGATCACTTTATACCTGGAGTCGTCTCAAAGTAACGTGGCACTTCTTTGTATCGCAAAGCATGTTTCCCATATTCCAGCTCGGCGAGTTCTATTCGGTCCCGTTCCCACTCTGACGCAGATCTTTTCCATTTCGGGGGAGGAGGTGGGGAAACTGGATCGGGCGTTATTTCATCGAGGTATCTGCAGCTTATCTCTTCATTTTTTGTTTGATCTAGTTAAGGAAACAAGGAAACTTTACACCAAGATGTTCCAAGATAGCGGAAAAGATGGCAGGGTGTTCTTAAGTCAGAGGGAATAACTGAAGAAATAATGTAAGCAGGAAAGGATTGGCATAACATAGGAACGAGAGAGAAGAGCCTGGATCCGAGTATCGATAATGTGTTGATTTCACGCTATCATTATACAGCCGTTGAAGAATGCAAGACAATTAAACTAAACAACTTACCAGACAATTTGTCTACCGTGTTTCGTATGTCTCTCGACATAAACCCTGTTACATAAAACGAAATACGCTTGAGTTTAAATTTTAAAAAAAACTAAGGTATAGGTACAACATAAAATAACGGGGAAAATCATCAAAAATAATGAGACATTACACCTTGTTCTTGACGTGACTTAACTTCCTTTTCCGCATCTTGAATGACCTGTGAAAATTCACGAGATTTAGGTTTAGAATGCCACTGATAGCAACGTCTTTCAGTTTCAGCTCTGCTGTGATTCCTTGGAAGCTTTGTTATGGTATTTAGGTTGGTTTCTCGCACTTTTACTACAATCTTACATTTACAAACCTACTGACTTCAGAACTAACAGCAACAGCACTCACTTTAGCTTCCAATTCCTGGGCTACGATCTTCTCGCTCTCATCTCGAGGATCTCGCGGAAGCAAGTCGTCTAATCCTGATTTCCTCTTTTCCAGGTATTCCCCATAAGCCTGCATGGCCTTAGAGATCTCTTGCCGTTGTTCTGTGGTCAGCGGCTTGTACTGAATTAGTTGGCGGAACTCTAGAACCCGCGGACATGTGATATGAGGAGGGGAAATGGACTTCATAGCAGAGGAACCAATGTTAAGACCTTGACCTTATAAAAACAAATGAGCAGAATTGAGGAGACTTTTATGAACGACTTGGATGATGTTATCAACGGAAAAAGATTGGACCCTTTACGCATCAGATTAAAAGATAAGACAGTGAAGTTCTTTACCAGCATTAGTGCCAAAAACAAATTCTGGTTTCTTCAGTTCTTTGGAAGGCATCACTTTGAAGTCCCTCTCTCTAAGCCCCTGTGGAATTATGTGCTCCTCGTCCTTTTCTTTCCACCAAATCTTGCCTGTCCCACCTGTTGGTTAAGATAAAGAAGGTATAATCTAATTGAACTGTCTGGATTAAATTTTGAAATAAATGGTTATAATTACTGTAATTATTAAGGCAAGTACACGTTTTGCACTAAGCGTGATACGATATAAATGGTCAGGCTTTAAGATTGAGGAAATCAAAGAAGGAGAAGACTGAGGAAAGTTGTAAAGCACACTTTAAGAAGAATCCAGCCAATCAAGAACCTCCAAAGAACACAGCAGGTTCAACAAATTTAATCAGTGGCTTAGGTTTGAAGTAAATGTCACTACTCGGAAATGATCAGAATGATTGTGTGGCCTTTCACTCCAATTTATCTTATAAGTAATATCAACCAAAATAAACAAATAACATGTTAGATCTACAATGCGCAGGTCACCTTCTTAAGTTTCAAGAGTAACAGGATAGCTTTTGACTAACATTTAGCCACACTAACAATAAATAAATCAGTCAATCACTTCATTTAAGTGTCGAAGTGTTTAGCACTGTTGTACTAATTGTGAACAATGAAACAAGCCAATAAATAATTTTTTCTTAGGCCATCGTAGTTTGATCAAAAATAAGAAGAAACAGCAGTGACAAATATATTGAACTTGCACAAGACTTGTATGTTACTAGTATGTTACTGAAAAACTAGAGTAAATTAATACATCAATGATTGCTGATTGTCAGCGATGTTGACATTGAAAGCTGGCTCGAGTTCTTAAATAAATAAGGTCTCTTGATTTTGCAATACTTCTCTTAGTTTTTCTTTTTGCAGTTTACTGTTAAGTATTTGCTTAATCTCTCATCACTATTATACATAAATACCTGTTTTAAATATCAATGGTTTCTTTTGAAAATGTATGCAGAAGCTTGTACGGTAAAATATGAAACGACAACTCTTAATCAAAAAACGTGCAAGTTCACGGCTGTTTGTTTCTTATTTTTAGTCAAGCAAATCAATATTGTAAATTAAACAGAAACTTGTTAAAAATCCCAACTGATTATAGGCGGATCAGTTGGCTATTTACAAAGCGTGGAAGAGTTGAATATGGAACCACCAAACACAAATCTAGTAGCAGGGAGGAGGATTTGAACCACCCAGCGCTCTAACCACTAGGCGACACCGCCTCCACAAAAATATTCCCTTCTAACTGTCCATACCAGAGTAAGGCTTCAAGACTGTAAGCCCAGTTACATCAGCGTGTCCTTCCATGGCGCTCTTTAACACAGCTGCGGCGGGGTCCTCCTCGGCCTGTTCAAGGAAGTCTTTCACGTCAACACTGCGTAAGAGCTCAGAGCTTGTTCCATCAGCATGAATAATGAAGAAGCGAGGCACTATGGGGCTCAGAGATGAAAGCTGTAAGGGCCCTGGTTCTGACAGCTCCTCTTTTTCATTAAAAGTACCCTCTGATTTGCTAATTATCTGCTCATTTACAGATCCAGTTTCCCCCCTGTCAGCTGCTACTTGACCGTTTGACATGACTGTAAAGTGGGTTCCTCTGCCGTCTGTCATTTCACAGCAAAACTGGCTGGCAGTGCGCATGACATAAACACCCTCAGGTGTTTTGGATAAATGGTCTTGTGTGATGGTTTGAGTGTCACGTCCATAGTATGAGACAACACCTGTCAAGAGAAAGATAGGCAGACAACGGGTGAGAAGGAAACAAAATGAACTGAAGGTTGAAGGAAGCAATGAACCCTCTACTGCACATAACAAAATAATTTTGAGCATGTCCTTAGAACCAGAAGAAAACTTTAATATACAATGACAATTCTGTCTTCCATCTGTGGACATTTCGGGAGCTTTGAAAGTTCCTTTTCAGTTTGTTTTACCTTGATGTTTTGAAGTTTTGTGAAGTTGCACTTCTTAACTGATGGGGGATCTTCATAAATTCTCACTCAGTGTCACTTATTTGATTACTACGGATAATGACTACTCGCTACTTCATGCTGGTTCATTTGCACTGAAGCGTGCTGTAAGTCATATGAATTGACTTTCTCTTACCTTTGGCTTCTATTTGTAATTTTGTTCCATCCGGCCTGTGCAAAACAGAGACACCATTAGCCTGTGTGTCGAGTCTCGTGCCATTACCAAACACAGTCTCGCACGAACCCAAGTCATTATCGAATATCACCGTAGCGAACCCAGGACACTCTATTTTGACGTATGTGTTGGTCATCTCAGAGCATTCACCTTGTTCCCCTGTCTCATTGTCCAGTGTCTGAAGTATGGACACAACTTGTTTGTGGAACGTTGTAATGCGTGTTCCGTCCGCGTGTTCCACAATTCGTGTTCCGTCCGGGCAATCCACCGTGACAACGTTGTCTTCCCGCGTTTTGAGGACCTATTAAAATTGGACGTAAAACTTCAGTTAACTTCCGGTTAATTTTACAAACTAATTCCCCAGTTAGAGAGGCGTCTGATTGGTTATCGAAACTGATCGGTTCATGGATTTTTGTGTCTTCGGAGAGGCACCAATATGGCGACCGTAAAGTAACAGAAACGTCTGTTACTTTGTAAGATTTGCTCTTAATGCGAAACGTTATAATTCTAGATTTCCGACTTTGAGAAATTAAAACTTCGTCTAATGTAAGGACCGTTTAGTTAGCAAAAACTTAAAAGATAAGTCATCTTTTCAGCTACGCGAGAGCCTTTTCGGGCTGCCATTTTTGTGTCACGCAACGTAAAGACTTGGAAATTCAGACGTATTCTAATACAGCCCGAAGAACCCTTGCTGGGCTACAACTTTCAAGAAAGTATTGGTCTTGCATCGGATGAAACTATAAACCCGGAAAGTTAGGCAACTTGCTATCTTGAAATATAACAACTTCAAATCAAAACCTGCAACTAGGACGCCTCTCTACAACGACCTCTGCACTTCACACACTTGTTCCCTTACTTACGCTTTGTGTTCCTTGCTCCTTGTTGGTTTCACTTTGAAACCTTTTTTATACTGCTTATAAGCTCCTCCCCTTAAACAGAAATGATCACCTCACCACGGCCCTTGTGTCGATATCTTTGGCCTAACGTAACAGACTTGAATTCATGTACGCCTAAATGCGCCAAAAAAGCTAACAAGTCACTTTCATTTCTAAAATACCTAGCATGATCTCAGGGCCAAGAAGGAATAGATTTGTTTAAATCGTACATATGATACTTAAAACTGATTTTCAAACATGGCAAATACCGCCTTTGTTTTATTATTAAAAGGATATCTATACAGTGTATTCATAGCCAACAGAGACGATACATGATGCAAAAAGAGAACGATCGGTTATCTTAGAATTTATTGATAACGAATACTACTCACCTTACCACTCTGAGGACAAGTGGCTAAAGAACAAAGTACACTAGCAACAGTCTCGTGAGCTCCTTCAGGCAGACTCACAATTCTGTATCCATCAACACCTGTACTTGACCATTCAGGGACTTTCTCAGGTACAGAAATCGCTGGCACCAAAGGCTCCTCTAAGGGCTTTGAATTCATTCCCGGCCCACGAAGGCTCTTTCTAACTGCAGTCACAGATGGGTCCTGTCTAGCTATCGCACTGCCAGGCTTACTTGTGGGAGGGGCGCTTTTCATTGGATAAGATTGACACTTACTTACTGCGCCATCTGGAAAAAGGACTTCGACGCTCCCATCCGTGAGTAGCTACAGATGAATAATATTGTTTCAGCCAAATAAAAATAAGAGGTGAGTACCAAGAACGAAGGTTTAATACATGTACACACCGAAGGCAGGCCCAATGAGGTTTTTTGTTACTATTGTTGTTGGCTTTCTGTTACTATTCACGAGGGACTATTATAAGACAGCCGATTAACCCAGCAGAGAACAAAGCCTGGGCAATTTATAACATGACTTCTTTTTCGGCCCGACTGTAAACAGTGCTGTTTATGTTTTGTTTTCTTCATTTGTATAGCTTTCTTCTGATAGCTCCTGATAATTTTTTCTGAAAAAGGCGAGATCGTGCGTTTTCCACAGATTTCGGCATTAATTATCCAGTTACGTTGTTAAGAATTGGCATGGCCGCCATGCCGATTCTTAACAAAACATATACTCTCTCTACCTTAAATTTACAGGTAGAGATGTTCTGCTTATCCCTACATTTTCGAACTAAATTAAGAAAAAGATGGCTTTGAATAGAAATTTTAACGTGACTCACTTTTATCACTGTTCCGTTTGTCATCACAGTACGAGAGGTTTCTTGTGATGTTGGTTTTCCTCTAGCACGCCTTACTGGCTTGATGGGATAGCTTTGCCTCACGACCACTCCTCCCTTATTTTCTCTGCTCTGATAACAGTCATCGTTTAAGTACTGCACGTGCTGGCCATCAGGGCACGTGATATACACGTGTTGAAATGGTTTCTTTGACCTTTCTTCCTCAGCTTTACGTCGTGCTGCAATTGTAATGATATATGAACAATGCCATAAATATTCTAAGTCACGATGACATTGCTCACCACTATCGCCGACATTTGTCTTATTATTGAGTAATTTCTAGTTTAGCTCGTTGCCAAAATTTGAGCCGGAAAGAAAAAATTAGCATGTGTAGTTGGACTACTTGTTAATGTAATTTCGCGAATTTTGCGTTTTTAGAAAAAGTTAACCGAATAGTAAACGTTACGAACATAACATGATGGCCTGCAGTTTGGTTTTAGTTAATTTTGATGTTATTGTACCACTGATAAAGTCGGTTTCACTAAGGACATGTTTATGTAACATTGCCAAGGAAATATATTGTGTGTTACCCAAAACGTGAACTTTAAGTTATTCAGAATACAAAATTTTCGCCAAGGTTTGTCGCGAAATATACGCACCTCAAGATCGCGAAATAAAATTCCGCGCAAATTTCGTCCACGAAGACCACATGCTATCCAATTTGGAAAAAATGGGATGAAATATTTGTGAATAATAACGCTCAATAAAAATACCTGGGTTGATTTCAAGCACGTAAGATCATTTTAGAGTTAATTTTTTACTTCTCAATTACCTAGTGGGCAGTCTGCTTGACAAAATTTGATCTGACTGTTCAACTACATGTATATTGCACGCAATTCAGCCCGTATAATGGAAGTCGTCTTCTTATGTCTTCTACTCCCTGTTCTAGTCTGAACGAAAAAACTAAAGCGAGTTAAAAAGACTATTCCTGCTCAACACTGCTATTACCTTCCTCTTCAAGTCTTAGGCGTTCTTCCTCCTGTTGCTGCTGAATCTCCTCCATTCTCTTGGCCTCTTCCTCTGCTCTCTTACGCGCTTTAGGAGACCCTGCTTTAGGCTGTGGACTGGGTGTAGCCTGAGGGGGAGGGCCAGCATCTGCCGTCAAATACCCTGTAACTGTATCGTCTGATTCCTTCAGTTCTTTCTCTTTAAGGGACCCTGAGGGACCATATCCGCTCAGAGATAACACCATACCATCACTAAGTTCCGCCACAAAAGAGCTGAAATCACAGAACGGTTCTGGATGACAGCTATGTTGTTCTTTCTCTGATTCTTCAATTCCACTTTTATTCACTTCCTCTTCGACGTTTTCTTCTTGCTTAATTTTGTCCAACACAATTCCAACAACCGCCTTTCCTTCCCAACCCTCCATTTCCTCCTTCGATAAAATCTCATCAATGGGTTCTAAGAAATGAAGCACAAACATGTTCCTATCTTTGAACACAGACGTGGATACGCTTCTTGCTCCCTGAACATACTGTGACTTGTTAACCTGTATCTGTCCCCCGTCGGCTGGAAACAACGTTGTCAAGGACCCAGAAACGTGAATCAAATTATCACCCATGTCATATCCAATGAAATCGTACAATTCCTCGATAGGTTCTTCTACAGGGGTTATCTCAGGGTCTTCAAACTCCACGGAGCGTGGCCCGCTGTGAATTCCTCTTTTGTCACCCTTGGCGCTTTTAATGGAGCGGGAGCCTCTTGCTGAAGGACTCCGACCAGTCGCCGATTTCTGCCGACTGGAGGCTGATCCATCGCGTTTCTTATCTAAACGTTACACAGAAATATGAACGAACAATCTCTTGTTATCTCTGGTGAGCACACTTTAACTGACAACTTTTTGCACTAGTGTAATAAGATGACACTTGCATTAATAGACTCTTCAAACCTTCTCTATTTTCCCTGGTGTTCAAATAAATACCTTAAGTGCTATTAAACCATTCTAACCTATTTAATTTCGACCTTATTTTACTAGTCTAGAAACGTGGCAATGACACTCGAGACAGTCAAACCCGACAATACCGGTTACATTTATGTTAGGAGTGACCTATACCTTTGTCTTCCTTTTTATCGGGTGAAGCGCTCTTTTCGCTAGTCTTTGCACTTCTCTTGGGACTCCGGCTACCACGTGCGCTCTTTTTTCCTTTCTTTTTACTCTTTTCTTCTTCTTCCGCCTTAATAAGCGCCACTTCCTGCCTGGTCATTAGACCGTAACGGCTGCCAATCTTCAGTGGGACACTTGGCTGCTCGGGAGCAGGTGGAGGAGGGGTGGGAGTTTTAGTTGCCTGTTCTCGAATTCTCTCCTGTTGTGTTGATGTTAGAAATGAAACAATTTAGTGGGGGTCTGCTTTATACTTGCGGCTACTGCTAGCTATCATTAAAGGAATCAGAGAAGAGCAAAAGAGGAACCTTTAAGTAATATTTGTCCTTACGTATCTCGAAACAAAGTCAGCAGCCTCTGAGTATGGTCTGATATTTAAACCTATATGTACATTTTATCTACTGTTACAGGTTTTTCCAGCACATTACTGCACAATACTACCTAGATATGACACTACTGAAGCTCCTTGTTAATGATCCAAATACCTGTTCTCGAACCCAGTCTCCAATTGAACTGACCACATGTTCAAGGTAGTTTCTAAAGCCTACATTTGAGTGAAGCTTTGTACTCCATGATGACTTGCTGACACCATTGGCTCCGACAGGATTGTGTAACGCAAGCAACAGGGAGTGGTCACGCTTGTGATAGCAACTGTCCATATACGGGTTAGCGAGACGTGCTGCTTCTAGGACCTGTTTTTCAAGAAAACAAATGAATAAAGGGTGAAAGTTTCTAAAGAAACTGTGGTGCTGCGTCGGTGTGGGTAACAAGGTAATTTGGT
>Ga0126337_10002935_pt1 | contig 11002 bp, 8 predicted proteins | sample DipCmetagenome_FD_92527 | JGI IMG/M metagenome (GOLD analysis project Ga0126337, IMG submission 92527) | Coral microbial communities from La Bocana,Puerto Morelos, Mexico - Diploria C A metagenome | ecosystem: Host-associated > Invertebrates > Cnidaria > Coral | place: La Bocana,Puerto Morelos... | reverse complement strand
TCACAATCCTGGGTTACGGAAGCGTTGCCATAGCAATTTTATAATTTCACATGTGAAATTATAAATTACGGCTGAAATTTCGCGCCAAAATTAAGGAGTAATTTGTCACCCATGATATTATATTCGTAATTTAATATTTTTTCACGTTAGAACCGTGGCTCACATGACTCGCATGGATCGCTGGCTCGCACATTAGCATAGCAGTCCTTTCAGAATAAATCGATACTGAGAGGTATGGGTTATTGACCAAGCTTGTTCGGTCAAGATGGCTGGATATTGGCCAAGTTCTTTTTTTGCTCATTGTCCTTTCAGAGTAAATCGACGCGAAGAATGAAACTTGAGCTTTATGTTTACACATCGCTTCCCGAAAATTTCACTCGATTTACTTTTCATCTGCTGTCCTAAAAACCCTTTCCCTCCAAACATATCGATCTAACAAAACTCAAATATAAGCCAAAACATTTATTCCAACGTAAAAAGTCAAATATATACAACATATGGTCACATATCATAGCTTTAGATTGCTTTCACTTTTTAAGACCACGTGCGCGGTTACACCGGTTACACACAACAACAAACAAACTACAACTTACCCCGATTCCTCGCTTGAATTTTGAAGCTCGCGATCTAAATCGCTTTCTTCGCTACTCGACATCCCATCATCGCTATTAGTATCTTCTTCTAACAGCTCCAAAACTCTCTCTGTGTCAAGAGGAACGGTTCGCGTACGTTTCGATGCGGACTCCATGTTACTCTTGAAAAAGCACCGAGTTCGTGTATGCGTCGTGTATGCCATATTGAAGTGTTTCAGCTGAAATTTACGGAGGGACTGGGTATTTCGTACCGATCGCGGATGCAATTTAAATTTTAATTTACTTAACCTTCTCTTGAGAACAAAACTTGTCTTTTCATTTATTTTCTACGATATTACGTATATTTGTCCTATGCTATATTCCTTTGTAAAGAACTGCAGAAACTACGCTCTGACCCCTTATTGTTCACACTTGTGGTGAGACCATTTTCGCTTCCAAACTTCACAGGGATCGATCGTGTATTTGTTTGTTGCAACATCTAGTTTCCGTAACGTGACTTTCCATATCTTTCAAAGTGCTTAAATCGGTATTATCCCTGCAGTCAAACGCAGAGGTACACCATTGGACCTCATGAAGCTCAATGCAAACATTTACTGATGCTTTACTGACAGAAAATCCTACGTGTTTTTATTCAATAAAATGAGCTTTGAAACAGATTAATACGGCAAACGTGGCAATAGGAACACCGTTTGCTAAGGAGAATATCAAAAATAAGCAATGGTGGCCTGTGTTACAGCCACTTCCCATTCAGATTTTTTTCCCAATGTTCTTTTGAGATGATTGGGGTGTACCTGAGCAAAAATCGGAAATAAGCTCCCCACAGAATTTGTTTCATTGCGTACCCGGAGGCTTAAGAGTATAGTCAAGGCATACTAATTGAATAAGAACGAAGAACCCATTTCCTTGATCGTAAAAAAAGGTAATGAAGCACTTGCAATTAATTGATATCGTAAAAGATAAAGTCTGCATACGAGCCAAGTGGCCCATCAGGCCGGAGCTTATCTCGGTTTCCATAGCATGAAGCGACTGATAATTGATATCGGACGGGGTTTAAAACATAAGCCAAGCCTAAGAATTTAATTATATCTCCCGGCCTATCAGGACATCTTTTATCAAAAAGCGCCTGGAAGACTTTTCATAAGAGAAAAGATAAGTAGCACGTCCATCGATAATGGAAATAGAAAACAATTGTTGTTTCGAAGAAAGAGAATCTTATAAAGTCGGCGTGCTTTGTTCACTTTAACTCCTGACTTTAACAGCTGCACAAATCAATTTCAATCGCCAATGGCAGTGTTTAGTGCGTCAGTTATACGATTATAGAGTTTTGATCATGTTTAGTAAAGACATGAACCCCCTCGGAGACGAAAAACTTCCTCTGAGGAAAAAGTCTCACTTTGTTTCTACTTTAGTCAGTTTCAAGTTTTCATGTACTTTTTACGTTTCAATGTTGCCCTATAAGGCACCATCATGGACCTATATGGTTATATTTGACAACTTCGATATGTTCGAACTCTTTTCTTCGCTCTACGTCATCACCAAAGCCAAGTTCAAAACGCTTTTCAACAAGGACAACTGAGCCGGGCAATCCCAATTAATATAGTACGATACAGAAAGGCAGTGACCAGTGCACTGTGGACATCTCCCTTATGGGATAGTATTGACTTTATGGGCTTACGCCGGACTTCAATCAATCGTTTTTCTAGTGGCCCAATGTGGCAATAACATTGGTGTATTTAAATTCCTTTTTAAATCCAGTTATTTACTGTTGGAAGATTAAAGAACTGAGACAAGCTGTGAAACAGCCAGTTAAGAAATTTTTCTCTTCATCGAGTTAGTTAGCATTTCAGGGAACTTTTTAAAATGCTTTAGAAAGCACTTCCAATATCGGAAAAATCATTATACATAAGCCAATATAGACTAGTATTGATGAAGTCTGTATTCCGTTCTATTTTCTAAAAAGCAGTTTACTCATTCTTCACATTACTGACATCAGAGAAAGAAAATCTGACAACTGAGGCCCTAGTTGTTCAAACGCTGGAACGAACGCATATAAACCACTCTCTAGTGGATGTGTTATCAAAACAAACCATGCTATGCACTGGGTAGTGATTTATCCGGTGGATAGCGTTATCCACTCTTTGAACAACTGGGATCAGAACTTTAAATTTCTTTGTTAACTGTCTCATACAACAGTTATTAAAGGAAAAAATACAGGTTTGAGGTCCGTGAAAAAGCCTATTTCGTTGAAGATGTCACGTTCTTACTGATGACAACGCTATCATTAACAGTCTCATTAACAACCTCATTACCCGGGAAACACCACTGGAGGGGCCAAACCCTAATCTTCTGCCGGCTGTAAAAACTGAGGTTTTGAGGAATATTGTTATTTTACTACTCCTCAAATTCTTCACGTTCTGATAAAATCGAAGAAACTCGGTCGATAACACTGAAGAAGACCAGCAATATAAGGTGGGTTAAATCATACTACTAATTTGACGGTGAAACGTAAGCGGAAATGATATTCGTGATTAATGAAAGGAGACTAAAATACAACAAAACTAATCATTTAAAACATAAAATTTGGCTTCGTCCTTGAAAACTGAAAACGTTTAAAGGACCTCGCATCTTTATAAAATAATGAAGCGTTGTGTGCGAGCAATTTGTTCCTGTAATGACTAATTCTTACGTTGACAGTTTGGAACAACAGTGGAGCATACTGGGTACACAATCTATTGTCGGTAGTGGATTGGAACTAGCGCGCAGTGGCACGGAGGCTCCTGCCGGGGGACTATCATTAAAAAGAGATTAATGACATGTCATTTGCATTTGCTGAGACTTCTCGCATTAGCCTCGGTTCCAAGCTAGTTACAGTCCAAGAATACGAATATGGTCGATCCGTTGAATAGAATGAATATTGGCTCCACAATCCACACAAAATATATAGCCTCAATTTTGCTTTTCAAATTTCTTCCAGATGATTTCTAAGTGGAAATATAATGCGCTACCCAGAAATCTAAAACGTAACAGGTTTTTGTTTTAGGGTTAACAAACCCCGTCGACTTTGGCTGGCTTTCTGCTGGCCCAGCGTGACGATGTTTTTTTGTGATGTGCAAAATAAACCAGAAATACTACATCTACTAAAAATTTAAAAACCCTCAAAGCTGTATACAAAGTTTATTTTTTGGGTTTGAATTTTAAAGAAGTAGAACCTGGCTCATGTGTAGCATTTATCGTGAACCTAAGAAAAGAGGCCCTGAACCGGTTTCTGGAACAACAATATAGATATTCTTAATTTTCTCTCATTGTACCCGTGAGAAAATGGGTCTTTCCACAAATATCTGGATACTTTTGGGGATATTATGGAGTTATGAGATATTTAGAAACCATTGAATCTTCTCAAAGTATGTTTAAAATATTCAAGCCTTTTGGCTGAGCCATGTTTGTTCTTCGCCATTTTCTTGAAATACAGAGGCTCAGTTCTGTGCCGGAAACAATTCATTTGTAAAAACGGATTCCCACTTGAAAAGTATATTTCATACCACAAAAGCACTAAAGCTGCAATTTTCGAAAATGGTGGATGCTGGTAACATCAAAGAGCGTCTTCGTCAACTCCTTCTGTTCAGTGAAAAAAAAAAAATAATAATAATTGTAAAACAAAATAAGAAGAGCGTTTTTCGAGATATTTGAAAAATCTTTGTGATATCTAGATTTTTTTGAGAATTTTCAGTTAGGTGTTTAAGCGATTTTAGGCGATATTTGGGGAAACATTTACAAATTATGAAAATCACATGGTGAAAGGAGACTGTTATGGTTGCCGACAGAGAAGGGCTTGTGACAACAAATTAAAAGACAGTTGATCACATTGATAAAGAAATAGGCTTAAAACGTTTAATGATTTTTGTAGAACGAGGCGGTATTGGAACCTTTACTTTCCAACAACTATGGGTATAGATGAGGCAAGTCTGGGCAAACCTATTTTATTTTACCATACTGTGTAAGAGGGACGCAGAAGACAACCTTAAGTAAGCAGCGGAAACCGCTTATTAGTATGGGATATAGAAAGGACCCTGCGCACTTTCTGATTGATTAAAAACCATGTTTTATTTGACAAATAAAGAAGCCTGTGTAGAAAACACTCGCCTGCGGCTTGCGTTTTCTACATTTTCCACGTTTTCTCAAATGCCCGTTGTGTTTTAGCACAATGTACACGGCTTAGGCTTCTTTATTTGTTAAATAGGAAATTGTGAATACCTTGTTACAGACGCCCGTTGAATGAGGGCATTTCATTGAAACATTTTTAACTAACAAACGCTTGTAAGACTCATTTTTAATATTCAGTCTTGAGAAGTTCATTAGACAAAATATAACTGCTCATCCGTCAATAATGGAAAAAGGAAGCAATTGTTCATTGGGGGAGTGAGCATCTCATATCCTTCCGCCCATTCTTCAGTTCTGATCGCGTTTGACAAAAATACACTTAAGGACAAAGAATTTGACTTCAAGGAAAACAATCTCACTTCGTTTTTGCTTTGTTTAGTTCAAAGCTATGAAATTGCGTGTGCTTTACTCGCTTCACTCGAGTCATTTCGTTAGTTGATGGACAGCTATATTTTCATGTTGTTCTCAGCACCTTTATAAGAAACACGAAATTATAACACATCTCTTAGAGAAGAAACCTAGGATATTACACTGCTAGAAAATGTCGATATCAACTCATACGGAAAGCGTAGACCAGAAAGTATTTGATTTTCTGTGTCCGACTGGCTTGACCTCAGAAATAAGCTACCAGGTAACAGGTCTTGTGGTCTTAAACGTATTTCTGGCTCTTATCGCAACTGCAGGCAACACTCTGATCCTCGTCGCCCTTAACAAGGTATCTACCCTTCATCCGCCGTCCAAACTGATGTTTCGGAATCTGGCAGCTACTGATCTCTGCGTTGGAGTTATTGGACAACCACTTTACACTGCCTATGTGATACTCTTACTTATGGAAAACGTGAAGATTTGCCGATATACATTACTCGCAAGTTTTGTAGTGGGCTCGATATTGGGTGGGGTGTCTCTACCCACTTTGACAGTAATAAGCGTGGACAGACTGCTCGCCCTGCTGCTGAGACTAAAATACAGACAAGTTGACAAAAGTGCTTCTATTCAGCCTTTGGGTTGTAGCTGCTGTTTGTTCAGCGATGAACGTTTTAAGTTACAATGTTACCCTACAAGTCACCAACATAGCCGTATCGTTATATTTAATAACGTCAATATCTTCTTACACGTGGATTTTCTTCGCTCTTCGTCATCGTCAACGCCAAGTTCAAAACGCTTTTCAACAAGGACAACCGAGCCGAACAACTCCATTAAACATAACACGATACAAAAAGGCAGTGTCCAGTGCGCTGTGGGTGCAGTTGGTGCTAATTGCTTGTTACCTCCCTTATGGGATAGTAGTGGCCTTGTGGGCTTACACTGGACCTCAGTCAGTCGCTTTTCTAGTGGCTCAATGCACAATCACACTGGTGTATTCCAATTCCTCCTTAAACCCAGTCATTTACTGTTGGAAGATTAAAGAACTGAGAGAAGTAGTGAAACTGACAGTTAGGGAATTTTTCTCTTCGTGGAGAGGTTTTGTCTAAAGTACCTTTCAAAGCTTTTTTTGAGTACATTTAAAGCAAGGTTTAGGATAAATCACTATTGTAGAATTGTTAGAATTGCTATTGCTTTTAAAAACCAAATCGTGTGTAAAAAATAAAGGATTTTGTAGCAGTTGTCATATAGGAAAAACATTTTTCACAAGCCAATACTGACTACTACTAATGAAGGCTGTGGTTCGCTTCATATTCCAACGGGTTGACTTAGGGAAAAGGCATTCTTCTTTTATTCTTCACATCAGTTACATGAGAGAGAGAAATAACAACTGAAGAGAAAATGTCGATTTATGTCTACGGCCCTTAACTTAACTTTATCATAAAACGGTAATTAAAGAAATATTGATCTGGCATTGAAATAGGCTCTAGTTCCATATAAAAAGCCAGTCTTGTCAGGCTTTTGACTTCTGTTTCAGATGTCAAGTTCCCACTGACGAAAAACGCTATTACTGACGGCTTGATCACCAAACACCGCTGGAATATTTAAGCAATGCCCTTTTGCTGGTTGAACATGCTTAGGCCAGTTTAGGTAGGAGTATTATATGCTACTTTTTTCACATTCTCCTCATTTATAACATAGAAACTCGGACGAAAGTACTGAAACTGAGGCCAGCCAATGTAAACTGGGTGAAATTACCGACAAACGGATAACGAAAATCAAGTGGAAATGATTTTATCAATGAAAGAAGACTAAAGTAAAACAATTAATCATTTTAATGATGAAAATTTAAAAATCAAAATCGTTTGTCCTTGAAACTAAAAATATTAAAGGGTCCTCGCATTGTGATATAATAGTGCATCTTTGTGTACGACCAATTTTTTTCAGGTAATGGCTTATTCATGCTCTGACGCTTTGGAAATTGATATTGGCCCTACTATTTTGTTATCCACGTAAAATACAGGTCTATGCAGTCTTAAATTTCATCGAAACGATTTCTAAGGGGAAATTTAATGTGCTACTAGCAAATCTAAAGGAGATTTTGTCATTATTTTTCTAAACTCGACGCATTAAGCTATAACTTTTTTGGGACACAAGTTATTGCATTAAGGATCATTTAGGCGGGAATTCAACAAGATATTTTAGTCTCAGTTTAGTCTTAATTTAGTCTTAATCGGCGTCTGAATCAAACTTTTGAAATACGTTTAGCAAGCAATTAACTTCGACAAACTCTGCGGTGCCACGCGGCTCTGGCACGGCAATAGTTCAAACGTCATGCTCCCTGCCGCATCAAACAAATTATATTAATGTATTTTGGTGGGACTGCGTTCCCGCGATTAAATAGTTTCGTGGCTTTAGTAAAATCCTGAAATTGATACGTTTCTGCGACGATGTCTGAATCTGTTGTGCAACTGTCGAACCTGCTGTAATAAAATTCGCAATTTAGACATAGAAACTAAATGATAGCTGTATCATCCTTTTCATTAAATCGTTAATCAAGTCCAATTAGGATCGATTGTTAAAACTTTGGATGTTGATCAGTCAGTTGATTGTTTCGATTCTTGGACCGGTTTAATCGTTGCATCGTTTATGGGGTTAGATATTTGGATAATCTCATCACCTAAATTGTTACATGGACGGGTTGTATGGAATTTTCAATGGTTTATTTTGCTCATTGGGTAGTCATACTCACAGTTTTTATGATCTATTTGTATACACGTATATTAAAAGCGAAATACACACATTGCAAAATGATAGCAGAGCCGAACCTGACTAGCGAAGGAAATCCAAGAAGAAAAGAAAATACTTTGAAAAATATTTTTCTAACCTTAATTGTCCTTTTCGAAAATGTTTCGATCCTAGTTGGCCATAACAAGGAGTCAGTTTAAATGTCCGTGTGTGATCTTTAGGGCTAATGTTTTTTTCTTTTACATCCTGTCTATGTTTCGTATCTGATAACAGTGATCAAAAAACCTGGCAGACCATCCCGTTTCTTTTTTTGACGTTGACGGCGATTATTGTAGATAGACCTCTGATCCTGTCCCTCGTGGGTGAGAAGAACGCATCGTAACTGCAGTTCATGCCACTGTTACGAAAAATTTATCAAACGCTTCTCTTTGTTTATACGGGTTGGGCAGTGATGGCTATAGAGAATTGCTTGACAATTTACTTTCAAATTTCATTAAAAACGTGTGTATGGGGTTCTCTATTTTACAATCTACCTCTAGGAGCTTTAAATTCGCAAAAGAAAAACTCTTGCACGCCTTGCGTGCCTATGTCTTTTTTAATATATAAATGCGTACGAACACTCGTTTTCACACAGAAGCAAAAGGTAAGAAGGCAACTCGGCCCTCGCCGAAGGTGTTCTCAACAGCTACTTCAATGAAATCTCGAGTCTAGATAATCTTATTTTAACCTGTTTGAGCGGTTTCTAATTGAGTGTCGTAAAATCTAAAAAAATCACTCTGACCAGTCAGAAAGGCCACAAACAATACAGATAGACAGCCAATCAAAATTTAAACTGTAGCTGACGCGAGACATTGGAACATATGCACGAGTGCGTCACTAGTGGTTTTGACTTTATTTCTGATTGGATGGCGAAGTGGTGCGAGCTTTTAATTCAATCGCTGAGCTTAGTAATGCAAAACCAAAATCAACTGCGGATCCTCTCAGACCTCAAGTGAAAACCGCTCTATCCTGTGAAAAGGCATTCACTGTAAGCCAAACCGAAAGTCTTACTTATCAGCCAACCCGGCATGATTGTTTACATCTAGAATAGTATAGTAATTCATAGACTCTTTATTTATCTGTGATAGCTCCAAATATGGAACGTCCTTCTGTAACATCAGCTCCAATGTTTGACGGAGTTGTTCAAAAGTTGGTCTCTCTGAGGCTCTCTCATTCCAGCACGCCTTCATTATCTGGTACCTTGAGATAAAACAAAACAAGCAGAGCTCAAAAGATCAGGCGCTCGAGCACAATTCTGTTACTTATCGCATCGCAACTCACAGCAGACACTGCGGTATATGATTGCCACCTCGAATGCTAGAGGGAGTGGAAGGTGGGGCTGGTGCTCCAGACCCGATTAAGCTAACCCAGGATAAGCGAGAACTTGTTTGATTTTAGTTTTGTAACTTTTCGATGAGGTTTTTCGTTTATATTGTCTGACCTTCAGTTTTGAGCTAGAGTAATTTCAAACAACACAAAACATAAGAAGTCAAAAACATTATTATACAAGAAAAATTAGTACGTCCGTTTACTTTTAATACTCGATTTAAAATTAACCGGCTGGTTAGTGCCTCTCTCTCGTCCAGGGCGCTTGGTATTGGCTAGGCTAACGTGAAAAAATTATGACAGTTGCATATGATGGACTAGTATGTCATTCAACGGACATGCCGATGCTCTCTAATCGCTTCACGCTGCGCCGCAAAGTGTAGTAAGCCCCACTCTAACAATGCATGTAGGGCCATGTAGGCTTGTACATGATAAGTAAATTATCACATTTTTAAAAATACTGGTTTCTGGTTACCAAGCTCATACAGCTCGATAAGCAAAACCATGAACTGGTGTTTTTATTGACCACGCCTATAAATATATCTTTTGCAACAACAAAAAACTATTACCAACTGTTTCGATTTCTTCGCAATCATTTAAATATTTTGAGACAGAATGTTTCCGCAAAATATTATTCGGATTGAAACTCACATTTCATCAGAGCAGAAACTTGGCTTTTCCATACGATATCCTTGCTTGAGAAGATTGTAGAGTTCAGCGTTGGTAACAGTAGGGTAGGGACAGCCACCTTTAATTTAAACAAAGGAATGGTTGCTATATACAACCTTAAGTCCGGGATCATAATTCCCTTCTCGGACCTTCTCTGCTTCACGTTGACCTTTCATCCGAGAATCAGATTGACACGGCGAACATGGATTTGTCCACCATAAGATGACAAATAACAGACTGCTAAGCTCGAAAATGACGACAGTGAAATAAGCTTATAGTTTACACCTCCATAAATATAGCTAACGGTTCAAATCTTGTTCAACTTGACTGTATAAAGGCTGAAGTTTTTCTGTGTCTAGGCGTTGAAGTTAAAATTTTTAAGTGCTTTTAATTTTAAAGGTTATAAGATTATCTACGGCGCACGTGCTTGGAATATTCTCCTAGCTTAGTGACCAATTTACAATATTTGAACATTTTGCAGTACTTTAAAACGTGGAACTCGGTGTTTTATTCCCACCAGGCGTAACTTAAAAACTACAGAGTGTACTCAGAAATTTGTTTGGTTTGCCACACCACTATTACCAAAGAGGCAGTACAGTTACTGAAGTAAGAAGAAAAGAAAGAAGAGCATATCAAACTGAACACTACAGTCATATATGGACCCTCAAGTAAACCTACCAAAAGTGACCATCTCCCACAACAGTATTCCATATGCCCACCTAAAGTACAAAGCAAAAGGCACATATAAATATCAGGTGTATAGTCAGCGTCGATAAGAATTGCTGAGAGCACCCTTAATGGGCTATATAATTTAGTTCCGGCTGGCTTCCGGCTTTCGCAAAACTGTATTATGCTGTATTATGCTTGAACAAAGGAAAATTGAAAGACGTTATACGTGTCACGTAAAAGGATCTGAAAAGTGACAAGAGCGTTGAATGGATTATCGCCTTGACCGTGAACTGAAGGCACGCCCATAATAAAAATTATTATACATTGAACTCACTATCTCTTTTCTGATTGGCCGAAAGCGTACAGTGAATTTTCGAAATCCGCGCCTGTGACGTCATAACTGCAGATTATTCAATAATCATGTCAAGGTCACGGGT
>Ga0126337_10002933_pt1 | contig 11005 bp, 11 predicted proteins | sample DipCmetagenome_FD_92527 | JGI IMG/M metagenome (GOLD analysis project Ga0126337, IMG submission 92527) | Coral microbial communities from La Bocana,Puerto Morelos, Mexico - Diploria C A metagenome | ecosystem: Host-associated > Invertebrates > Cnidaria > Coral | place: La Bocana,Puerto Morelos... | reverse complement strand
CGAAATCGGTGGTTTGTTTTCGGGCCGCCTGATTTCTGAAGCATCAACAGTAGGTCAACAGAATCATCACAAAAGACTTATATGAACTCAAAAAGTTGGGCACTTTGACACCTTCAGAAGAAAAAACATGTTTGAAGAAGACACTTGCAGGTCACATTTACGTCCAAGCTTTCAGAGTCAAAGTGGTTCACACAACGGAAAACTCTGGTAAACTAAACATGGCAACGGAAAAAAAATTGACCATTTGAAGATGTATTTCCTATTGAATATGGGGATATTCCAGCTAGCCATGTTAGTTTACCAGAGTGTATTTCAACTAAGATTCGAAACTCTTCCCTCGGAGTTGAGCCAAGGCTTTTTGGCTCTACTTTTTGTTGGGGGGAAGAAAAACATACGTTGGAATTTGGAAGCATGTTTTTTTTGGCAACTATCTTCCAATGAGTATTCCAATCATCCATGTTGGTATCAATCAATTTGGGGTCGCGAGAAACTAAGATACTGCACTTATGTAAGTATCTTTTTTTAGGTGGAAGGGTCTTAAGGATAGAGATGGTCTTCTTTATTGGAACTTCTATGGCCGATAAATGCCTTCTGGAAATGAAGGGTTGCCTCTTCCATATCTATATGTTGTTTTTGTTGTTGTTTTCATTTTTTTTGAGAATTTATAGCAATAAAGACGATCATTTTTGATTGCTATCATTTGTTGGGTATACAAAGCTCATGGTGTTCTCAAGTTGCTGGGCGGCCAAAGACTTCAAAAGCTTCGGTTTCTTCAAAAAATGTCTTACAACAACTCACGCTTGCCCATGGAACAGCAGCGTTTGGCCAGTAGTTTTGCACCTGGGTGAGAGGAACCCAGTTGACGGGTCGGTTTGTTGTGGAAAAATCTCAGCCTTGTTGGTCAAATTATCTTGTCGTTGTTAAGAATGACACTATAAATAATCTGAGATTTTTTTACAGCCTGGGATTTACAACACACAAAAACCAGTAACCAGTGTAAAAAAAAACGATATTCAAAGGTATTGGAAAAATAGTCAAATAGGTTCATTTTTTAACCAGCAAAAACACCAACAGTGCCTGGATTGGCATCTTTTTGGCCACAATCCAGGGTGGTGATGTTTATTTGTTTAGGGTGCAACATCAGTTGCATGTTTGCCAAGATCATCCAAGCATTGGGTGATTTGAAACGAAAAAAATCACCCGATTTGAATCCAAACCTCTCCCCATAAGGATTTGGTTTGGGATTTTTTTCCTATCCCAAAATCCTTAAAGAAGTAAGATTCTGGATCCTTTTCCTGGAACTTGACCCTTGGGTTCTGAGGGTCAAAATCATAAGATGAACCCGGACAATTACCTTAGAAGCAAGGGGTGTTTGTTTGTTAAAAAAAGATGGTGAAGAATCAGCATGTCTTGCTGGTGTGTTTTTGTTCCATTTTTTACGTGTTTTTTTGCTCCAAGACGCATCAGCCAAAAATTTGTAGTTGGGACGAGCCAACAAAAAATTGGAAACAACGGCACCTTTTAAGAGATCCCTTGGAAGTCTGAACATGTGTTGCTTGCATGGAAGACAGGATCAAAAATTAAGAGATTTCTCAAGGTTAGCGATATGAATTACTAGCTATATACCTAATCAGTTAGTCAGTTATATACCATCTAAGCTTATAACATCAAATGGATTTCGAACTGAAACACTTTTCTGTCACCTTTTTGTTGGGGAGGATTATTAGGTGCCTTTTTTTGGTTGGGGGGTGGGATGGACAAACCCCGTTAGTGTTTTTCCATCAGCTTGTAGGTCCAATCAACCACGCATCTCGGTACCTCCGTAGGGGTGCCCGATGGGATGTGTTGAAGGGGTTGGATGGTCATCAAGCCCCATCCACCTCCAAATGGGGAGGGTTCTATATGACGGGCATTCGGAGGGATTTCTATGGGAAAAAATGGGAGAACGGCAGGATACATAACATATCTCGAGATGATGCATTCGGACTTCGTGAGTCCTTCAAACACATTTGTTTGTATCAAGACTAGGTGGTGGTTTTGTATAATTCAGCACGCAAAAAAAGGGGAAGATTGCCATGTTTGGTCAACGAACATGTGAATCAGATGTGTTGAATTCATTCACGAATTGGAAGAGCGTTTTTTTTAGTTGGTTTGATGAGTTGCTTCTTAAACTAGATGGTGGTTTCAAATATTCTTTATTTTCACCCCTATTTGGGGAAGATTCCCATGTTGACTAATCTTTTTCAAATGAGTTGAAACCACCAACTAGTAAAGTGTTCGGCTTCAAGTCGTAGACGACTGCACTGGTTCCCAATGCTGATGATGATATTTTCATTATCGGACTCCACACTTTATCACATTGTGATTCTATGCAAGTGGTTTTTTTTGGGGAAATTCACGCAACCGGGAATCCATCTCAATCAACCAGGAATCAGGAACCACCACAAAAGTAACAGCCTTGCGCCCTGAAACAAGGGTAGGTTTGAAGACTAGCCTTAAGAGTGTCTTGTCAGGTAATGACTGAGGGTATCCAAAATAATTATTTTTGTGAAAATTAGTGAAATAATTAGTGAAATAATTAGTGAATTCCATGATGCAGTTTTGAGATTTGTAAACGAATTAGTGAAATAATTAGTGAATTACATGAAGTCATTTTGAGATTTGTGAACGAAGAATGGGCCACCATCATAGAGTCATAGAATTGTTGAAACTCTTGCACAACACTGCTGGCAGCAATGCTCAAGTGACATTGTGGAACATAACACCTAACAAATGATTTAAAATTCACTATTTCGTTCACTATTTCAACCCCACAAATAATGATTTCAACATGTTTTTGTTTAAAACTAAAACATCAAGAGATATTCGCGATATGAAACTTGTCACATGACTAGTTTTGAAGTACCCGTCTCAGTACCAGCTATGGCACTCACACCGACTCTATGTGAGAATTGGGCAGAGGTGGCTGAGGAAGAAGTGAGTTCCCAGGAATGGTTGGGGGCTCAAACGATGCTGGCGGATCAATGCCGTGAGTCGTCAGCATCACTACCCGAGAGCGGTAATGATAGCGATTGGGAGGGTCCGGATACTGTTGGCATTTGGTGGACTGAAATGATTTTCAGTGCTTCCAAATCTTTAGGATATTCGAACCCCACAACGAAGAATCATATCAAGGCCATTTCAGGGTGCACTGGTATATCTGCAGAGGGATGGGTCTTTAAGGCCGGGTTACGTTTTTGCAAACAGAAGACTTTGGATTATGATTACAATAAATTGTTTTTATTGAATTGTATATTCGGTTTTCTTGATGTTCATCAGTTGCTCCCCTTTTTTCTCGATTCTCGATGTTCATCAGTCATCAGCCAGTTTCCCCACACATCAGCGCTTCCTGACTGCCAAAAAAACCATGGAAACAACCCAAGAAATTTGATGGTAGTTTGTTTCACATGACAGATCAATGCAATTACATTGAACGACATATTGTTCTTGTTCTTTGAACATGGAAAGACATGATTTTCTATTTTACTTTTACTTATTATACCATACTGCACAATTGTGACTTGAATTCATATGTGTCTTTCCCTATGACCCTAAACTGTGCAATGGACACTGGTGACTGGTGATTTTTTGAGAATTTAGAATCTAGAATCTAGAAGCAACAATGCTTTCACATACGCAGTTCAGGATAGGTCCACTCACCTTCCCGTCAGTAACTGAAAGTAACTCGACTTGTCTCATCATTGCCCTGTGAGGCTCTTGGAATTCCGTGTGCGTTGATGAGCACCAGTGACCCTAAGGGGAAATGCCGGGCTTTTGTGGAGACCAACATGAGGATGTGCAGCAAACCCACTAACTGGTTTAAGTCAATGACTGATCAATGTCGTGGTCGACCATGTGCATACCATCCTTGTTCTTTACACTGTGATGGCGCCCCCGAAGAAGTTGATTTTGCAATAGCTGGTACACCATGTCATCCATATTCCACCCAAAGATCTGGCCGATGGGAAAAAACTGGCCCTACAGCAGTCATGGCCCATCAAGAGTTTGGTGTTGCAATGCACGATTTCTTTGAATGGATGGCCACGTTTGTTCCAAAAGCATTGGTTTTCGAGCAAGTAGAGGGTTTTGACAAACCTTTGTATGCTGGTTCAGATGAAACGCCCTATAGACTGTTTTTTGGCAGCATCCAATGACTCATTCAGTTGTATGTCACCAACTATCATACGTAACCGTTACTAAACTAACAGTCTAACAGACTTACTCATTAGAATCATTGGATTCAGTAGTTAGTTAGTGACCTGATAGTTGGTGACAGGTAGTGACAGTGTTAGATTCAGATAGTGACAGTTGATGAATATAGAATATATTCACGATTAGATTCGATGATTATGATTAGATTATTAGATGATTTGATTAGATGATTTGATTATGATTAGCGTTGCAAAGTATCAATGCATTTCAAGTGGTTCCATCATCTTGTCACGTTTTGGTTTGCTTTTTAAAATGGTGGTAGCTAGCTCGCGACTAGCATTGTAACACTACGAACAGTAACAGCAATACTTAGACTCTTTGCGGGTCATGTTTTGCCGAACACGCGCTCACAGCATCACATGAAGGTTCCGCGCAGACCTGGACAAGAATATGGTACGCATGAAGGGGCATGGCTACTGGCTGATCAAGAAGATGCTGGATATGTCTCTATTCATGAACATTCGTCGCCCCAGGAGACTACTATAACGGTTATGGGCGGTTGTTTCCGAGGGTACATGTGGAATGGGTTTGGTTTGGGTTCACTTTGAAGTAGGGTCCACCATAACTTGATGGGGTCTGATATGATAAGGTCAAAATCAATGATTCAAGTCTTGGTAATTAGTAACACCAAAGGGATTGAGATAATGTATGGAATGAGTGATTGTTTTGGTTCAGATTGTATGGCTGTTTAAATTTTAAATGTTGCAAATATGTATTTATATATATACCATGAAAAGGATTCAGGTACCAGACCCTGCAAAGGCCTTATACATTGGGTAGGTAAGGGTTTTTGAAGAATCATTCATCTATTCTTTTCTATTCCTTGGAAGGCAAGAAAAACCTTTTTGAATGATTTTGATAAAGATCACTATTCACTCCTCCTCATTCATGAGAGACCTCCACCTTGCGGGCATTTTCAAACTCAACATGCAATCAGCTATGCGCTGACCTTGGGCATAGTACAGTAAGTACAGTATGGTCCATCACCCGACTCTACTCTACTCTAGTCACTAGTCACTAGTCATTTCACTAGTCACTTATGTGGCATTATGAAGCAGTAAAGTTGAAAGTTAGCTGATAGTGCCTGGTAGCGGTCAAAAACCTTGCTCTCCTGCTGCAATGGCAAATTTCAATGCATCTTGGGGAGATGCGTTTGATTCCACTGGGGACACCGGAAACGATGAGCAAAGAATCAGCAATTTTCGCGCTATGCAAGACAATGATTTCACAACCGATGATGACCTAGCACATTCAGATTCTGATATTGAGATTTCAGGCCTGGGATTTGACAATTCATGGGGTGAAGTTGCAGTTGAGGGACAGCCCTCCACAAGCTGTCCACAACAAGCAACGCCAGCCGCTGGTAGCCGTAGAAGACCTGGACGGCCAAAGGGGACTAAAGGCTCAAGAACTTGGAGAGCGCATGCGACACTTGGTAGATGTGTGTTGTACACTATTTGATTTCTGTTTTTCTTTTAGAAGCTTTCAATCGTTTTTCGGTATTGAACAAAATCAGGTATTTGTCTATGTAATTAAATCGTATATATTGTTCTGAATCCATCTTTCCATCTCATGAATTTTGATTCTGTTTAATTTTTTGGGACTCGAACAAAATGACCGGTATAGTAGGCAATGTCATAGCGATAGTTGTAATTATAGTTTAGTTTAGTAGTTTTAAATTGATATACACCCCCAAAGTTTGACATAGCACCTGAAAAATGATGGTTTGAAGATTACTTTCCTTTTGGGATGGCTTATTTTCAGGGGCTATGTTAAACTTCCAGGGGGTAATTACTAGTTGCTAATTCACAGTACTTTTTTAATTCAATCAACAATAATACTGATACTGACGGTTGTGTACAAGTACACCACCATACTTTTACAATCACTATGGCACTATGGAATTCATGCATTTACTAATTTTGCTGCTGCTATAGATTCCCATTGACTTGTGATTTTTCAACTGACTATTATAAATGATTGATTATGTCTTTGATTATTCACTATTCCAACATATAGTTACTTATTACTTAAACAATTTAGTAACTCAGTAGCATAAGACATAAGAATAATAAGTATCAAATTTAATGATGATATCTATATATATATATATCATATCGGTCTAATATGTCGGTATGGTTTGAATTGGCCATATACTCAGGAAGCAACTCGAAAACCCCGATGGGCAGCAACACTTTCAAGTCTCTGTGGCCATTGATGATTCTATTCACAATCCAGCACCTGGTAGCATAGCATATGCTAGAAAGTGCCTTCGAAAACAGCGAGAGAATAACATGGAAGAGTCTAGGCCGAGAGGAGATGCATCCCATGGCCACAGAGCTCTATCTTTATTGGAACTGAGGAAATTCAAAGTGCCTGACATGTTCCATCCAGACTCGTCACTCTGGAATTTCTTGAACTTTTTGGGAACTATTTGCATGCAAGCCTTGTGTCATTCGGCGAAGTTTTCATTTGGCTATCAGGAGGCGATTAAACGAGAAGCATCTACAGTTGCTCAGCTCTTCATATTTCGAGGCCTTGCTCATATGTCCAACCGAGCATTGAGTGTGTGTTTGAATCTCGCAGCAAGAAAGAAGGATCCTGGGCACATTGGCAAATTATCATTGATTGGTACAGCGGCAACATTAGATTCGGCAGCCGTTATGTGGGGAGGTTTATTTCGAAGCATGCAAGAAAAATTCAATGCAGGCGAATGGGAGCCAATCGTATTCATAAGACGATCACGGTACGATGAAACGCCTCTGAAAATACGATTGGACAGTCTCTGCAACACTGGATTAGAAACAGCAACACACGCAAAACTGATGCAAACTGAATGCAGTGTGCAAATTATTTTCAAAGATGTGAAGACGCAGGCTGTTTGGACATTGGATGGCTACATACCAACAAACTTAAAAGCGATGGATGCAACGACAGCTGAGAACACCCGTGCAGCAGTCCTGTCTGATCTTGATGTGGTTCCAGGCTGGAAATCATTGGCATCAATTTTCCCATGGGTTCTTCAGTCAACAACCGTGGACCGGTTTGCTGCCAACTTCAAGGCAGAACGTGCAATGTTAGCGGAGAATGTTTGCAGTCGCGACAATCATGGAGGTGTACGACGTGCACGATTTTCAAAATTCACGAAAACGTGTGACGTACATGTGATAGCTCAAGTGCACATCAAAACATCATCATTGATGGAGAGCGACATCAGTGGATTACTTCACACTGCGCTAAGCCAGCATGGTGCTGGGACGCTGGCCACATTGCATGATATTTTGGGCAGGATCTTCGAAGAAGAAGCACCAGTGGTCTACAGCAGTGCGCCGGGGGGTGTTACTGAGCAGCATCGAAATGAAGTGTACGACTTGTACCTTCCAAGGCCTCAGGATTGCGATGGCCCTTCTGATGCCTCTATCATTGTGAAGCGTCATATCTTGTCCAGCCTTTTGAATGGAGACATTCAAGATGAAGAGATTGTCCACTTTTGCAGCTTCGGCTGTTGTCGAGACATTGGCGATTCCATTGAAAAGCTCAAACGATATGCAGTCTATGCCCTGTGTTCTTGCAAACAACCTCGCTTCTCTCGCAACCGATGGAACCATCAAGAGGAAGCTGTAAGATGGAGTGGGTTGCTGCTTGGACTGAGGCTTAGCAAAATGCTTTTTGCTATTTGATAAAATATTTTGAGTTTCTTTACACTTTACTGTTTATATTCGGCTCTACTCTACCAGGTAATGTAATTTATTTATTTTGGCATTTTCGAGTCTGTTAGTGACTTAGTTATAGTCTCTTTCATTTTCATTGTCGCAGGCAGTTTCATTCAGACTCCTTTACAGTTTACTTTACTTGTTCTTTTTTAGATACTGCATGGTATGGTTCTACCTCCCTGTCCTAATGATCACTGAAACGTAAATAGTCAAATAGTCATAGTTAGTTGTTAGTAACTGTTAGTGATTTAGAATTTAACAAATTATAATTAAATAATAATAGCTAGTTAGCTAGTTTAATAAGATTCAACAGATATTCAATATTCAGTTTATAGATTATTCTAGTCACCTAGTCTGATCGAACAAGACTCAAACGGTAAAACCTGAGACTAATTGGAACAGAAATGCGACGCTGCCCATTAATGCTAAGGCTCGCATCACACCACAATCTGTTGGAGCGTTTGATGACGCGGTACACTGGGACAGCTAGTGCAAACACGGTCATGGATCCCATCAATTGTGAACAGGGCTGGGATTTTCTTTTGGATTCCAATGCTGAAACCACTCAACCAATATCTGATTCTGTTGCTGGCAACCCCATTGACTCCAACAATGGTCAAACTGGTGATGATGAGCAGCCTCAGTTTGTTGGTCCCTTTTGTCCTGATTCATTCATTTTTTTGTCACAGTCAATTTAGTATTTAGTTAAGTTATCAGCATTTGAATATATGAAAATTTTGTTGAATGAGTTGAACGTTTGAATACATAGCCGCTATAGGGGCTTGACATAGTGGACATAGCGAATTTGACATAGCGACATAGTGTCATAGGACATTCAATTAGTCCAGTGAGTCTAGTGCATGATGTTGTAATTGCATTGTAGTTGTCCAACATATTCAAGCACATGTCCAACCTTCTCGCTTTTGATATGGTGGGTGGTCAATTAATGACAATGAAAAAATATGTTTTGATCCTTTTTAGTAACTAATTTAGTAATTATCGGTAATTATCAGAGGTTCATTCTATTTTTCATGTACTCTGTACAGTGTTTTCCTGTTTCTTTTCCATGGTTGTTGAACTGCACTGTAGGTGGTTGGAATGACGATCCTTCCGGTACAGACTGGGCAAGACTAAACAGATCATTCAGGAAGAACGCTGGCCGATGGTCCCAAACAAAGCCAGGTCCACGGCTTGTCATCTTGAGAAACGTCATGAAACCAACCGCGCACATGGTCAACCACGCGTTGTTTCTGAGTGGGGCTTCATTTGATCGTGAACAAGACTTGAAGGCAGCACAAGGCAGGGCGAGATCATATCGGATACTTGAAGCAGCAGCAATGGATGATCTCAATGTGTTCTACAACGAACTTGATGAGCAATTTAGACAGGCAGCACGAGGCCTGCCGAGGCATGGTATGACGAGCACTTTGGCAAAGCTACATTTTCGCATGCTTTCACGCGCTGGATGCGGCATGCACATGCTGCTTCGCCACCCACGTGCTCAGCAACCTTTTGCACTTTACAACATGCTGCGTCCTGACTATCAGGCAATGCAGTATGAAACTATGAGAAATCAGTCATGTCTCCACGATGAATTTGCAGCGGAGTTTTTTCACCAGTTTCCGGTGTGGAACGAAACATCAGAAGCCGTTCTACGCAGCATTGCTCATGGGGTTTCATTAGATATCGCTCAGTTGGAAACGCGACATGCTATTTCTCGCAGAATTGTTACTTTGAAGAGCTTGCAAACGTGGTGTAGCAAATTGGAAACTGTGTCTGCTGATTGGTGTCATCGACAAAGCAGTCGACATGAACGCACTGTGCATGGTACGGCTAAGCAGGATGTACAAACGCTCATGGATCAAGCGCGAGGTAGCCTGCTTGGACAGGACTCTTGCTCCTGCTTAATTGGTGTCTTTTTTTGTGACTGTGGTTGTGTTAAAATGATCAATTTATCAATCATCAATCATCATCATAATGAGTTTCAACATTCACCTATTTTTTAAATTTATTTATATTTGTTTATTTATTTATTTCATTGTTTCTTGATTGGTTTAGTTAGGATAAGATTCTAAATATAATTATATTATAAACATGATTTACTGTAAGTTCATTGTGTCACATGTTAACAATTAAATAATCAATCTGTTTTCACATTGTTTTCTAGATGGTCTGAACTTTGAATTAGTATGTCAATGTCATGTTTTCTGGTTTTATCATATCCATATCACATGTCATAAATCGTTTGCCATATGCCATAAGCCTTAAGCCAGTAAATTGACTTAAATAGATTTTGATTGCCTCCTATCCGACCTATCCGACCTAAACTGCCTAAACTGCTCAGGATGATGAAAAGAATGCATCCAACCAGAAGGTGAAGAAAGGCAAGAAGCCGTTAACTTCTGGTGGTGGTGGTGGTGCCTTTCGAGCATTTCTTCATTGCACAATGTCAGGGCAAAAATTCAACCGCCTCAATCTCAAGCAGGCAGCACAGAAGTATCGTGAGCTTTCTGTGGAAGAGCATGCCTATTACCAGAACCTGGGTTCAGGGGCAACTGTTGCATGGCAACATGGTTTCTCTGCTTTTGGAGACAGGCAACGGCAAAGACGCTTGACATCTTCCGCTGCAGGTGTAGCAGATGTAGCAGCTACCACTACTATTGTTTCATTGCCAGCGGGAGCTACTTCTGCCCTTATCCCCTTGGTGACACGGCAACTACATGATGAATTGAGAGAAATCCGTGCGAAATTGAAGAGGCATCATTCACACCAACGAGAGGCCAAGGACAAGGAAGATTTGCAGATCATGCAGTACTTGGGAAGTTCGGCTTCAACTGCTCCTCGCATATTTGAACAGCATTGTTCTACACTTGCACATCCCCATTTTTGCAGAGACAATGCCACTGATGATGATGGATCGAGTCTACATTTGGGACATGTCCGATGGTTCCCCCCTGCCACACAAATCGCTGCTGTATCACACCAGAATTGATGCAGTTTTCTTTTGGTGTCTTTTTTTTGTTCGATTTTTGATGTTATTT
>Ga0126337_10002932_pt1 | contig 11006 bp, 10 predicted proteins | sample DipCmetagenome_FD_92527 | JGI IMG/M metagenome (GOLD analysis project Ga0126337, IMG submission 92527) | Coral microbial communities from La Bocana,Puerto Morelos, Mexico - Diploria C A metagenome | ecosystem: Host-associated > Invertebrates > Cnidaria > Coral | place: La Bocana,Puerto Morelos... | reverse complement strand
TTGGTGTTTTAGGTTGTCATGTTGATGATCTTTTGGTTGGTGGTAGTGGTAGTTGGTATGATAGTAGGATTAGTTTACTTCGTAGCTCGTTTCCTTTTGGGTCTTGGCAATCGGCTAAAGAAGAGTGTTTGACTTTTTGTGGTTGTGAAATCAAACAGCAAAGTAATTTTGATGTTTTGTGTTCCCAAGATCGTTATAGTTGGACCATTGATGAAATCCCCCTAAGTAGGAAAAGACACGCAGACTTGAATGCCTCTGCAAATCAACAGGAAGTTAGGAACTTGAGAGCGGCTCTGGGAGCCCTTAGTTGGAGAGCTACACAAACGTGCCCTTGGTTAGCGGCCAGCGTGTCAACTCTGCAAGGAACTCAGACGTGTCCCTTGGTTAAGGACCTGGTGGAAACTAACAAACTGATTAGGACTCAGAAACACTGGAGTGATGTTCCTATCCGGTTTAGTGCCCAGATAAAACGTCCGGTCCTTATTTCCTATTCAGACGCCTCTTGGGCTTGCAGAAGAGACGAGTCTTCACAGGGAGGACAATTGTCAGTTCTCGCGGATGCCTCAACGTTAGATGGGAAACCAAGTTGTTTTTCACCAATCAGTTGGCAGAGTCGCAAGCTTCCACGTATAACTAGATCCTCAACTTCTGCTGAAGTTCACATGGCCAGTCATACCACCGATGTTCATGAGTTTCTTAAACAATTGTTGATTGAGTGGCAGAATAAAGACCCTGTTTTGTTGCATGATCCTGATTTTTGTATGCGTCAGTTTCCGTCAGTTTTGATTCTTGATTGTAAAAATCTTTATGATGCTATGTCTCGTATTGAAACTAGTGGTTTGCAACTTGAAGAAAAACGTACTGCTATTGAAGTTTTGTCGATTCGTGAGCGCACCAAACACACAAACATTCTGGCGAAGTGGGTGGATTCGGATCAGCAACTGGCTGACAATTTAAGTAAGCCCTTTAAGTATGATCACTTGCAAGAGGTTTTGAAGAAGGGTTCTCTGTCCATCGTTTTTGATCCTGATTTTGTTTCGGCCAAAAAGAAACGAGCCGCTCAGTGGCAAAGAAAAGCTGTCCCCTCGAAAATATCCTCTCTTCCCGGGTTGCTGCAAGAAAAAGAAAAAGAACGGATGCAAAATGAAGAGGAATCCGTGATTGCAGCAACTATACGCTAATAGGCATTCGGCCCGAAGAGAGCCTCTCGCCTGATTTACGGTGTTCCCATGGAGTGAAAACAGAGTGCGATCTTTTGGAGTGATCTTAGTCTTATCATCCATCTCTTCTATCGCATTTCTCTTACTGTTTGAGTCTTATCTCAACCAGTGTTTTAACAGGGGGGTACATGATATCGACCTGGAAACCGATACAAAAAAAAACAGATTTGAATAGATGTCAATGGTGATTTCCAACTATTTCCCAGGTAAAGATTTGCTTCATCGTCCAACTTTTCAAGAATCATCCTAAAAATGGATGGGGCCCCATCAGGGTCAACTGTGACGCCTCGAAATTTTCAAATATCTCTGCAAATTTTCTCAAAAAAAAAACAACCTGCCACCCTTAACTGGGCAAATACAAGGTGGGCCCTGCGATCGTTATGGATGGGGTTCTTTCACCCGATATAAACGGAGTGACATGGGCCCCAACTTCTAACGATCGGCGATCTCAAGCCTCGCAGCTCCTTTTTCTTCGTTCGATTTACCGAGTTGGGGAGTCGGGCGGACGCGCGTGAGGGTTGAATTCTCCACGGTTAAATTGAAATATGACATCCATCACTAGAGGTCAGGTCAACTTAAAAACAACCTTTTACTTCGGGTCACGTGAAATTCACTCAACTCACCATCAACCAGCCCCCAAAAGTTAGGGGGTCACAAAACTCGAACAAAACCAGACTGAGGCACTTCTCCGCCGCCTTCACAAGTGAGGTAGTCTCCCGCTTCCTTGAATCGAAGAGGTTCTCCAACCCCATCTGGGCGCTTGCATGCATTGCCATTGCCTTTGCCAAGCGGTTCGACTTTTTTGGGGGGAAGATGGGAACGCAACAAAACCTGCAAACCTGCAAGTGTGTTTTTTCTGGCCGGTTTTCTTGGGGTCCGAGTAGAGTAGAGTAGAGTAGAGTAGAGTAGAGTAGATTGGAGTGGAGTAGCGTAGAGTAGAGTGCCCACTGCTCTACTCTATCCTAGTCTAGTCCAAGCTATTCTACTCTAATCTTTTCGATTCTTCTCTACCGCCAGCACATCGAAACCAACAAAGTACCGGTTTTGTGGGAGCTCAATAAAATTCCCGGACCCAATTCTATAGTCTATAGTCTTCAACTTCTACTGTCTGCATGGCGATCCAAATTCTCAAAAAAAATATGGACAACTTAGCCGCTTACCTTAAGGCTATGAAATAAGGCCTTATTACAGTAAGGGAAACCAATGGTTAGTAGTCCCTGAATAAGGCCGTATTTCTTGGGAGGGGTGGCATTAGGTTCATGATTTTGAGGCCAAGGCCATTGAGGTTAGAATCTTCCCATGAAATTTCTCGCATTAACCCTGAAGGGAAGTTTATGAACCACGAACACTTTCGATGCAGCATTCGTTACCCGTAGTATCCGATCTCAGTTTTCTTTAAAAATTGGCCATTGATCATTGCGTTTTTGTTAATGTAATCCTACAAAAACAACAAAAAACGGCGCCCTTCGAAAAATTTGAAGTTCCGAAGCAAAAAAATGGAAAAAACCCATTGAAACAGCTCAAAAGTCCAACATTTACTAAGTAGCCAAAGAATCGCCAATTTCGACGGGAACCGTAAAATATGACACCAACCCGAACATCACGCCGGGAATGAAAATATGGGAATTTTCCCTCCAAATTTGTGGAACATCCATTTGCTGCTTGATTTGTCCCCCGGCAAATTACTGGATAATCCAACATCCATTTGTGAAATCGTCTTGGGTAATCCAAGAAAAATATTTGAGTGTTTTTTTTGGTTCCTGATCCCCAACACCCAAAAACAATCCCAAAAACCAAGAGACCAGAACATGATAAGGAGCCCAGCGGAAATCGTTCGGCGTCCGTGGGAACATTAAGCACTGCATCTTGTGGCAAGCATTGACAGTCTTCGCCGACACAAATGCCTGATCCCAGGTGGCACGGCTTTCGCGAAAACTGCTCGTCGTTTCACTGCGGCAATTTTTCCTCCAATTTTCCGTTTCCGTTGGAGAAAAGGGAGCGTTAAAACCCAAAGGCCATTCTTGGGTGTTTTTCGGGCGAAATTTCGCAGTAATTTTTTGTGCTGGATTTTTCCTTCGGCATGTTTGAAGTTGTTTTTTGATTTGTTTTGGGTTGAAAAAAAGGTGAAAAAGGGATCGTTATATTTGCGGACGCAGGGACAGCTGCGTAGAAGCTTCTTTTTCCAACGGATCAGTCCATGGAAGATACTGCGTTGACACCAATGGTTCCTAGGGGTCCCTTAGTTTGAGTCAAAACATCCATGATACAAACTGGTTCACTGGTCAACGTTTGGAATCAAGTGCACATCATCATGAACAACCCTTTCACAGCTCCCAATATTCTTGTTGATTCCAAAACGGCGTATGTCATTTGACGTTTGACCATGATTCTTGGCCACATTTCTGGCCTCCACGTGGTCCTCCTCAGCCACAAGTTTGAATCTTCCAGTTTGCATCATTCTATACAGAGACTCATTTGACCCTTTCACCTTGGCGAGACTATCGGCTATCATGTCTGGATGACCACCCAGCGAATCTTTCCTGAAAGACTATTCGGGTCTTCTCTTATGATCTGAATCTCGATAGCCGTTCGCTTGTCCTGACCACCAATTGTCTCTTTACAGAGATGGTCATACAAGCTCTTCGCATCTACGATAGCTAAGCTCTCCTTCAGCCCTTCAGATGAGCTTCTCGACGCTATGGCGGTCACCTCCTTGCCACTCAGTCTCGTAGGCCACTCTCTGATCGAAAAGTCTCAGAACTAGGATCCACAACAGACCCCCTAGCCCACGCGACAAACTCTGCGTCTCTGCTGCAAGGGTGCTGTTGACCACACGATGAATGCGGCCACTGCGCCACCAAAGTAGATTTGCTCGAACTTCTCGGTTTTCTTGAAGTCCCTTCTCATGGCTGATGATCATCTGACCTCCTTGGGAGCGCAGGTTGTCATTTCCAAAGGAAGCATCGCTGACCACGCTCAGCATCATCTCTTTCAGCGGCTGCACTCTAACCGCCAAAGCTGGGTTCTTCTTCAAGTTGCGGACCACCTCGTTCATCGCCTGAATGTCTTCCACCTTCAGGTCACAAAGACGAGCTGACATCAAGCTCGAAGGTCCAGAGGCATCCGGACGTCCTTCCTTTGAGAGCCAGTTAAGGGCTCCACATGTTGCCCTTGCTAGACTCTTCTCTTGTGGGGTCGCCATCTCCTTCTTCTGACTCGCTCTGCCTTTCTCCAGCGGCACCTCGGAGAGTCTTTCTTCTACGAATTTCTGCATGTCTATCTGAAACTCTCCATCCTCCATCTGCCGTATGCGGCGACCATTGAACATCGCCCCCTCTGGGCATTCTTTGAAAGTGACAAACTTCCAAAGACGAACCTTTTCTTCAGCAGCTCCAGTTGTTGAAGATGCACTTGATGTCCTGTCATGAACAGGTCATCCACCTCTATCGCAATCATGCCTTCCAGTCTCCTCGATGGTACGGCTTGTACAGGCATGGGTCCAGGTGACTCTGTCAGTGATTTCCTCCAATGTAAAGGGGCATCGACCAAACCATAGCATCCTGCTATATGATTCTCACTATCTGCTCTGGGTGAAGTCCATCAATGCCTTCACTCGGCTGCCTGAAGTAAAGTGGTCCTTCTTTCCTCTCCAGTGGACGCAGAATGCGTTCTTGAGGTCTCCAATCTGGGCACGCATGTTCTCGTTGGCGGCCAGTTGGAGCATCACTGCCAGATTCATAGTGTTCACCGTCACGGAAAAAACCTTTCCAGGGACAAAATGTCCGGGTCCAAGTCACCCCTCAGGCACAGCCTCGACTTCTTCGTAGCCGGAACTCCAGGTTGCTCTGATCGCTTGTATCTTCGGTCTATCTTGGTTGGTAGCACTCTTCTCTCCTTGCCGTGCTTCCTCAGGTCATTCACCACCTTCCTGGATTCCTCCAAAGTGAGTACTTGTACTGCTCCACTTTCTGCTATCTTGTCCCACTCGGCTCGGTCGGCAATTCTCCACCCCTCCAGATCTCTGGAACTCTCCTTCTTCATGTTCACCTCATCACTTCTTCGCTTCTCTGCCAGAAGGATCCAAACTCGTCTGGCGCTGTGAGAAGCGAGAGGTGAGGAGAGAGAGCCGGACCCTACTTGGCGGAGATTCTGATGATAGAGGAAGCAGAAGAGGATCACGCCGACTACTGGGAGATAGACCATGACAAAGGAACATTGACGAGGCAACATGTGAGAAAGAGAAAGGCAAAGTTCAATCCAGAAGACAGCAGAGATCTTCCAGTGAGAGCAGAAGAACTCAAGGAGGAGAGAAGGACCATCCTGCAGTTCGTGGACAATCGACCTGCAGTTGAGGAAGAGGATGTGTGGAAAGGCCGCGCAAGCAGAAAGAAGAGTGGAGCAGAGTGGAAAGGATGCACTGTGTTCTGTCTTCTTCAAGTCGAGCAAGAGGACGAAGATAGCAAGGAAGCTAGGACCTTCTTGTCTCTCGGGAACTCCGTCAAGTCGATCTGCCCTCAGAGTAGATATACTCTGACTGCCTCACGGTATCTCGGATCCTGCATCGGATCCCCACTTGGAATCACACTGCTCGAAGCCTCCTCCGGTACTTCGAAGTCAATTGACGGACCTGCGACCTCTGGCAACGAACTCGCTGATTCAGTCCTTCTCGACATCTCATCCTCTCCTTCAGGCTCCTCTCTTGTTTGAACCGATTCTCGGCTCGCCCTTCTTCTCTCCTCAAGATCTCCTCTGTCCTCTATCTCTTCCTCAGTCGTTGGCTCGTAGAGATCATCATCCTCATCGAACCTCACCTTTCGCTTCTCTCCTCTCTCCTCTCTGACATCCTCTGCTGCCTCTTCGCTCTCTTCTTCCTCCAGGTCAGGCCAAGGCTCCTCAGTCAAGTCCTTGTACCCTGCTTCTTGAGGTCTTCTTATTCTCATCGATGAGCTCAGCACATTCCTTGGGCGCCTCGGAGTTGGTGGCCAACCGGCATTGTTCTCTCACCACCTTACAAAGTTCACCCCACACCGTGATCCATAGGTTTGCACCATCCACAGTAATGCCTGGGCCTACCCAGGTGGGCTTGTTCCTGGCGTGGTCTGTGTGTTGAAGTTCTCCTGCTTTTCTCTTCCTCAGCTTGTAGACCCGGTACACGTACACATAGTCTCCGGCCTTGAACTCGACTGAGGTTCGAGCTCTTCCTCTCATCACCTTCTGGACTGCTTGACGTGTGTTCTTCTCTATGAAGGCCTTCTGTGCTATCCTCCTCATCTCACGCAGCCTTTCTATGTCATCCACCAGCGCTCCTGACACCAGCGTCGGGTCCACGACATCGTCAGACAAGAGTTCCGAAGCGCACCGGGGCCATTGTCCACTTTGCTGCACCGTTGAGAAGCCCGATCTGTTGCTGAAGCGATTCTTCGCCGCCTCGACCTCCTGCATGAGAAGTTTCAGCTCCTCCTGGTTAATCAAGACGATCTCCGATCTCGCCTTCTCCAAGAGCTCTTTGAAGTGAGCTCCATGTCTCTCAGCTCGTCCGTTCTGCCATGGAGCCCTGGCCCCAATCTGATAGGCCACCACCCCATGACTGGTGGCTCTTTGAACAAACTGGGCGGCAAACTCCTTTCCAGCATCACAGGTGATAACTTCTGGCAAACCAAAAAGTTCTCGTCCAGCTCGTCCATAGCGCTCTCCAGACTGTCTCTGGCTCCTTGTTCTCAATCAGCTGGACCATCTGGTGGTTGCTGCCGTAGTCGACAATGGACAAAGCTGGAAGGAGGCTGTCCCCACCTACTCATCGATCCCAACCACCTTGTTGGGCTGGTATGCCTTTGGAACGCTGGCTGGTCTGGTGGTTCTCGCACTGATTGCACACGTATGGACCACCAAGGCCATGTCGGGAGAGCTTTGGTGAGTACATCGCGAAGATGGACAAGAACTTTGCCAGGCTGCGGAAGGAAGGGGTGGACCTACCAGAGAGTGCACAAGGGTACATTCTCTATAGACACTTAGTGAGTTCCAAGGGCAACGTCTTCTGGTGTGGGCCGATGGAAAGTATGACCGGATGTCCATAGTGAAGGGTCTCTGGAAGTTGGACAGAGTGGTGAAGGAGAAAGGCAAGTCCAACTACCTGACTAACTTGCCGGAAGAGGAGGCCGAGAACTTTGCCGAGGAGCACTACTTGATTGCCGATGAAGAGGACGACGACAACTTCATCTACCTGCAAGAAGGAGACCTGCATGAGATCCTTACTGAGGAGGAGGTCATGTCGGCTCTTGCGAGCTATCAAGACATAAGAAAGGCACTCAAGGAGCAGCAGAAAGGCAGAGGATACTATGGCAACGGCAAGGGCTATGGCAAGGACTATGGGAAGTCAAAATCCAAGAGCAAAGGGAAATGGCAGCGAGTTCACCGTGAACAACTCAAGCTAAGGACAAAGTGCTGGAAATGTGACCAAGTAGGTCACTGGAGCTCGGAGTGCAAGAATGAGCCCAAGAGACATGGACCACCAAGTTCTGGAGCCTCGAGCTCGTCGGTGTCTACGGCAAGATCGGGCTTTTATGTGGCGAGCGGCAACTTAGATGGACCAGTAGAGGAAAATGTTTTGTTTGCCGACCAGGCAGAATCCTGCTTGTGGCTTAGAGAGTTTGTCGCCCAGAGGGCGAAGAACACCGACCGACCGATTCCTGAGTCATACAAGGCGGCCGCTCCACAGTTCTGTGGAATCAACACCATAGCAGCTCATGGGGTTGTGGATACGGCGGCTGAAGGAGGTTTGGTTGGAACACTAGCATTACAAAGACTTCAAGACCATCTTAGAAGTTTTGGGTTGCGTTGCAAATCCATTCCGAAGAACACTGCAGCAAAGGGTGTTGGTGGTCAAGCAAAAGTTGTTGGGGTTCCATTGATACCCCTCGGAATAGGAGGAGTAAACGGTGTGCTAGTTGTAGAAGGAGATGTTCCACTTCTGCTTCCAATCCGAATGATGAAGGGGTTGCGAACAATCATTGACTTGGATCAAATGAAGTTCATCATGAAAGAGTATGAAGTGGTCATGTTACAGTTGACATTACCAACTTTGAGAACGGAAGATTTCAGATGCCAGTCAACATTCCAGGATGTCAACCATCAGATTTTCAAGACTCGCATGGCACGAGAAGTACACCTTGCACCACTATAGCTATGGTGGCTCAATTCGAAAACCCCAAGCCTCGTGAAGATCCAACCCACTCGACTCGTGTTTGCAAACATGGGCTCATGGTGTGAAGCAACCAACACCAGGGCCAGAAGAACTTTGAGGAGGTTGCAAGGAGAACGGATGAGAGGAGCCTCATCCAGAAAAATCCAGGCTGGAGAAGAGAAGAAGGACTGGTGCCATTGAGGAGCGAGTTTCCCATCAGAGTGTGGGTGGAGCTCACGCATCGAGGTCAAGCAGAAGAGGTCTTCAGTGAGGATCGAACCAGAGGATTCAAGAGTGAAGAGAGGAAGAAGGCGAAGCAGGCTATGGAAGCTATGTTGGGCAAGGAGGAGATCAAGAAGGCAGTGGCTGAAGTCTTTTCACCTCCAAGGGTGGTAGAGACTGCAAAGAGGCACGGTCTGGCAGGAGGCACCAGCTTTGACTACGAGACCGGTTGGAGCATGTGGAAGAGATTGAAGGAGGAGGAGCCTATGCTGGTGATCCTTTGTCCTCCATGCAAAGCATTCACCATTCTTCAAGGACTCAACTTTGGAAAGATGGATCTCAAGAAGTCGATAGCTTTGGTGAGCTATGGCCTAGACAGTCTGGAGCTGGCCATGGAGATCGAGGAAGGTACTTCTTGTTTGAGCATCCGGAAAGTGCTCGATCATGGGAGGAGACCTCAGTAAAGGAAGTCCTGAAGCTTGAAGGTGTAAAGAAGGGAGGGCGCGACATGTGCGCCCATGGAATGCCTCCGGGGATTATGTCAAACAGCAGAAGTGTCCTTCGTGAAGTTTGCCTTCGGTGTCCTGGCAACCATCACCACGTTGCGCTGATAGGTGGTTTGGCTCACAAAGCTCAAAAGTACCCAAAAGGATTCTGTGAAGCCATCGTGAGAGGACTGAGGAGGCAGATGAGAGAAGACGGAGGGTGGATGAGAAGAGAAGGAGAAGGAAACAAAGTCGTTTACGTCTTTTTGAGGATGAAGAGGAGGAAGATCTAGACCTTGGACTTGAGGAGGAGGAAGTTCCCATGAGAGGAGAGAAGGCTGGCGTCCCTCTACCGGAGATCTGGTTAGGTTCATGAAGGCGGCAAGAGTCAAGGACGAGATCGTCAAGTGGACCTCGAAGAAGTTAGTCTCATACTCCCAAAGTCTAACATTCTTTTCCCAAACAGCGAATGTTGTCTCGGGATCTTCACCACTATACCCGGAGGCCGGTTCCCTGTCTCGGAACCCAAAACTGCCACCTTCTCCTCCGGTGGCTGCTCCACCAACACTTGTAGCCGCTGCGGTCATGGGATTTCCAGGGTCATCTGGTGACCTCCAAGGGATCTTCGCTAACTCCCTGAAGCGAACGAGTGCTCCGCTACCACTCCAAACGCAGGGACAGCTGCGTAGAAGCTTCTTTCTCCAACGGATCAGTCCATGGAAGATACTGCGTTGACACCAATGGTTCCTAGGGGTCCCTTATTTTGAGTCAAAACATCCATGATACAAACTGGTTCACTGGTCAACGTTTGGAATCAAGTGCACATCATCATGAACAACCCTTTCACAATATTACCAACCCAAAACAATGCAAATTTCCAAACTGCAAATCACGCAAAAATATCCCATGCATTTGCATCAGGATGATTTGGTCCCCTATAGATTCATATCACCCCTGGTGAAAAAGGAAAAAAAAATCCATCGAAGAATCACGGGCCCACACGCTAGTAATCATGCATAAGTCCCCTAACTGGGGTGGCCCGTCCAAATGGCCTTTTCATAACTTATAAATCGGGGTTACTAACTAATTACTAAGTGGGGTGATCCTCCAAGACACCCAATAACAACAACAAAATGCCACTAGTACCAAGGTGTGCACAAACGTATGTGAGGCACCTGCGAATAGTAGCTATTGATTACACCACCTTTCGTATAACTTTCCGCGACGCTTCCGCGCATCTTTCGCAACTGCAATTTGGGGCCACGCAAAACTGTTTAATAACGAGTTGCTAACTACTATGACCCACCAAGTAAAGTCTCATTGCTTGTACGGTTGTACCACGACATGTGGACCTGGGTTTTTCAACTCACCAAATTGGGGAGTTGCAAGGCATACTCATAAATAAACCCTTCATAGTTGAGTTAGTCAGTCAATACTAGAAATACTGCGATTGTGAATCACGATTGCAGGTTTAATTCCCAGACACATCTTCGGGTTCAAAAAACTGTTTGTATGCAAATTGGGTTAAACCTATGTAGGAGACTTGTGACCAACTTCGTTGGCTATACCTCTAACTACTTACGAAGTACCAAGCAGATTGCATATACTTTTCGAACACCCTGATGCTCGTGGTTTCAACCGGACATCGGATAAGGCATTGCCATCTGTATACAGTAAAACGTCATGTAACCACAAGTAAAACCGCCGCCGACGACGACCACCACAACGACAACCACAAGAACAAACGTCACAATGAGAACCATAAGCGCCACAGCAACAACAACAACAACAACAACAACAACAACAACAACAACAACAACAACAACAACAACAACGACAACCACAACGACAACGACAACGACAACGACAACGACAACGACGACAACGACAACAACAACA
>Ga0126337_10002931_pt1 | contig 11006 bp, 7 predicted proteins | sample DipCmetagenome_FD_92527 | JGI IMG/M metagenome (GOLD analysis project Ga0126337, IMG submission 92527) | Coral microbial communities from La Bocana,Puerto Morelos, Mexico - Diploria C A metagenome | ecosystem: Host-associated > Invertebrates > Cnidaria > Coral | place: La Bocana,Puerto Morelos... | reverse complement strand
TAAGTATGATATAGATAGCTATAGATTTTTGGCTTAAGGTAAAAATCATAGCAAAGAAATCTGTGTCTATGCAGGTATTAAAGTTTGTAGGACATGTTACAAGTTTGTTTCTATTTTACAATGGAGAATGTTCACTCATTAAGTATTTTAAAAATATAGCTGAAATAATTATTTGTAATTAAGTCTCTTTGTTACCTTGAATATCGCAACATTAACTTTACGGTTTGTAAAATGGTTGGAGATAATGTCATTAAGTGTCTTGCACTCAATCATGGCACTGCCATGACAGAAGGACAAACTAAGTTATTCCGTAACTGAACATAGACCATTCTTCTGATCACATTCTGGAATAGCTATAATTATTTTTTAGTTGTATAGTTACTAAGACTGGAATTGATTGAAGATTCTTGGTAACAATATCACAATGATTCATCTGCATTCAGGAAACATTGAAGGTGGCACATATTCACCACTGGCACATTTTGAAAATATAATTAGTGCAATTTTATTAATGGCAATTAAATTACACTGGCTTTGCCTGAATGCTTAAACATGTCATTTTTTTTTGTTTTCCTGGCTTAATGTATTGTCATGTTTCTACCTCTCTTTGTTAAAATAATGTTTTCTTTTCTCTGTCAATTTATGATATAGCTTATATTTCACATTCATTTTCATGTGTTCACCATCTAGTAAAACCGTATTTTGAAACTGATTGACAAGATCGTCATTCTGGTCCTTACAATGACTGGTAATACACAGTTATTTGTCAACAATATTATTAGTTGTAAGTAAATAAAAACAATATGGCCAGTTCAAAAACTTTGCCCATAAATATTGCAATGTTTAGAGACAAATAAATGTTGGAGAATAATTATTTGTTGGTCTATGAATATGATCCAGTCTGAACTGAACACTGTTCCTTTAATACTGAAAAATAATCTTATCCAATCTGACATAATTATCAATCAAGTCTCTTGGCAAAGTCCTGCTACTGTTAGGATGCAACCATTTCAGCCCTTAATCAGTTGACGTCTCTAGTGTCTTGTAAAAAAAAATATCAGACTCAAATGAAGCATGAATGCCATTGAGAGCAAAAGAGTAATGAATCAATCAATACTCTACGAATCAAATTCTCCTAAATGGTGCTTTACAAAATTTATGGACACCAGGAAGAAGAGATTGTCTGTAATAATCAGGGCTTAAAGGGTTAACTCCTTAACAAGATAGACTACAGCATTATTATAATCAGTGATTCTTTTGATTGCAATGTACAGCTTTGTTATATAATGCTTAAGCCAACAATGGCTTTGTTTCTACATGACTGGCTATACTGTAATAAAAAAGTTCTAAAAACTATTTTGAATCTGACTATCAAACATAAATTGATACTAATTACAACTGTACAATGTACGTTTTATGCTCTAATTTACAGCTGACAGCCAAATGAACCTTTTCAGCCTCACATTTCATTGACAAATCTTTCCGTGTCTCATGTATAAACTGCGAGAAGCTGTTAATAATTCTGATATATACTACATGAAGAAGTAAAATATTGTTTCTAGGCTGCAAGCAGGCTCTCATGTGTGACAGAAAAGCCCCCAGATGTGTTGGCAAGCAAAGCGAGCCTGAGGGGGCTGGAATGAAAACTTATTATGCACTATTCGACTTGTCTCTCACAGCTTCACCTTTGCTTGTGCTGCATTGTATGAGAGCCTGGTCGCAGGCTATAGTGTTTCTCAATCAGGTTCTTTTGCTGATTCCTTATACTTTCCTACACTACCAAGAAGAGAAAATTGAATATTCATTTTTATTGAGGCTGAAAAGATTGCATGTTGAACTGGTGTCTTGAGTTCCAGCTTGAATAAAATAAATAAAATCTGTATATTTGAAAACATTTCTACAATTCATAGTAATTATTATACATTATCATTCTGATAACTGAATTACACATGAGTTTATTTGTTGGCTGGTTTTGCTAAAATCTAAAGATGCCTTTGCATAAAATAATGGATTATCGGTAGTTACTAAATTCATGGCTACTTCATCAAGTAGAATGCTGAGAATTTGTCATTTTTCAACAAATTAATTCAAAGCATAAATCTAATTGATATCAATTTTGTTTCACAATCTTTTGCTCTTATTTTTATTGTATTTCTTGCACTATTTTTCACTTTTAAATATTTTTGTTTCATTGCAATGTTATTTTCAGAACTTGTTTGCACTGTGGAGTTTTTGTTAAAACTTAACTTATTTCTTTCAATTTATATGCTATCTTCTAGCTTTATCTTAGAAGGTACACAGAAAGTGAAGTATTTCTAAGAAACCTTTCATTAGCGTCTTTTTGTGCAAGATCTTTTACAATTTTGGTAGTGTGGTTATATACTTAAAACTGCTGCCTCAATATTTTTGTCTTCACCAAAACTTGCACTAATTCTTCATGATTTGTTTCCTTTGTGATTACAAAAGATGGAGGAGACCCCTGGCTACTTTGAGCTGTGGTTAAGCAGGCAGAATTTGCTACTTAAGCTCTAGATTCTATGAGCTCATCTTGATTATTATTTGTAAAGTGATTTTGTCATGTACTATGACTATAATTATTATTTATTAAGGACTACTTTGAGTTGCTTTAGTTGTGCAATTCAGTATGTCTCTTTAATTCAACTACCTTCCATAGTCTGCAATCTGCAAGTAAACAGTGTGCATTTGGTTTATTAGACTTTGATTATGATGATTAATGGTAACCATTTTTTGGTGGCCAGAAGACTTGTTTACACAAACAGAACTTACAGTGATAAATAATAATTATGTAATATCAATCTCTTCGACGAAACTGCACAGTGGCATACATTAATGACAAGGCAATATTTTCCTGTTTGAAAAACAAGTTCCTCACCCAAAATGAATATTAAATCTGGCCAAGTTGTTGGATTACCTGGTATCCTTGAAAGAAAGGTATCATTTCATAAGGCTGCGGCAAGTATGGTGACATTCTCATCCTGACATTTGTACTAGCTGGTGGATAATAACTGACACTTCCTCCTCCAATACCATTTGTAGGCATAACACAGTTGAAGTATGTTGGTGAATGAGGTACATATATGCCTGTGGGACTGCGGCAAGCAGGTGTAGCAGTTATATTGTCTGTGTGTCCATTCATGTGTGTCCCATTTGGACTGGTGACCATGCCATTGGTCACAGGGTAAGAGCATGGATGGCTGTAGGGAGTGTTGTTGACTGATGCTATCTTTGTTTGATTAATTGTGCTGCTGGTAATGATTGAAGCAATGTCAACTCCTGAGCATGGAAACACTTCAATGTATCTTTCTCCCATGTGTTGTCTGTGAAGGTCAGTGGTGGCTGTTTTAGCACATTCTGCAGACACTAACTGTACATAGGCATCTCCAGAGGGTCGACCCTTAGTATAAAGAAGTAACATCCCAGTCAGTGTTAAATACATGTATACATACATAATATACTTTATCTCCTCTCCTTTTTCCCTGGATGGTATGCTTGTTCATCACAGGGTAACTTCAGCATTCTCTTAGCTTGCATTGCAGTTGACCCATAACCCATTCCATACTGCTAAATGAAGAGATGCACTGTGAGAGTAAAGCTTACGCCAAGTAACCTCTCAAAGTCTACGAGTTCCACACATGCACTATCAAGCAAGTCCACCTTTTGGTGGAAAGAGGCTCTGCATCAGAAGCTTGTCTTTCCCAAGAATTCTTTCCAAACTATTCCAGTAAGGCAACCTGATGAGCCTTGACTGGAGCAGTGTATCCTATATAGTACTACAGCTTTATTTTTTGTACAGGGATTGGGGTGAGAAGACATCTGACAATTTAGACCAATATTTTAGAATTCATTTTTGCATATCTAGAATGTCTATACGAGAGATGTCTCCTTTTCAAATCCAAGGCAAAAGCCAAACTTTATCCAAAACTTTCAGAAGTGTCAAAATGTCTACAGAAACATACTGGAAACATACAGAAAACAACTCATAGAAATAGATGTACTCTTAAACAAACTCACCTGGGTGTTAAACACCATGTGAACTCCACCAGGAACGACATATGCAGCATGCTCCTTAAGAAAGTCTAACACATCCTGCACTGTTGCAGAGAATGGCAGACCCCTAAGGCGCAGACAGTCTTTGGTGTTCATGCCATTCATGCATGGCCCAGGAAGTAAGAACGGCGGGTGAAAGGGTGGTTGTTGAGGAAGAGGTGGCAACATTATTGGTGGAAAGTTATGCAAGAAGTTGCTGTAAGAATTCAGAACTTGCTGAACCTCACTTTGGGAACTACGAAACAGCTCAACATATCGGGAGCCCAGTGTACCTCTGTGCTTTCTTAATGCTGCACAGCCATGCTCTTCCGTTTCAAAAAGAACAAAAGCATCTCCTGTAGCTTTTCCAAAACCGTTTCTGACCATAAGGATTCCTGCTTCTCCTTTGAATACTGGTGCATCCTCATCAAAGAATTTAATCTATAGATTAGATACAGATATAAGCATTGTCAAATGTTCAAAACACATTTTTCAAACTAAAAGCGTCATGATTCCACACATAAAACCAGTCCTTGTTAAGACAATAAAAATAAGAGCAAAATTCTTTATTAGTTAACTAAGATTCTTCTGTATGCCATCCAGTGATAAAGAACTCAAAGTCACAATGGATATATAATTGTTGCTTCTAAGTAAATGTGTATGGATTCCTAACTGGAAATATTGATCTACTGTATCACAAAATGTTATCAAAAGAAGCCAAATTATAAAGAAAAAACTACTGTGCAACTACAGGGAAGGCTCATCCTTGTTACAATGGGCACAAACTTAACTTAAACAACTAATTTTTTTACTGATATGTCAGACAAGGGAACTCACAACTTCTGTCTCCTTGGTATTGAATGGAAGTCCTCTCATTCTGATGATAACATCAGCTTTGCTGGAAACAAAGTTGGCAGCAACCTGGGTGACATCAACTGGGCCTAGGAGTAACGCTTGCTATTATCACCCTGACTGTTTTATCAAAACTCACATAAATTATTACTATAACAACTAAACTGGAGAGTAACACTACAATAATTCAATTTTGCCTTACTTATGTCCTTAACTATGGAGTGGTCCGTTACAGAGCTTGTTTCTGACACACTGACATGCCAAATTTAATCAGTCCATATGCATGACTACTCTGACTCCCTCCTGGATCTAATTAACTTGATATTAATTTCCTCAATTCATGAACAAGTGGGTCTTACCATGTAAAATAGTATTAATAAATCAAAAAGGTGCAAGGAAACGAAATTACCTCTAACAATCTTTAAGAAGTCCTGTGCTGTAGCTCTGTAAACCTAAATCAAAATTGAAATTGACATTTCAAATGTAACCAAGCAATAAAAAAGGAGCTAAATATGAGATGCATGTATATCAAATCAATGGAAGAGTGATTGGTTGATTGAAAATACCATGAATAAAGACTGAAAATAATGAGACTATAAACTGAGAATAATAAAATCAAGACAGGGATCAAGACAGGAACATTTCTTTTTCTTCCCACTTTTGTATAGATTTTCTTGGAAGAAGGGTTTTAAATCCACATGTTTTCCTGCATTGATCTCTATTCCCATTATTTGTTCACTTTAGTTTCCCATGACTGATAAGAAGTTAAACTATACACTGATGAGTAGTCTGGGTGGTCCATCATGTCAAGTTCACCTTCACTGCATGCTTGATTGAATTATAAGTGTTTTACAAACAATCTTTTGTACACTACTGATGTCCAGGATTGAACACAAGTGTTAGTACTTCATATTTGGTAAGGATATCTGACATTTTCATATTACTTCATATTTGACAGAATTAGGTGTGTTTTACCAATGAGGACACTTTGTGATGCTTATCATAAGAAATTTGAATCTCATTAGCGTTCAATCCTGGACATATCTGCACTTTTACAGATCTCTGAGACAATGCATACATAACAGCTACTCATTGGCACTCACCTCAATGTACCTTGTTCCAAGATGATGTTTGTGTCTTTTCAATGCAAGTTCTCTATGTTCTCCTTTCTCAAACCTAATAAATGCTTCACCGTTTCTTCTTCCTTGGGCATTTAAACAGAAGGCAATCCCTCCTCTAATAAATAAAACAGTCTGCCTAAGTTAAACTTCCTAATGATACCAAGAGCAGGTATGAAACTGAACAAATCCTCTCCCTGTAAAATGACTACAAATACAGTGAAATGGCTTTGATTTTAAATCCATCGTAAACGCCACATATCAAATTTATCAATTTTGGTTCCAAAGTATTTCCTCTAAGAATATTTTGAAGAGTGAAAGAGAGAATTTCATTTAGGATACACAAAAGACAAAAATGAAATTAATTTCTCAATTTCATCTCTCTTTATCATCTTTATTCTACCAACCATGTTCCTTCTATATTTCTAGCCATACAATTTTAGCCAAAAAGGGAATTCTGGAGTGCCAGTGACATAAATAATAGAGACGTTAAGAAAATAGAACCAAACAATACATGGATGATTTTTATCAGTTTTCTGTATTGCATAAAATTGGATTGTTTTAATAACGGTAACAATCAATTTTATCTTACTCACTTTAGGATGTTGAGACCTTTGAAGAAGTTTGCAACATCCTGATCTGATGCTTGCCATGGAAGACCTCTCGCTCTTAGAATTGTGTCATCAAGTACAAGACCAAGACTGCAGGAAAGCATTAAATCAACATTTCAATATCAACAATTCATTAAATGACTTCCAATGTTTGTGGAGCTAAACCTACATTTATGACAACAAAACAAACATTTTACTACTATAGCAGGGATGCTTGATCACTTCAATAGATGGGTCCCTGGGAAACACAGGTGGATGTTTAGAAGACAATGAAAAGGCATGGAAATAGATAAAGCTTTAATGTGTCTCCTAAACGTTCTACTAGGAAAGAAAGAAAGAAAGAAAGAAAGAAGCGAGCCATTTCCATTATGAAGTACTAGTCTTCTGTTTCTATTGAACTTTGGTAAATAGCTCTAAATAGTTTCTGATCAATATCAACACTTCAGAGATCTTATTATTTCAGTGCTCTCAACTGCCTTCGTTAATGAATTTTTTCAGATGATCATTAAAAATGTACTTAACTGATACGATGATGAAGTGGTCAAATCAACAAAGGAATGTTCAATTAGTTTGAAAGCAATTACAATCTTTTTTTTATCAATGTAAGATATCTTACATTAACTTTATCAAGAAATCAAACGAAAATTGCCAATCTGATAAGGAAAAAAATCAAACTAAAGAAAGAAAAATGGAATATACGCAACAGTTTACTTGCATCAATGTAAGTTGTTCCAGAAAATGTCCATACACCTCCAATGGAGTGTTTAAATTAACACCTCACCCAATACTTCTGAAAATCCATGTTTGGCTCATTCCTTCCTTTAAAAATTGTATCTTTATAGAACCCTCACTCCCTTGGGTAGGGTATGGATATATTCTGGAACCACACAATGTATTGATATCTTGAGGTACCAACTTTTTTGTTCGCAAAGAAGCACCGTACCATGGTCCAGGCTCATACTTCCCACTGATCTTTTCAACATCTTTAAACTTGTGACCTGACAGAACAAACACCAAACACATGAGTGACTTAAGGATTCATGAGACTCACTCCATGTGACTCACTCATGAATATATGAACTGTTTACGGAATCCCAAATATGTGCAATTTATGATATTTCAGCTGAATTGGAGTGTCTTCAAGTGCCCATTTATATACCTAGTTCAAAGTGTCTGACAACTGATTGCCACTCAATGTGAGAATTAAAAGTTATCCCAGGCTTAAAAGCAATTTGCTTTCTTCAAGTTTCACTTGCAGGTGATCACCCAAAGAAAAACACAAAGGTGAAGAAAAATGAAACCTTTTCCTGCTAACTGATGATAATAGTATTATAGATCAAATTTTAAGTTGACGGTAATAGGATTAATGTAATCCCATCTTTAAACAACTAGGCCACTGGATGGAGCAAGGCACAGTTGGCGAAGTATCTTGCACAGTAATGCAAAGCATAGAACCTCAGGTGCACAGCAGGTTCAATTGACAGAAATTGATCAGCATTTTGAAGAAGTTTTTCTCTTTGGAGTTTTGGATATTTCACATAAGATGGCAAGTTAATGACTGTACTTTGTACAGGCTATTAGCTACAAGACAGCGGTGTCCCCTCACACAAACCAATTTTTAGTTTAAAGGAAGCTTGCAGGAATTCCCATTAAGGAGATATGTGTGAAAAACCTTTCTCCCAGAATATTATCTTGCTAATGCTCATTGTTCAGAGGGTCGAATGTGAGCTAGTCAACAAACTGAGAGGAGCTTTTGTTAATTCTGAAATCACTAAAGAAACTTGTGGACTATTGATTCCCAAGAAAAGCTGGGATTCAAGTAAAAGGCACTGCCACATTAGTGTTTGTTGTCTAAAGCTGGAATAACACTTCATTCAAAACGAATAACACTTCATTCAAAACCTTAACTCTCTTAACTTTGATCAGTCTCATAATGTGTGGAAGAAGTTGTTTTAAACTAGCAAGTTAGCTGGTAAGCCCATTAGAACTAAGGGATGTTTATCATATATACCCATGACTACCAAACACACAGAACTGTTGAGATTGGATTCTTTCTGTAGATGGCAGATAAATTACTGCTAGGTGTCATCAATAATGTTAAGAAAGCCAATCTCACCAAGCTAGGATGATTACACAACATTCTTACATACCATTACTAAAAAACACATTGCAGTGCTGGCTGTATTTATGCACCATTAAATGACTGAGAGGCAAAAAAGATGATAGGCAACACAAATCATCAAGTTAAATTCTGGCAACTGGGATTTGCACAACATTATTTAATGTACTTGCACGCGACTACAAATAAAGTGATATTAGTACGGCATTTTCTTGTCTCCACATGCACAACTTCAACTAATATTTGCAAAAACTATTAATTAAAATTTTAAACATGACCAGTATTGAAGTCAATCCTGGGAGAGGAAAAAATGTCTCTTTGAAATATGTGAATCATAGACGGTATAATTTTTTTGTAGTAGGCAAACATTTTTACCTATACAAGCCTTGACGCATAAAGCACATAAATATCAATCTAATCAAATAAATGTGTATAATAATAATAATAATAATTACAAATACAGTATATTGTATCTGACTGTGACATATCTTACCTTCTTTCATAAGATACTGAGCCACACTTGCCATCAGTTTGCAATGTTCCAGACCAGCTGGGTTGTTGTTATTTACATCAATTTTGCAGTCTGTCAGAGTTGTTAAAGGAATGCCTTCAAAACATGCACAACCAAAACATTTCAAGTTCCTTAATTAAACTCATTTGGATACTTCCAACAGTTTAGGGAATGACTTAAACAATTTTTAATGTTTTTATGGTTAATAACAAGATGATATTTTCAAGCTAAGAAAACATGCTTAACTTTTCAAAAGAATGTGACACCATTATTTAATCTTTTAAAAGCTAGTTTCCATGTGACCGCCCACAATAAAAGTACATTTCAAGCCATCATAGGAACTGACCCATACTCATTACTCTGAAATTGCATGATTCCAGCAATTGCAGATGTGAATAATGTTTCAGGCAATAGCAGCTCCAGATTTAGCTTACAACATCTGCAATCAAGCCATCATAGGGAACTGACCCATGCTCATTATTTTGGAAGTGCATGATTCCAGCAATTGCAGATGTGAATAATGTTTCAGGCAATAGCAGCTCTAGATTTAGCCTACAACATCTGCAATGCAACATAATCATCTGCAGTCATATTGTAAAGCCTCAGAAATGGAGGGAGGGTCTCAATATATGGCAAACATGTTGACAGTCCAACAAGATCAAATGTAAATGAAGAGACTGCTAATTGCCAACTCTATGTAAGGATATTTTATTTATTTAGTTATTTATTTATTTACTGAGTCCTTTACAAATACAACAAGGGATGAAGAGCATGGCTTAATAGACAATAGGAGAGTTGACATACAAAATCTGGTTTCTCAAAGGAGGAAGGGGATGGGGCTTATCAAAGAGGGGGGACTTACGAAAAAAGTCCACTCTCAAAAGGTGGGGTAATTTATTAGTGAGGGGGCCAACTAGAACTTTTACAGAAATCAGTCAGTGGATAGAAGCTCTAGCTATGAAACTACCTTCAAAATGATTCAGTATCTTAAAATCATGCATACAAGTAAATGCTGCCAAAACTGAAAACGTAATAGCCTCTGTAGCCAGGGTAGATTTTTTTTCCTTGGATTGGGGGTGCGAAGGGTGGAGTTGAGAACTGTCTATCTAAAGTGGTCAGTATCATAGTCAGTATCTTTTCCTTTCTAATTATAATCCATGGTAAACTAGGCGAGAGTAAAGAAACAGAAATGTCCAATAACCAAGGAAAATTACCTTAAAGTAAGTAAACACATTCACAAATTACTAACATAAAAATGATTGCTTTTACTTGGTGTAGAAGACACAGCTGACGGAAAACAATATAGAATAAAAGGACAAAAAAATGAGGAAAACAATGAAAACAACAGGTTTGTAAGGCAGCGTTCTTTTTTGAGATGTACTGTGTCTTCTAGACCAAGAAGGAGCCAAAAAACATGTTTTGAAATCAGTAAAATAGGTTCCATGATATACAGGTCTGTAGCAATAAAACGATGAATCACTCCTGAAGTCCTGAACTACATTTAATGAATATGTATAGATATATATATTTTTTGGGGGGAGCGGGAGGGGGGGAGTAGGAGTTTTTCAAAACAAGAATCTTTCTTATCTTTGGGTTCTGCGAAATATTTTTGTTTTATTGCTTGCTTAGCACCAATTCGTTTTAGTTTGTGCTATGCAAGAATATGTTTTGGTAATTCCCCCCCCCCCCCCCCAAAAAAAAAAAAAAAAAATTTATATCCCCTACCACAAAAAAACAAAAAAATTTTA
>Ga0126337_10002929_pt1 | contig 11008 bp, 7 predicted proteins | sample DipCmetagenome_FD_92527 | JGI IMG/M metagenome (GOLD analysis project Ga0126337, IMG submission 92527) | Coral microbial communities from La Bocana,Puerto Morelos, Mexico - Diploria C A metagenome | ecosystem: Host-associated > Invertebrates > Cnidaria > Coral | place: La Bocana,Puerto Morelos... | reverse complement strand
TACCCCCCTCAAATTGTTTGCAATGCCTGCCGAACAAAGATGTAGACCGGGCAAAGGCCCTAAGCGTTTGGATTTTCATTGCAGAATCTAGAGATGATTAATTTTCCGTTTAACGCGCGTAGGAACCAAGCTTTCTTAATTGAGAACAAAAAGGTGTGAAGCAAAGTAAGGAACAAAAGACTTGTTACGCAAATGCTGGCGGAGAAGAGATAGGAGTCTTGCATCCGAACAATGCTACAATACAAGATTACAAGTCGTCAACAATACAACAAAGAACTTCTGAATAAGACATCTTGCACCTCGAGTTAAACGGTCTTTTAAGCTTGCTTATCTTTAAAATTGAAAAAAAGAAAAGCAAACTAGCAAAGATGATGCAACCAATTTTAAAACCAGATAAGCCTCTTCCAAGAAGAAGGACTGACGTTCCCGGCAAGGCGATTTTCTTTCTTCTTTCAATCCTGGCTGCGCTAACATCGGCTCTTATTTTGGCTTTCAAAAAGGATAAAACGTAAATCGCAAATTTAGCATGTAGAAAGCTAAACTTTCGATGATAACCAAATCTGACGGTTAATGGCAACTGCGCTGCGCGATTTTGAGTCTCGTAAAAAGCGAATCTCGGGTCTTTAAAGAGGCAGCGCAGCTCTGGATTTGAAAAATACCTCTTAACACTCAATTACATCAAATCAGTAGAACAATACAAACACATGCTACGGGGGTATTATGTGTGTTTAGCTCTAGACACAATAAAAATACCTCAAGAACGGCCGCGTCTGCTAAGTAACGGCTCACTCCGGTAAAAACACAATAGAGCTGTTGTGGGGGTAGTGATAATAAATCATTCTCACAAAACGGCGGATTTGACGGCACTAATATTGCTCTGAATTGTTATTCAAGCCAACGATCAGCAGTTTCAAATGTGTGGATAAACTTGAGACTCTTGAGGACAGGACGCTTGCGTGTGTTCGCTCGCTCGCTGTACTTACGTGAAGACAATTTTAGGCAGACTCTATTTGCTTTTTATAATTCATCGCAGGGTGGTCGTATTAAGGAAGTGAGTTTATGAAGAAAATATAGGTTGGAGGCGCCAAAGGTGGTCGTTCGACTTCATGGCTTAATGAGATAAAAAGAAACTAACTTGGCGCATCAAAACAAAGTATCTGTGTTGGCGGGATGTCTGACTGGCAAGGTTCGGCAGTTAAGTTTGTTATTAGCAAGCAACACCGGTTGCCATGGACCTAATTCAGTTATCAAATAGGCCGTCTAATTAAAGTGATAAATCAACATGACAAATGCGCAATATTTAACGATGTCGCCTTTCATTGTTAGTATTAAAGTAACCTCGTCCAGAAGTTAGATGGGCCGCAGCGCCAGAAACGAAAAATCAGAACGAAAAATGGAGAGAGGCTTTGTACGAGGAGCCTTCCCGCGCCACGCTTATCTTAAATTTTTTTCGCGCGCTATTTTCCGTGCTGCGCCTTATCTAACTGAACGCCTGGAAGCGTTCTGATAGTCAGGAGATAGTCCTGAGGGAATACCGCCTAATTATGAAGGCAAAAGACTGTAAGAGAAGGCGTAACGAAGGTTAATGAAGTCATCAACACTAACGTGCAGACGCAAGAATTTTTGCGCAAAAAGTCGTTTCCTTGTTATTTCTTTACTTCGACAAAAAATGAGTGTTGAACATACGTTAACTGTTAAATGGTTTAAGCAAGAAGGTAGTCGCAGATTGATTGGCTGGAAACAGCTTAAGATAACGTCTCATACATTATCACGCATGGTAATCGAAAAGTCCCAAATCGAAAAGTACCAAATCCCAGATCAGCGAGGGAGTACGCGTGCTCTGATTGGTTGAACTTCATATTTAAAATAAAGTTTGTATAACACAACTAACATATAAGAGTTCTGATTGGGTGAAACAGTGGTTTGATTAAAGCACAGATTAGCAGGGTAGTAAATATGCTCTGATTGGCCAAGCTATTAAAATAGCGCTTTAAAATACAATTACAATACGCGCAGGCTCTGATTGGCTGGCAATGTAGATTGATTACAGCACAGAATTAAGAATCTTTAAAAGAGTTGTATTTAAGAGATTCAGAAAATCAAGAAAGAGTGCTTACGTTCGTTTTTTCTCGGGGCCACGAGATTTGGAATCCTAAGGCTTCGACAAAGTCCTTCAGTCGGCCATATTAGCAGCTCCTCGCCCCGGGCCACTCTGTCAATGGTGCGAAAAAAAAATGAGCCATCGCTCAAGAACACCTCCACATTTTGCTCCTCGGGGCAGCGAGCGAAGTTCATGAAAGGGACCCATGAAAGATGGCGGTCCACGACCCAGATGAGTTGTCCCCATCTATAAGTTACCTGGGTTAAAAAGCGCAGCAACAAAAAGATTAATACGAGAAATATGTTAAAAAGGTCAATAAGGGAAACTACAAGCTTTTTAATCAGAGGCGTTTTCAGTTATTTCTATTTGCACCCACTCCTAACAACCATGTCGGAGCTATGTGACTTAAATTTCTAGCTTTTAAATCAGATTTCAAAAGAAAATTTTGATGATAGAGATAGAGAATAAAATGGCATGAGAACTAACGAGCGATACGTTTTCTGAGCGAAATTTGAGGAGATGACGATCTAATCGAAAAATAATATAGGGATCAGGCCCTGATCTGCAGACCTAAATAAGAACTGGTACTCTAATTTACAGATCCTTCCACGCCCCACAAGTTATCCAATTGCATCTATGCCATTTCCATCAGGGACGCGTTGTTCAAAGCTCGATGTAGATATCTCAGGATGATCACAAAGTTTGATTTTAAGTCAGGAGCCATAATCAGGAACGGAGACCGTACGTGTAAGCAAGTTCCACTTCTGGCGGTATCCAGGCATTCGCTATGATATGGGACAATCTGTCTATTTTTAGAACAAATTGCGCCATACACGCGCGTATTTTTGCGGATGTAGCGCGGGAAAATGGTGTGCGAAATTCCCGAAATTTTCTATAGTTTTGTTTCATAACTCACTACGTTTTTCTGTTAGAATTTTGCTTAATTTCGTCGTACGCTGCTCCAATTTGAGCGAAGTAAAACAGTGTCAAATTTAGATATGTCCCGCTTTATATATATCACTGACCAAGCTGTGTTCCGCTATTTCTTTTACAAGAGCTGCACATTACTCCACTCTATATTTCCCATATGTTGACGATTAACAGCTTTTCCATAACACAGCAAAAAATACGAGAAAAAAATATACCTCGGTTGACTTTTAATCCTGAGGTAACATTAGACTATCACGATTAACCGCCGGCTTCGGAGCCAAGCCCATGGCTGACTCAAGCTTACAGTTTGAGGCAATGGTAAGATGACATTTGGTGTGTACCACTGTGTTCCTAATTTTACGAGGACTGCCTGAAACCGCGGCGCTAAATAGCTGTTTAGGGACGGACTTTTTTTAATAGTGGGGGGGGGGATTGGTTATGAATTCGAAATTTTTTTCACTGCTAGGTTTTTCATAATTTTTTCCGTTGCCAATAGCTTGTGCAAAAGATTTTTTAAGTCAAACACAAGCCCAAGATAGTTGAGAGCACTTGCTCGATTTTTTCCCCATGGCCTCCCGTTACACGAACTTTAATTCAGCAGTTTTTGCTGAACAGGAGTTTTTTTCTTAGCAATTGCCCAGCTCCTCCTCCCCCTCAAAAAAGTAATGGTCCGCCCGTTATTGGAACTGATGGAAAGCTTGGAGCTGGCAGATGAATGCAAATGGAAAATATATTTTCCATTCCGATTTTCTGTTCAGAAATTATCTTTCAAGACGTTTCATTTATTTCGGAAATTTGTCTGTCGAGCAAAGCGAAAACAAAAGTTTTGGAAGTTTTGGGTAAAAGATAGAAATCCTTAGTATTTTATTTTTAACAACATTGTTCTAATTGGCATGGATATCGAGAGTTTTAGTTTCCGAAAAGTTTATCCTGGGAAACATTGATCGGCGCCAGTGTGTTGGTAACATCGCTTTTCTTACCTCCAGAATGTAATCTAAGTGTTTATGTTCATTGGTTTTTAAGAGGATGTTTAATGGTCCTTCGTAAGGTCCAAAGGTCAACGAAGAAGGAATAGACGATGCTGCAAACACTCCGGAATAACGCTGAACTTTTTCAATCTCAGACCAGTGAAGTAGGTACATCATATAACGCGACACGTAGCGGCAAACCTGTCCCGGAGAGATGAGACAAAAGAAGAAGCTAATTAGCTCTAATTCAGTCATACTATCCCAGGGGAAATTCAATCAAAGTATCCCAGGGGAAATGGCTTTTCTAAGTTGATTTTGTTTCTGTGATAGTCGGATATGCATCACTGATTTTAACAAAGTGTCAATGCAAAGCAAAATTGACATTTTGCTTTATTTCTGAAAGCACTAATTTCAACGAATGAGGCTCACGTTTCCAGTTCGCTTATAGCAAGAGAAAATGAGCCTCATGGTCTCTTGCTTACAGCGAATTTTTCGTTGAAATTTGGCAAGAATGTTGCCCGATTATGTGGCAAATAAAACCATGTCAGGGAATTTTTATTTTTTGCCTCCTTCGTCGAAAGTAATAAGTGTTTAAGCAAAGGTAATTATAACTTTAAGTTGAATAGCGTTTTAAAAATAAAGAAGACAAGCAATCTCAATTCCCCGACACGGTTTCTTACATCAAGGTGTGACGAAAACGTGGCAATGTCGCTGGCTTTCTGACCGAAAACGAACTCAATTTGTGAAACTACACAGTCCTTCTGGAAAATGATCGCTATTTTAGGAAAGGGCTTTGTTTTCTTGCCTTATATCAAGTAATAATCGGAGTCTGCAATTACTAAGCTTTCAGAAAGTATATAGCCTATTGGGGGTTTTATGAAACACGTGACCGTGGAGCAGCGACAAAACGAGGTTGTCATTTGGGGTAAGCTGATACCTTCCCTCACATGGATCACAATACACATTCCTAACAACGATTATTAAAGAACGTTCATATTTTGGTCTGGTACCCGAAGCAGCACACCAGTAAATGAATTAAATTTGTATAAATTAAAATGAAGTACAAATAACAGTAATGCAATATTTTAACTCGAAAGCCGTCAAGTGACTTAAGCGCTGTACCCTGATGTGAAAAATGCGACGGCGCGTAGGAAAGCCGTGTTTTAGTTTACGTACAATGACGTAATTCCGTGATGAGTTCATTCAAAAAATAGCTAAACGATCGCTCCCTACTTCAAGTGATTGATGGAGAAACGACTCGGACATAATTCTGTTTCAAATTTCAATTTACAATTAGGACAAGGTTTTGGTTTGGGGGTGGTGCAAGGTCAGTGTGTTCCGCTATTCGTGGGTAAGACATCTTTCTCATAAGGTGTCTCTAACCACCTAGTGGTATAAATGGGTACCAGTGGTTTGTTTAGACTACTGACAGAATGCTGGAATGTGGCGTTTTGATGTGATGGATTACCGTCCCATTCAGGGCTAGCTGAAGTTGCAAACAGAAACTTCTAGCCGTTTTATGCTTCAGAATTCTGAACACAGTCTCAACCACTAAATTTCGTCCGAAATGTTTTTACTAATGAGACAGTCTACTTCTATCCTAACAGGCATTGTTTATCTACGATCTCTTCAATAAAATACTGATAAATTCTTCTGCTATTCCGAATTCGCTGCAGCCGTAAGATAGCTCCTGATAAATATCCTTTCCAAGGCTTTTGACTTGAATTTGAAACGGAAGGCCCTGGAAACACTTACTCTGAACTCTGAAGCATGATGACATCACTGGTACGTCATATGTTACTTAGCAACCACTCCAACGAACCTATCTTCTTTAGTGTACACCTCCAAAACTAGCCCATACTAGGGCGTCCTTGTTAATAGTACTGGTTGAAAAAAATTATCTTTGGGGCAATTTCTTTGCTCCTCCGATCTGCATAGATCTCTTCAACTTGATTTCACAACGGGAAAAAGTATGTAAAAAAGCAAAACCGCAGAAATAGCGAGGAGAGCTGCAACAAAGCCATAAGTACATGAAGCCGAAAATATTACCGATCTAAAATTCTGAGATAAGACATTGATATTTTGTTTGCATGGAGCTTTGACTTCTTTATAAACATGCAACACAGAAAGGTTTGAGTATTGTTTGCCTCTTCTAGCTTTACAGATCATCAGTGAGCGCTGTTTTTAGTCCTCACTGAGAGTGATTCTAAGAGAGTTGGACAGACCACCCGTTTTTCGTTTTACAGCCAAACGCGAGTCTTGTTTGAGTACAATAGCATTAATTACCAGCCACTGAATATACGTATCGAGTTATGCCACAGCGATTCCTTGTGAGGACACTAAGCATCTTCTTTTGTGTGTTTTCTCTTGCGCTGTCAGTGCTTAGCTTCATTTGTTCAGTCAGCTATGCTCTGATTATTCAAAACCAAGCTTCTAGCATCGCTTTTTTTAGGAAAAAGAAAATGATTTCAAATGAACTGACTTTGTTCGAATCCTCAATACCGGAAAAAAAATCCGGTTTCCCGGCGTAACATGGCCGGTTAGGTAAATGGCCGGTTAGGAAAACTGTTACCTTCTTCGGATCGATCGGTCCGCTGTAGACCAGGTACCTTCCAGCTTTTTTCGGCGCCTTGCTCCGACAATTTGCCCGTGCCCAGATAAAAAAAAAAGTAGAGTGGCACTTTGGGAGTTAAGTGTCTTGTCTACTGAATATTCGAATGAGAGGGGGAAATGTAACGAATTCATAAACACGGAAATTATATTTCTATATTCTCGACGACTTTAATGCGCATTTGAACTTTTCGGAGAATGTTACCTTTAACGCAGTGGAGTGGGATATTTAGTTTGTATCTTATTAATGTGTTAAGGCTGTTGTCAGCGTTTTGTTTGACTCAGTTTCACATTAATAAGATAGGTGCTGACCTCGATAAATTTTACCACGAATTCCCTGAAAGGGTTTTCGAAGAATGGCTCAAAGATCTTTTCCTTCTCAATAGAAGGTGAAAAAAAATTATATATTTTTTTAGGAGTATCCAACACCTAAACATAGAATCGTTATCAATTTTCTTTTTTGTCCCTTGAGCGCGAATTAACACGTTCAGCTTGGTCACGAAGAAAAACGTCCAGTTGAGAAGGTCGTGTAGTAATACAGTTTCTTAGCTTTAAAATCAAATTTCTAGAAAGGCAGGGACAATCAGGGATCCATACAAACGCCGATTTTTCGTTCGCAATCGGGAAAGAAACCATTTACTTTTTATAAAGTCACAATTGAATTTCGTCATATATTTCATTATACCGAGAGAGGTCAACAATGTTTTACCCTTTCTTTGGCAAAAGAAGAAAATCTGAATTAATTTCAGCTCAAAAGATCATCCCGTAAAATTGTATTTAAATTTCACCAAGAAGAGAAACCAAATAGAGGATCACATATCTTTAACGATAACAGCTTTCAAAGAGATCAGTTTCGCTTCAGGTGGTTATAATGTCGCTCTGTCTTCATGCACTCATTGTGATGTCTACTTCGGTTGTGACCATAAAAATCTTACTGATAACAAGGAGGCAAAAGAAAGAACAAGTTAGAGGACTACTCACCAATGGGGATGAATTAACTTTGGACTGTTATCAAGAATTGCTACCTGCTGTTACCGAGTGGATCGAGTCCGCAAAAACAAACACGGCCTAACATCGCAGTGGCTTTTTAACAATCCCTGTAAATTTCCACCTGCGAAACGTATTAATAACTGTTTGAAAAACACCCTCATCTCACGCTTTCAACAAATCAAACAAGCGATATTGCCGGATACGCTGAATTAACATCTTAAAAGCTTGCAATTTCCTCGGTGACTAAGATGACTTGCGCTTGACAACTATGTCAACCTAAGCACCGAGGTTTGATTTCAGAATCTCAAGGTTTTTGCTTCTCGTATTTCTTTGCATGGATTCAGAGAGTGATATTTTTAAAAGAACTTGACATGCAGGTATTTTACAAGGTTAAAAGTATTGCTCCAACTAGCTAATCTAACACCCGTTTGAAATACAAAATATTAAGTAAATAATTCGCCGATAAATTGATTCGCCATTGGTTAGACCGAATGGTTGTTTAATTCGTAGACAATAGCGGGACTTTACTGTAATAATGTTGCACTTTTTTCCAATATTCTTTCTGTTCAAACAAAGCGTTAAATAAGTAAGACAAGTTTTCAAATCTCTTTTTTTTACAAAAACTGTGTTTTAATCTTGCTTTATAGTATATAACAAGCACCAGCGAAAAAACGATAGGACTTTTTCCTTCCCAGCAAGTTTGCCACACGTTACGCTTTCCCGCCTTTCTTGTTAACGGGTCGATTCCAACACGGTTTTTAATGATTTGTTATAATTTTGTTTTTCATCAAAGTCAAATTCATTATCAGGCTTTACCTCAGACTAACCCGCGCTGTACTAGCAGCTGCTAATTCGCTTCCTATAGTTAAACTTTTTCATTAAAACTTTTAAATTGACGCACAAAACCCTTCTAATTAAAGCAAACGCCACAAAAGGTGAAGGAAATGTATTCGCTTGCCGAATGTTCAACTCAATTATGAAAGAATATGGGGGATTTTGAGTGGCTTAAGCTTTGACAAAGATCTGCTTTTAAAATGAAGAAAAAAAAACTTAAAAAACACATGTACAGCGAAAGCTTTTTAACCCTGATTTTGTACTGTACAACTAATTTCATTTTTGGATGTTTGTTAAACTTGTTTATTCAGTGACTGCTCTGATTTCTGGTAAGATTGCACTCATGGCTGACCATTGACATGAAAAATCCTTTCTTCGAATTGAAACCATTTCAATGCTTTGATGTTTTTTCAACAAGTGATAAGTCATATTTCCTTCCAGCTTCGACGAGACCTGACAGTTTAAAACATTGAAATTGTTTTAGTGAAACCGAAAACTCTAGCCTCTGACCCAATTAGCGAAAGCACCGGACTGTGTAAAAGCCACGATCGACAGTTAAAATGGAAAGTTTTCGCGACCCAAATAGAAATCGCTTATCAATGTTTGTTTTTAGTCGAAAAGTAAACTTTGTTTCCTTTCGCCTTGTGCTATTCTTGACATGTTTCGTTTAATTTCCTATGCAAGTAAATTTAAACAGTGCTTATTGAGCGGAAGAATCGAGTTTATGTGTAACAGAGAAAGCTTGCCGATGGCCCAAGATATTACCAAAGAAATGTTGTATGAATTAAAGTTCTCAGTTTCAGAATTAATGGTTCTGCGGATCTTCAAGGAAACTTCATTGAACACGAATTTTAAATAAAATAGCAGTTGAAAGTTCAAGTGTTGAAGTAGAAAGCAGGAAAAAAACAAAGCGTTGATGTCGGCCTATTTGCTACGCGATTTTTTGCGTTCTCAGTTAAATAGTGAATATTTTTTCTCTCTTTTAATTTAAAATTCACTTGAATGAACGTTTCGAAGCTACTTAGACCGGCAAAAGAGCGTTCAATTTCGTTTCGTTAGGATCACGGTCCAGTGTCCACTAACGGAAGGTGCTCGTTTAATGGGGACAAAAATGCAGTGTTTGCCGGGATTGTGTCCATATTCTTAAGTGCCCGTCAACCTGAATAAAAGTCGATACATTTTACGCCTAGACCAGGAGAAGGAACGATCAAAAAAGCAGTCGTATGGTTCATGGCCATAGTCTCAGTACTATGGTATTTTTTGTTATCCAATACATGCAGTTTGAAATTGAGTGAACACGTAACATCCCTAGAGTGCTCACTTCCGCAAACTAAAAGACGGGCTTAAGCTGTCCTAGAGCTGAGAAGGAAACAGATCTTCGTGTAGATGCCTTCGTGTAGCTGCGCTGAGACTTTCAAACATTTCTCTACCAATGACAAGCCTCCCTTCCCGTCCACCCCTTGTCTTCTTCCTTTGGACACAATACAAATAATAAGGTCCCTTGCGATAACTAATGAGCGGGACACCTGCCTACTTTATTTAGACAATGCATATTGGGATAACCAGCCTAACGTCCGCGTTCAACACCATTTAGGGCCTGGGGAGGACTGTGGATGTGAAGTCCTGGGATAAACCTTAAACAAGCCGGCAAGTAAGGGGATATGGCAAGTCCGCAGAGGGCCAGTGACCCTGTCATACTTAATTTTGAACTACAGAAACGGATGAGGTCTTTTGGATCCCGTAGTGCGATGAGAACTGATGAGGACGAGAAGTGATGATCTTGAGATGGACTGCAAACATGCAATTATTTGAATAGAAGGCGAAAGCAGTGATAACATAATTTCTTACAGTTAACATATCCTCTACACTTTCTCGCAACGAATGTTCTCGGTGGAGTCTCTGAAACCTCACGAGTGATGAAAAAAGTGACACTACTACATACCATATTCAGTCTAGAATCCTTGAGGTCTATTTTTTGTCTATTTTGTCGTGGTGTGTTGCCACCCTTAAATCTGAGAATATTATCTACCCTAAATAATTAATTTAAATCTCCTCAAAACCCTGAAATTTAAAGAGGCAACTTTAGCTGGACTCTTCAAACATTTACGTAGGTAAAATGATTGACGCCAGGTTTTCCAAGGAGGAGCCCTACGTCTTGTTAACAAAACCAGAGCTCCTGCTAAAACGTATTACTTTTTTGGTCGATTGGTTGGCAGACAGACAGACAGATACTCCGACAGGTAGACTGACAGACAGACAGACAGACAGACAGGAAGGAAGACAGACAGAGAGACAAATTGACAGACAGACAGCTACACTGACAGGTATACTGCCAGACGGATAGACTGACTGACAGACAGACAGACAGACAGCTACACTGACAGGTATACTGCCAGACAGCAGATAGACTGACTGACTGACAGACAGACAGACAGACAGACAGATACTCCGACAGGTAGATTGACAGACAGACAGACAAACAGACAGACAGACAGACAGACAGACAGACAGGCAGGCAGGCAGGCAGGTAGGCAGGCTGGCAGGCAGGCAGGCAGGCAGACAGACAGACAGACAG
>Ga0126337_10002927_pt1 | contig 11008 bp, 9 predicted proteins | sample DipCmetagenome_FD_92527 | JGI IMG/M metagenome (GOLD analysis project Ga0126337, IMG submission 92527) | Coral microbial communities from La Bocana,Puerto Morelos, Mexico - Diploria C A metagenome | ecosystem: Host-associated > Invertebrates > Cnidaria > Coral | place: La Bocana,Puerto Morelos... | reverse complement strand
GGAAACCATATATACGTCCAACGGTCTCCGAAACAGAATCAGATTTGACACCTCCAAACTCAAGGGTGTACGCTGGGAGAACAGCAAGCGACTCATCTTTGGCTCACTGATTTGTTTGTCCAAGGACAAATTTCAGAGTTTTGTGCTCGCCACAGTGGCCGACCGAGCCCTCGCAAACATACGAAGAGTAGGTTCAAAATAAATACTTGATAAGGTTGAATGATGGTGAGCATCAAATCTCGATCGTGAAATTATTTAAACAGCAAGCTATAACTGTTTAGAGAGGGTATGGATGACTGGGGTTTAAGAAATGACGCGTTTTTAACTGCTAGCTGAGAACTGCAAAATGGACTGACTATCTGAGAGATGAGATGAAATTTGAACGGATGGATGAAAAATTGCCGAAACTTAAACTGATAACCCAGATTCCAATATTATCATCCACAACCTCTCTTCACGAACACAAACATTACATTACATTTTTTTCTTCCGGAAAATTTGGCTCTTGTATGATGCATGGAGAGTGTTCCGACGTTAACTTTCATTTAAGTATACTTTCATTTAAGTATACAGCAAGATTACGGATTAAAAACATGTTTTTATATCAGGCTATGAGTGCAATAGAGATATATAAACAAGACATTCCGTGGTCATTCACACTTTCAGTTGTTAATCAACCAACAAAACATGAGCAATTTGCGTATTTCATACAACAATTCTGATAAATATAGCTTTAATATTTTCACCGATGATACAGTTAAATCATTACAAATGGTCGGTGGTAAAATTTGTTTTCCGAGATTTTCACGCATGCACTGTTTGCAGGACCATTAAATCCAGAAAGTAGTATGCCAGTAGAAGTTCAATTTTTTATCTTACAAAAAAAAACAGTATGGGTGATGACATTTTCTAGCTTTGATTATCACTCTAGTCAGCTATTCAAGTCTCACGAGATCATTAAATTTTCTGATCTCGTTACTTTCGTCATTGCCACTTTCATGTATAAATTTCATAATCAATTGTTATCCTCTGTCTTTCAGTCCTTCTTCACTACTTTAGATACCGTCCACAGTTGCAATACCAGGCGTTCTGCAAAAAAGTCTTACTATCTTATCCCAAAGCGAGAACAAATTATGGGAAATTTAATATTCGATTTCAGGGCCCTAAGATATGGAATGCTATTGATTACTGATATAAAGCACTTGCTAATTTCAACATTAAAAGTTAAACAGAAACAGAGCTTTCTCCAAAGCTACTAGTCAATTCTATTTTTCGTTTTTTACACATTGAGATAATGTCACTGTTTTAGCAACGCCGCACCATTATTTATCTGATATTCTTCATTCTTCATTTTTCAGTTCAAGTATACTTTTTTAAGGTAATAGATTACGCGTGTAATTTCAGCTTAATTCTTCTTACTTTCTGATATACATTATATTTTGTATGTGTGTCCGGCCAAAATTTGACTAACCAACTTGTAAACTGGCAACCCGGCATTTAACCCCGGCTAGTGGTTATTTCGGGTTGCTAGAACCCTAATTCTTAGCAATATTTTATATATTTCTGTATTAATTAATGATAAAAGGGTAATAAAGAGGATGTTGTTGTTGTGGGAGGTATCATCGCATTTAGAGTAAAACCACCGATTGGAAATGATCACCTAGCTATTACTTGATAAATTAGTGAAAATTATTCTTCTCGGCTGCAGGGTATAGTGGACATACAGTTCATCAGCGTATTTGATCAAGATAGTCTTGAAGAAGGTGACGTGTATCAAATGGTAGAGAGTACTGCCTTCTTTGAAGCTTATCGTCACGTGCTAGAGGGACTCAAAGAAATTCATCCAGCACACCTACCTATGCAGGTGATGGAAAATCGGCCTTTTCATGTTTTATACTCTGACTTCTCCATATGAGCGTAGTTTGCTTGTTGACAGCTAAGGATGATAATTGACAATTACTGGATTATTAGGGAATTATTTGCCTCAGGATACGGCTCGGCAAATAATTACTTTGCAAGGCACTGACAAATCACGATATTTTGCGATAGCAGAGTTCGATAATAAGCCACGTTCGATATATAAATACTCTAACATTGTTCCGAGGCTTCAGAACAAACTTCTATGTTTGGTGTTGTTTTCTTTGTATTCAAGTCTCTTTTGGGAATTGAAAGACAAAAGAAACTTCAAAATTTACAATTTTGACCTGAAAGTCTCGAAGATGTTAAAATATTGATAAGTCGAACAAGGCCTATTGCTTTACCATTCGATCATCATTTTGTTTCATATTTAAATCATGCACTCCGTGACAGCTCAGGAAGGCGATCTGCCATTTTTCACACAAGAGCGTGGTTATGCGTGAGCAGAGTGTTATTTGCGGCATTTTGACTGTATTACTCATGAGCAGACCATTAGGCCGCAGTTATTTGAAGGTCACGTGCAGGCCACTGTCGGCCAATGAAAAGGAAGAAAAATGCATCGAATGATAATATTATTTACTGTTTTCTTTGTTTCTTCATGGCTATTAACAAAGTAAAGAAAACGTAATCAATATACTTTAATTACTGGCTAGGATAAACGGGATAATAACAATTTTGGGCTTTTTCGCTGGCCAAGTGAATGCTAACATTTGTTTCAACTCCTAGCAAACCTGTACACCATCTAGAAAAACCAGGGTAGAAAACATTGTCATCTGATCACGATTGTTATAAAAGAATGCTTTTGTTCTTTGACCAAAAATAGAATTACATAGTAAAGTGTGAGAAAGAAGTCGAACCACCCGCCTACTTGAGAAAAGTAAACCAACAACAAATGCAAGTGACATTTGATCTCACACCCATCATGAAGAACAAGAGTTATACTGCTGCACGAAGGTACTGCAAACGGAAATTATGTCTTTCTTGGCCTAAAAACGTTAAGTGCATGGTAAACTTACATACTCCCTCCGTTTCTGTTAAAGTATGTTTTCTATTCCCACAAATCTGAGTGTGGTGACATTTTGGTAGTTGTTTGACATTGAAGTCGTACTGTAAACTCTAACATTTCTTGCTATCTTTGTCATGCTATTAATTGGAACTCAGAATTATGATCATATTCAGCTTATTACCTAGCAAACGCGGGAATCACAGACAAGCAGAGATGCGGGAACGACCCAAGTTATTCAGTGATGTTACCAGCGAAAAATGAATTTGGGCCAGCATTTAGTGTTAACAGTGGTCTTACTCAGTAGTCATGTACTGCCGATGTTTTCCGAAGACCATACCAATATTTCCGAACACTTTCGAATTTTTAGGAAGATTTCTGAAGGTTGCGGAAGTCTTCTGAGGAATGTCCGAAAATCCTTCAACTTAGTTTCCAGAACTTTTGACTCATTAAAAAATGTTATTAAGTCTGACATCATTTGAATCTTGACATGTGAAGTTCCGTCTCTTTCACGCTCGATGTAACGGATACGATGCGATTGTTCTCATGGAACGAGAGTGAATGATTTTGTCGTAATTATGGATTAAATTATTTAACAACTCCCATTGCCTTAAAGTTGCATCCGAAATTGCTTAGAAAGTTACAGAAGGTAACTAGCATGACATTTATATAACGAAGGCCGGAACAAAGAAAAAAGAAAAACTTTCGTTAAAAGAGTTATCAGCAACGTTGTAACAAGTTTTGAGCAACGTTTTGAGAAGTGTTGAATGCCTTGTGGACATCCTTAGATAACAGAGATCGTATGTTCATGTTATTGCTGGAAGACCGAAATTATGTAAAATAAACTGATGCATGACCAACACCTTTTTTGTTTTGAAGCTGGTCGATTCCTCTTCTTAACCTGGCCTCCTGGCCTTCTGCGCAAGATCTGGGTCTTGATGATTCTCAGTTCAGGGCTTTAAAGATGGCGCTGACCAAAGAATTCGCTGTTATTCAAGGACCCCCTGGGACTGGAAAGACGTACATTGGGTTGAAGGTTATTTAATAGTTTAATGTATGAGTTTAATTTTAAAGAAACATGAAATCTCATCTCGTTACCGCTAGACGAAATCGAGAGTGAATAATGTTTAACAAAATTTCTTTCAACTAATAATAAATAATAATAATTTCGATAAGTCCTCTATACCTTTACTAAGTACTATTAACTTCACCGTGTAAACGCTTGCGGCTGAATTTCGTTGGTAGCAATTCGTGTACTCGCGAACCATCTCAAGCAAGTGCACACTAATGGTTGATAATATGTCATGATTCAGCCAATCCCATTGCAGTATTTGCGTAAATAGAATCAGTAGAATTGTTCTACTTAACAATTAGATTATGAGCTCGAAATTTCTATCGCGTGATAGTTGACGAGGGCCCAGCCCGAGTCAAATGTCACGTATATGTGATTGTTGACTCGGGCTGAACCCTAGTTAACTATCGCGTGATAGAAATCTCGAGCTCATAATATAACTGCCGAGTAGTGTGCCACACTCTTATTTGCATTAGCCTTATTCTAAGTAGAAAAGATCTTATGAAGGCTGAAAGATAGCGGCCGAGTTAAAAGAAATGGCAAAGAAGCTTAATAACTCTGCATAACAACAATACACCAAGAACTTTTATTCGTTTCTTACAGATTGCTAATGTGTTATTACATAATAAGATGAAGTGGGACACTGAGGGTATCGGTCTCGGCACAAAGCATCGCCCAATCCTGGTTGTCTGTTACACAAACCACGCCCTTGATCAGTTTCTGGAAGGAATCCATCAGTTTCATCCTAAAGGGATCGTTCGAGTTGGAGGAAGGAGTGAGAGTGACATTTTGAAGTCATGTAGTCTGTCCGAACTGAAGCACAAAATGCGTAAGGTAAAGTTTCACTGGTAAAGTTTGATGAAATAACACATATCTGGACGGTCTTACAAATTGAGGCTTATTATATATAGGAATTGCCGGTTTAACTGATATATAGCCGGGTAATACTATAATAGGGGGATGCTGATGAAAAATTCAATTTCTTGAAAATAGAAGATTTAAGACATTTGAACAATTGTGAAAAACATTTTGAAACGGTCTAGATCTAAACTTGCCTCTATGTGAGTGTGAAATTTTAAGGAAAGAACACAGTTGTTTAAGTTTTTTACGTAGCAACGGCCATAGTAACGACTATTTACAGTGAGAACATGACCAAAACTATAAATTAGTTTTGACATATATGAACGATACTTTATAGTAAAGCGATAAAGACAACTCGATTGGCATAATTACCAGTGGAAACCTTTGCCTGAATTATCATCGCAGGCTTTTTTATTTTCCTTATGAAAAGGGTTATTTCACACAAGAGAACAACCAATCAACTCCCTCTCGAGGTCCGACCTGCAGCCTCCCCCCCCCCCCCCAACCATTTTTACCTTGTTAAGTGTTTAATCCACCAATTAAGAAACGTTAAGGGCATTTTTTTTGGAGACCTATTTTTTTTCAAAAAAAAAACAACCAAAACACCCCCCCCCCTAGTCCGGCCCGCGGCCCCCCCCCCCCCCCCTAACAATTTTTAGCTTGTTAAGTGATTAATCCATCAATTAAGAAACGTTAAGTGCATTTTTCTGAGATGCCTACTTTTGTACCAACTGGCTTAGTGCCAACATTTCCTCTGCTTTAAAAGCTATGCAGGGCAATGTCCTGAAAATAGGGCTAATTAAAGACCAATAGTGTCGTGATGCAATAAACCATAGCATTTGTGACACGAGATGATTTGTCCACTGGGTGTGGTGGGAAATAAGGTTATTTCCTAATAAAGCCTGTAAAAAGCACTGAAAACAAGCGTTAGAATTAACTGTCAAATTATGACAGAATATTGCACAGAAGGAAACAGAAACTTACACGATGTCCTTGCTTGAAAGTGAAATCTTTTTTCGCAAAAGAGCAGGAAGTGTCAGCGTCAGTGCTATGAAACACTACCTCAAAAGGGTGGGGCTGGTTGACATAGAAACCATTTTGAGTAAAACCTTCGAAATTATTTTCTCTTCATGAGTGCAAGCACACAATTGGTCTGTCTTCACCATATTTAAAGAAACGTTTTGGTCCCCTTAGGGTACCATTCTTCATGCCTTAGCATAATGAAGTTAGTGGTATTTCTGAGACTACGGAGACCATGCATAGGGAAGATATTGTTGACGTCACCTATTGTCATTAATGTGCCAACCAGAGCCTCATTGGCTGTCGAAACAAAGGATCTTTGTTCTTGTGGTTGGCATATTTGAATAACAAAAGCAGTGTTTGTAAACAGATATCTTCCCTATAGCACCTGCGCAACATTGAATTGGAAATCACTCCACTCCAGAATCACTCCAGAATTATACATTCCAGACAAAATAAGGGGTTAAATCTATTGTTAAGTAATTTTTTCGTAAAAATTCGCAGCTAATTTTGTCGCCCATCGTAGATAAGTGTTTGTTATACTCTTTGCTTTGCAGGACAAATCAGTTCCCCGCCACATAAGAAAGAATCTTTACGAAGCTCATAAAATGATGGAAAGTACTTTAAGAGAGTTAGAATCTGCAAACGAAACATTAGGGCAATGCCAACGAAAAGTATTTCATGAAGACCAGTTTCGTTATCGCGCAATGAGTATGACTGATGCTCAATACAAGTCTTTAAAGCAACCTTTTGTTGATAAAGATGAACATGGGGAGGAGAGTGCTATAATGCACTGGCTACAACTGTCCTTGAATACGGTAAATCCAAGTCAAGGAGGTAATGAACAGTTATATATACTGTAGATAATGAGCGCCCTTTGTAATAAATGTTCCCTCCTCCATCGAAATCCAGAATTCGAGAATTCGTTTTCGAGAAATGATTAAAGACCCATTAAACCATGCATATAACTTCTGGCCATTATTTATTTCACCATTTACGAGTGCCTCGAGTTGGGAATTTCTTTTCACGAATCAAACATGTTTTACCTCAAAAACCCTTGCCGTCAGGTGGTGCGTTCGAGAATCCGTTGATCGAAACATGTTTATTGAAACTTGTCTACCTACCTCCTGTTCAAAAGGTCTTTTCGATGTAACTGATTCGGACGGAAATTCGGACTGTGAAGTTAAAAGTGGAAGAAAAAAAGATTACCCGAAGGGTTTATCGAGTGATATTTCATAAACCACAGTTTAACAGCAATATTCCAGGTTCCATTTGATGGAGAGTACTTAAGTGACTTGTTTTGTTGAGAAAATATCTTTCATCTTATCTAATACCATTTATTTCGTTTTCATCTAGAGGGAGCTGATACAGTTGCGGAAGCGGAACCAAAAACAAGAGGAAAAGTTGCAGAAGTAGAGGAGGAAGAAAAAGATGGAAATGAGAACGCAGATGTGCTATATGAAGCGAATGTTATGCAGGACCAAAGAATCCTGGACGATGATGACGTCATAGTGTACAAATCCACGTCAGCGGGAAAAGACGAGGAACTGACGAGTGCTATTGTTTCTAATGGGAAAGGCGGGAGTGAATGGAAAGTACAAGACGCTTATCGGCTTAAAAGGAAGCTAGAGAAGATCATGCGTCAAGAACTGAGCAAAACAGAAGTCATGGCAGATGAGAGAGCAAAAACGGTAAGACTATGGGCTTATTAATGTCCTTTGGTATATTGCTAGCTCCTTGAGCGGGTAAGATGAAGTGAATCCTGCACTGTGATTGGCTAGCAAAATGGCAGTATATTGCCCCCCTCGGGGTTATCATTCCACAAGAAAATAGTGTTCCTTTTCAATATAGTAAATCCTTTATTGACCAAGCTTTATTGACATGCAAAAAAAGAAAGAACTTGGCCAAAAAGAAAGAACTTGGGAAATTTCCAGCCATCTTGACCTTACGCTTGGCCATTAAACCATAGAAAGTTTTTAAAAACAGATTTTAAAAACAGCTAAGCATACTGAGGAATCGTTACTGGTTATGCACATAATCCTCTGTCACCCCAGCCACATATGCCAATTGAAATACTGACGCAGATTTGATTATTCAGCTAGTTAAAGTAACTTATTTAAAGTGCGTGATTTTTTGCCATTGTTCAATTCAGGTATCAAATGTTTGGAAATTGAGTCTGAAAGACCGCTGGAGCTTGTACCGGCGATGGCTGATGGATGTGCGTAGGCGTTGCCTGTTGACAAGAACATGCCTCCAGCTGGGATTTCAATGGAATGTTGAACACCTGAAGGAAGTTAAAAGTAGATTAGACCTGGAGATACTCAAGAAAGCTGATGTCATTGGGATGACTACAACAGGTAAGTGGGGAGAGGGCGCGCCGAATTTCTACATACTTATTTACGTAAGGAATGGTTCAAGCGCCTCCACGTATAGTTCCGTTCACAAAGACCACAGTAAATACTTGATTAAATTGATGGATAAAAAATCAGAGCTTATTTCAAAGAATAGTTTCAAATGTACTAGCGGGCAGGGATGTATGGAAAAGGCTTAGACGTTGTTAGTCTGATATAAGACCAAATTCTACTATAATTGTGCAAACAATAACGTCTTTAATATATCCCAAGTGTTTCTGTATGCCGGATTGTCATCTTACATGATGTATGACCGCTTTTGCGTTTGGCCTTTAGGTGCTGCAAAGCACCGCGGTCTTCTCCACCAGCTGCGACCACGAATAACGATTGTAGAAGAAGCCGCTGAAGTACTGGAGTCCCACATTGTCACATCGTTAACTCCCGGATGCCAGCACTTGATTCTGATTGGTGATCATCAACAACTCCGTCCCAATCCCACAGTCTACGACCTCGCCAAACTCTACAATCTGGACGTGTCGTTATTTGAGAGAATGGTGAGGAATGGAATGCCTTTTGAGCGACTGCGTTTGCAGCATCGCATGCGCCCTGAAATCTCCAACATGCTGGAGCACATCTACGTCAATCCGAAGTTGGAAAATCATGAATCCGTGATGAATTTTGACAACATTAAGGGCGTGGCTCGTAATGTTTTTTTTGTGGATCACAATGTAAACGAGGTGAGTACTCAGCTGGGTATTTGTGTTGTACAAGCTTTAATCGTTTCACAATAAAAATACATTCCTCTGTGACAAAAATTATAGAAGGATTGCTTAAATTATCTTCTGACAGCCATTAGTATGGCGAACATGCAGCAGGTATATGACCGTTGAAGTCAGTTTCAGTATCAGTTTCTTCAGTTTGATAGGTGAATTAATAGGGTGTCTTGTTTACTGACTACTCTAATCTTAAAGACACTGTTCGTGAGTACGTCCCTTAAATCGGACTCATTACTCTCGGTCAAATCTCTCTCTTTATATTCTCTTCTTTGCTACTGTTGCTGTTGTTGTTGTTGCAGCACAGGTTTTGTACTGTTCGTTTTTACAGGATCCTACTAAAGAAGGAAAAAGCAAGTCAAATAAACACGAAGCCAAATTCATGGCCGCCCTCTGTCGCTACTTCATCCTTCAAGGTTACAAGAGAGAGCAAATTACAGTTTTGACAGCTTACACTGGCCAGTTATTCCAGCTCAAAAGCGAGATGCCTAAAGATTTTTTTAGTGGAGTTCGAGTCTGCGCAGTGGATAATTTCCAAGGCGAGGAAAATGACATTATTCTTTTATCACTCGTTCGAAGTAACGAGAAAGGCAAAATCGGCTTCCTTCAGATAGAAAACCGTGTTTGCGTAGCATTGTCTCGCGCTAAGAAAGGGTTTTTCTGTATCGGTAACATCAGTCTTCTGGAAACTAAGAGCGCATTGTGGAAGGGGATCGTCAATGACATGAGACAGCGTGGGAATGTCGGAGAAGAATTGATGCTGGCGTGCCAAAACCATCCGCAAAACGTGACCCATGCGTCCTGTGCTGCTGACTTTAAAAAGGTACCAAATGGAGGCTGCAGCGTACCTTGTGCCACGCGGCTCGATTGCGGTCACGTGTGTCACATGTTGTGCCATCCAATAGACCCAGAACACAAAGAATACGAGTGCCAGAAGCCCTGCGCTAGGAAAACTTGCGCGCTGAATCATAAGTGTCCTAAGAAATGCTATCAAGAGTGCGGGCCTTGTATGGTGCCTTTGGAAAAGGCCCTTCCACTTTGTGGCCATCTTCAAATGGTTCCTTGCTACTTGTGCGAGGACCTATCTCTAGTCGAATGCCAAACGCCCTGTGTGAAAACCTGGCCATGTGGACATAAAATTGAGACAAAATGTCACGTGGATCCACGGCGCACTCCATGCAAGATTCCTTGCGGTTCGACCTTAAACTGTGGACACCCTTGCATTGGTAAGTCTGGCAGGAACAAGTGACGTAACAATTCACATACTAAAATATTTACTTCTTACTACGAGAAATTTCAACTTATCGTTGCAATTTGAAAGAAAGGACTTTCTAGTCAGTTCCTATCCTGTCTGTCTTGTATGTAATCTGCGAATGACAAACAGTTCATCTTGTTTGGTAAGAGACAATTTTTTTCTTTTAAACTTTGTCTAGCTTGACGAGAAAGTTCCTAAAAGAGTGGCTGAAATTGTTGAAGAAATTACTTCAAATAGAGCAAAATTGAAGGAAAAAAAACAAATTGTAAAATTGTACATGGTTTTGTGAAGATTTGATTTTCTAATCACTTATATACTTTAGTTTTTAATTTACACTAGGTGACTGCAGTAGCTGTCTGAGTGGTCGAGTCCATGTGTCATGCACGGCTAGGTGTGACCACACGCTGCTCTGTGGTCACAACTGCACTATGTCATGCGCCAAAAACTGCCCTCCCTGCAGAAACAATTGCAGCAACTACTGCAAACACAGAAAGTGCAAGAAGAAATGTGATGAGCCTTGTGATCCTTGTCTCGCGAAATGCATCTGGCAGTGCCAGCATCACAAATGTACGAAACTATGTTGTCAGCTCTGCGATCGTCCACGATGTAACGTACCGTGTACAAAGCCACTTGCCTGCGAGCATCCCTGCATCGGTCTCTGTGGGGAAATATGCCCGAAGAAGTGCCGAGAGTGTGACAAAGAAGAGATAACGGCGATATATTTCGGAACCGAAGATGAGCCGGACGCACGATTCG
>Ga0126337_10002926_pt1 | contig 11012 bp, 7 predicted proteins | sample DipCmetagenome_FD_92527 | JGI IMG/M metagenome (GOLD analysis project Ga0126337, IMG submission 92527) | Coral microbial communities from La Bocana,Puerto Morelos, Mexico - Diploria C A metagenome | ecosystem: Host-associated > Invertebrates > Cnidaria > Coral | place: La Bocana,Puerto Morelos... | reverse complement strand
TCTGAAGGGTACAACCTTCAAGACAGTGTTTAAGCACATCTCCAAATACCTTGGAGCCACTACAGGTAGGTTAGTATTGGGGAAGTGTTGGTAGCAAGCAAAATCCAGGCTTCTCAGGGAGCCAATCAGAATTCTCCTTTTCGTCCTGGACCAGTGTGTCATATAATAGTATTATTGTTAATTATTTTGAATTCTCTCTTCTACAGGTGCTGCACAGAGCTCACTGAGCTCTGTGGAGAGATATGATCCAAGAACTAACACCTGGACGATGGTTGCACCCATGAATATGAGACGGAGCTTGCTAAATGTTGCTGTGCTTGATGGTCAGAATCATTTCCTTAATTTTATCTCTCCCTTAATTCTAAAATATTATGACTTTGGATGAGATTTTTAGTTCAGGTTATAAACAGAGAGGCGTACGCCGTTATGAATGTGTGTGGGTAATGAGGATGGAGAAGAGGGTTTTAGACAAGTTAAATGTCAATCTGAAGATGCAATAACAGAAAGTGTCAGAGATCTTTGTAAAGAATTTGAAAAGCACCCTCAAGTGAATGTTCATGGTCACCTGAGACACTTTCCTCATGAGCGACATTGGACCATCTCTGTCCACCCAGTTGTAAACAATTTTAGATCTGTTATAGTTACCAGTAGTCTACTAACTATGAATCTTTGCGGTTATTCATTCACGTGTTTATTTGGAAAACTGTTTCAGCCAAATTTATGGAGCTTTAGAGGGACTCCAATATGGCAGCTGTAAATTTTCTGGAGGGGGGCATGCTCCCTGACACCCCTAGCAGTGAGCATTTCCGGGCCACGAAACTTGCTTCATCTTGTTCTGAAGTCTGGCTACAGCCCTGTAAATGGGTACTGGCAAATTTCATTCTAGGAGTAACCCTACCATGGACTACCTCCAATCCAGGAAGGAGTAAACATATTTTATTTGATGTTAAACTGAATCCACCGAAAAGATGCAGTGGCGTAAACATAGACCCATCTTTTTACCTCTTGCCGAGCTTCTCGGATTATGATTTTGTTGATCAATATTAAACATTTTTCTTGATAGGAAACATGTATGCAGTTGGAGGGTGTGATGAAAGCAACTTCCGGCTAAACAGTGTGGAACGTTACAACCCCTCTACAAACACATGGACTTTCACAGCACCCATGACAACTTGTCGTAGCAGCCCCTGTGTGTTGACATGCCGTGCACTTTATGTGATTGGTGGAGTGAGTTATGTTGGGATGTCACTCAACAGCGGGGAGTATCTTGATCCTGTGACAAACACATGGCGGCCAATTGCACCAATGCACGACAAGCGTGCAAGTGCATCTGGGGCAGCTTCAAATGGAAAAATCTACGTCATTGGTGAGTTACATGAAGTACACGTATTTCTGCATACTCTTTACTAGGCCAACACTAAAATCTGATTTCTCTGACATAAAATGGCTTGCAGTATTGCTACTTGCCTCTTAGATTAAGGATACTTGATAGTTGTAAGTTAAATTCTCAAGCATATTGAAGGCAAAAGGAATACCTATTATGTACAAAAATGTAAAGGAATTTGATCGCAACTTGGCACATATTTTAAATTTATTAGGTTAAAACTCTTTTAAATTGTGCTTTTACTTCATAGGTGGCTGGGATGGCTCACTCCATCTAAACAGCGGTGAAGTTTATGAGCCTGAAATTGACCAATGGTCCATGATTGTACCTGCCAGCACTGCCAGATGGGATGCTGGGATAGCTGTGGAGAGTGATAAAATCTACATCGTGGGGGGATGTGACAGGAATGCCCTTTGTACCTTAGAAACTGAGTGCTATGATCCTGAGAAAAACAAGTGGAGTAAAGTTGCGTCGTTACCAGTAGCAACACATGGCCTGAAATGTTGTACCATCCAGCTTCCACATAAATTTGCTTAGCTATTTCAGCATGTACAATCCTTTTATTAGTAGGCTCGGGCAAGCACCATGTGAGGTACTGTAATGTATCATAGAAGACATTGCAATGAATCCATTGCAAGCTCTTTGCTGTAAACAGGCCTTTGCATAACCCATCATCTGACCAACTTGGATATTAATATTTTGGATGAAAAAACAATTTTTAATAGTAAATGGCTAATTTTGACAATTTTGATTCCGCAGATATCTACATGTAAAAGTAGTTTTAAAATTTTAGAAATTAAGAAGATATGCAACAAAAGAAATTGATGGTGGCAAACTTTGCCAACCAGAGTACAAATTCTTGACATTTTTTTTAAAAAAATTGTAGTGATCAAATAATTATAGTGATCTTATAAAGTTATGATCACCATCATGCTCTTTTGATTTCTAACTGAATTTTGTTCTATTATGTGAAAAGGCCTGTAAAAGCACAAAGAATTCCTTATTATGCTTCCCCAAGGAAGTACAGTAGAATATAAGAAAATATTTTATGATATGTTAGATATGACGAACACAAACAGTGGAATGAAGAGTGTGTAAGTTTTCCTGCAAAGCTGTCAGATAATACATTCCAGACTACGACATGTACATGTAGTTTAATGTCCATGCAGGACTTCGTTCTTTTTTTAATAATAAGTTACACTGCACTGACAGTGTTTTATGACTTCTATCAAATTTTTAACACCCTAAATCAGTGTGATTTTTCAAAAACCATAAGAGTATTTTCATTTACGGTAATTATTAAGACTAATATATAAGTTCTCCTGCGTGATAACCTTACTACCAAAACGTGGTTTAAGACTTAAAAGTAAGGATGGTCTAGACAGGAGAATCTTGAGATGGATGACAACCACCTCATTTGTCACAATGCTTTTTCAAGTGTTATGTAAATAGTTTCAAAGAGAAACAACTCAGATAGAAGATAGAATCAAGAGTAAAAGAGTTTAATATCACTCATATAGACCTTATATTTCTCAAGGTTATTATTAGGTCACACTCAGCTACGGAAATCCTAGGAGGGCCTAGAAATAGACACAACCCCTAACAGGTGCACCTAAGAAGTTCCAAGATCCAGTGTTGTTGGCATGACTTGAAATTATCTTTACCCCTTTTGTGAAACAACACAAATTATCTCCTGTCATATTTTCTTTTTTTTGACTCAGTGTCCTAAAAGGTACCTCGAAAGCTTCAGCATTGGACCTTTCCAGGCTGAACACCTTATGAGGTATCAAGACTGCTTTTCAAATCCCTAAAAGTTATGATGAGTGACCCCATCCATGTTATAATGGAGTTCCCACCCCCCTCCAGGTTAATTCCCCTACCCTTGATCCTCTCTTCGTAGTACTTAGTAAATAAGGCTAGAAACAAACTTCTGGGGTGATCCTTGTATGTGAATTTCACTTACTGGTAGTTTTCATTTTTCTTTATGGACAAAATGTATCAGAAACTCAATAAGGGGGAAAATGTCCCCCCCCCCCCCCGACTTGTTTTCTGTTATAACATGCATGTATAAATAGTCAACTCGTCTCCAGGGTCTTTTCAACTATTTTCAAAATGGCGGCTCTTCGGGAAGGGAAGACCCCGGGGACGAGATTGTGCGGGAGCTTCCCGCGCGGCGTTCGTAGAGGCTCGTCACGCAATATTTCCTCCTCGAACGGGGTTGAAGGAATGCGTGACGAGACCAAACAAAAAATAGATGTAAAGGAAGGAAAAAGCCATCGACCTATTTTATATAAACGACCACTTACTAATGTGTTGGCGATGTAAATATAAAAAGCGCTTTTTCTATTCCTTAGAAGATAAATACAATTAAATATAACGTTCTGAATAAGACTACTTGTCTATTCTAGTTGTATGGCAATTTGGCATGATGCCCAATCATTCCTGTTCATTCCAAGAGTCTTCTATGCTCTTCTTCCTTGTCAGACTTGAAGCAGTAATAAGCTACTTGAGAGACAGCGAAAAACACGATTAACACAAGAGTACCTGCAGCGAACGAACGGAACGCATTCACCGCACCCATTGCATCAATGAAAAAGCCGCACAGACCAGTTCCTATTCCACATCCCACTCCGAGAAACAAGCTGTTTACGCCTCCTGCAAACACGAACAAATGTTGCACGGTTATCGAGATAAGGGACATGAAAAGGAATTCCCAAATTGTACAAACAACAGCAAGCAAGTACCATTTTGCATCAGAGAATTACTCTAGCACAATTCGTATCACATCCTCGGCTACTTAAGGCAGTGCTGAAAACTAGCGGGAAAAAACACTGGGGGACGACCTCAATTTTTTTTGCGCCGCACGCCCCTCGGGGCTAGACTTTTTTCTTATTCCCCTTTTTCGCGCTGGAACAGGCCAAGAGGGGTCTGAAATCTACCGCGAAATATTCCAAAATAGTCGCTCTACAATATATTACCCTGCTAACAGGCTCCCGGCGAGGCGGAAAAAAAATTCGGCGATCGAAAGCGTGATTCCGTGAGCGAAGCGAGTGGGAGTCGGAGCATGAATCCGCTCTCGGCTCGTCCCGCTCACCCTAGACTGCACTCGGCTAGCGCTAACTCGCTCTGAAACCAACCAGGAGCCTGTTCGCAGGCTATCAATATATTTGGAGCTAAAGCATAACTCCCGATACTATTTGCGGTCTTATTTCAGCCAACCGACTGTATATTCATACTGTAAGTACTTCTTCTATTTACGCGCGGACTACAATGATGCCTCCTCGGGTTTTGGCCTCTGAGACAAAACCCTGCGGGGGCAATTATAGTATATAAGGAAACTGTTCTCAAGTTTAGGTTTGTAACACAAATGGAGTGAAATTAAGTTACTTAAAATCGCCTTAAATGACTAATGCGGTCTGGTTTTTTTTCTGCCAAAGTCGCCTTAAGTTACGCCGACGGTCCCAGAGAATACCTAAGTCTATTTTACGGTACTTATTGCATACCTTGTACTGTATCCATCAAATGGCGGGGTGTAACCTCGCCGAAATAGCTGATTAGTCCGGTAAAGCCAACCACATAGGCTATGTAACCAATTGTCTCAAAAATGAGCATAAACCAAGGATTCTTCATGAAGGACATTCCCGCAAACCAACTCAGAAACAGCAGCATGGAAAACACGGTGACACCATTGTAGCCCGACCTTTTGACACAAGTTCCTGTGAGACCCAAAAACACGAGACTGACAGCGGAAGCAGTCAGTCGAGAGAAGCCGAACACCAGGGTAGCTATGGAAACGTCCATAGTCTTGGTATACCAGAACCCAAATGTCAACACAACTCCGTCGAAGCAACCGATCAAAAATGTCATAGAGATGAAGACGAAGTTTTGATATCGAGAGAAGAATTTTACCAAAGTTAATGTTTCACCATCGTCGCTCTTTTGTTCCACATTCCTTGTGTCTTCTTTAGATTCATTTCCAAACTGTGTTACGGATACAAACGCAGATGAAGCCATCAAGGAAATAACACCAAAGACAATGGCAAAGTTGTCCTGGTACTCTCCACATAGGACATAGTGGAAGTGAGTGACCAGCACGGCGGTGGTTGGTGCGGCAATCATGTGACCGATTGGACCCCAAAGCCGGATCCTACCAAATTCTCGACGATTTTCTCCAAGGTATTCTACAATTTCGGAATTGGCCAAGTTGAATGCTGGAGACGACAGAAGCTCTCCAACAAACACAATGAAGATAAATATGATAAAGACACTTTTAATGTCCCCTGGATCCTTTTCTAGAACAAGGACCTTCGTGTTGTTGGGAGGTATCTCCTGCCTTGCCAGTTGTGTAGACCCAGATGAACGTGGATATTGAAGGAGGCGAATCATATCGTAACCACTATTCATTTGTTTTTCTTCAACCTGGTTGAGATGAGATTGAAATCCAAGGGTGCGGGTAAGACGAGTACTTTGGTCTTTTGAATGCATTTTACCAGCGATGCGAGGGGTGCTCCATTGATAGCCAAAATCATCCTGTCCGTCTTGGAAGATTGGTGTGCGACGACGTACAGTTACCTGCTCGGACGATCCTATTCTCAGTTCCTCCAAGCATTTGTCGTGTGTTCTACGCGGAAGCAAAGACACTAGCGGGGTTATAGCCGTGGACAAAACGCTCATCAACAACAATGCCCGCCGAATTTTCCACTTGCTTGCCATTTTCCCAAAAATGATCGCCCCCAAGGAATACGCCACGCCCCAAACCGCTCGCAAGATACCAATTTGAGTTGGAGACAAGCCAAGCTGCTGCCAGTAAACAGGAAGGAAAAACATTTTGAAGCTGAATGATGTTTCGAAGAAGAAGTAAAACAGACCCAGGGCGATGCCAGTTTTGTGCTTCGAACAGAATGTGGAAACATTGTTTGAATTTTTTTCTGAGGGCTCTTGTGAAAGAGTACCTGCCATCTGTGTCCAGCACTGCCGCAATCAGTTTCCCGTTACTCGATGTATTTCTGTGACAAAATAAACGTCTCGTCGTTTGATAGGGGATCAAGAATTATCGTTTGATTATTTGACGTCCTTTCTTGGCATTTGTTAATAAAGATATTCATTCTTTCCATTTAGAAACTATCAAAAATACGGCGTATTAGTAGACTACCTAGCCTATGGGCAACAATTCGCGGAAAAAGGCGAGAAGTCTTTTGTTTCATTTTCTTAGATGATTTTCAGTTGTGGCTTTACGATTATTTTAAGAATAAAGCCAGAAGCTGAGATTTCGAAAAGAATATAATTTTGTGAGTTTAAAATTTTCAAAACACACTTTATATGTTTTAACTAAGCCGTAAAATAAAAATTCTTCCTCTCTCAAAACGGCAAAACTTGCTAAACAAAAACAACAAAATCACCACTAATCGCGTGTTCTATACTAATGATATTTCTGTCAAAAGGTATGTGCTGTTCTCTACTATAGCTGTGTATGTCATGCCAGGCTTTGTTCTCTGTAGTCTGGCTCCGAAATAACTTCATCAAAAACTGAAATGTCATACTGTATTTTAGAACATTCACAGGATTGCGCTTGGCCCGGAAACTGACAGTTCTAGTGTAAATCAGTCTTTTAAGGCGATCCTAGCACATAAACGTCACGTTCTGTCAAGAAATTTGTTATGGAAAATATGCCCTATTGTTCACGAGTGTTTTCGCATCAAAGCATGAATTTCACAGAAATACTTCGAAGGTGTTCCGTAAATCTATTTTTCTAATATATAGTTGAAGAATGATTCGCTTCGATTCATTTTCAATGCTCTTAACATACTAAGGAATACTACTTACGCGTTAGAAAGGTTAATATTGCTTGGTGCAATTTCGGAGTCAAGCTGCTGTTCAACAAGACTAGATGACAAGCTTCAAGACTGAACCTGTAAAAAGGTCACACCCACAGGTAGATGAAACTGGTGAAACCTTTATACGTTCACCCCTAATTCAAACAAACCTCGCCAGGGTAAAAAAAACCAATTATTTCTCAGGGTGCTTGACGGATATCTAAAAAAATCCGGTTCCCTCTAGAGTTCAGAGCTTTGGCTCTAGCACTCCGTTAATAAACTAATTACAACACAAAAGAACTACTGTTTTTAGTACAAATAAATTAACATAATAAAGTTACAAAGTAACAGAATTAAAGTAACATTGACATATCCTCTTTATCAGCCATCAAACATTTTCGCTCGCACGCGATTGATCTAAATGCGACACGTGAATGACGCAGCTAAAATATTCGGGAATATTGGAATGTGTAGGAGAGTCTAGTGAAGTTATCACGTTATCAACGACAAACCTAATTCTTTATATTAAGTTGCAATTGTACTGTCAATCCATGCAGCTAATGGAGGCGAGAAGAAAAGAAACCCATTATTATTCCGGGACATTTTGTCACCCGAACTTAATAAACGCCTCAGACAATGCTGTTTCCCGAAATTTCCAAAATTTCGACATTTTTTCGATAGCAAAAACAGGCAATATCCAGAAGCTACCACTGTACTCAGAAACGAAAATAATAGTTCCGCAGGCAACTCTATTGCCAGGGTGGAATTTGAAACAGCTGGGGCCTAGTCCTATGACGTTCGAGCGTTCCAGAGTAATTGCAACCCTTTCTTAACTTCTCTTGTTGCAAAGACGGGTGGATGAAGTGCGCCTTTGCGCACTCGCCGATCCTTTAATTTGTTACAAGTACATTATGCTTTTCTCTCATAATAATGAAATCCAAAGAGGTCTCCGTCGACCCTTTGTCCTCGTTCTGTATAGTTGTGGGTCGGAGTATGAGTTTTCATTGAATTTAGACAGTCTCGTCTTCTTTCGTTACTGTACAAGCTTGACGAAAGGAGCGACTCTTGAGAGTTCCGCTTTAGGCTTGATTTTCATTGGTTTGAAAAACAATGGAAAATTCTATTGAGGACATGTCATACTCGTCCCTAGTGCTACTATAAAAGAAAATTAACGGAGGGTCTAGGGACGAGAATGAGCACCAGCTGGAAAGGCTTGTTCGAAACTGAATGGGTTTACGCTAACCAAGCATTAAAGTTTTCAGAAGCAAAATATTTTCTGCCAGCTAGGCATACTCAGTTTCATTAGCCTAACTTCCAGTCGAATAAAACAACGTAATATGACAAGAAATTTCCTCTTTACGGCCATAGTAGAACTTGGTTAGCCAAGTCTCTTTCTTGTCTGGCGTACTCGTTATTCGGCTTGGATGCAGCCTCGCATCACTAGCTGGGCAGATTAACATACGTTCTTATTTTTAATGTGCCTAAATTCGAAATGAATTATAAGCACTTTCAGACAGGTAAACAAGTAAATCTTCAGTAAAGTTAGTTGTGCGACGTTTCGTGAACTTGAAACATGACTTTTCCTGAGGCATGTTTCGCGAACTTTCAACACGATTGAAGAGAAAACTATGCCACAAAAGGGATGCGGCGTAAGGAAAATATTGAACATGAACAAAACACATCGCCAATGATTGCCAACGAACATAGATGTTTCAAAGTTGCTGTCAAAGTTTCAATCACAAAAAAACGTGACTAAAAACGAGACCATTCTAAGCAAACAACTTCTCTAGTAAATTCAAAGCTTTGCCTACATGCCGTCCACTTGTGTTCAGGCTCCTCTCGGCAATGAGACTCTCGTGACTTAAGTGAAAACGTTTTTTTTAATACAGGTGTATTCAAGTGGCTGTTCTTTCAAGAAAATGGCAAAAATTTAGGAGAAGAGAACTGGAATACAAAAAAAGTTGCTGTCAAAACATATATTGTAAAATCCTAGCCAGACTTTCTTCGGGTCAGGCGGAAGGATTCGGAAACGGCACATTGTTGACATTAAGTCACATCACGATGGTAAGAAATTCAGTTCGGTCTCGTAGCCTGCAGAGATCAAAAAGTTATACGTTCGTATCTAAGAAGATCGTCTATATAGACCTTATCACGGTTTTTGGAAGCCATCTTGAAGGGTACGCAACACGCATAAGAAATTACTGTGGTTTTTATGAGAATGCCACAGTGACAAATAATATTCTGAATATTGTATTGAACAGTTAAGAAAAGCCGGACTGCAATAACGAAATTTGAAGGATGTAGCCGTGCCATAAAAGCGCATTGCAGTCACCTACACGTTTGCGGAGCCCGCAAGAGAACTAGTGTGAAACTGGCACCGTGAAAGTGTATAAATTCAGTGTTATCAATGGGCCATCATGGTCCCAGTAGGTCCTGGCAAATTTGGTGGTAACAGTTGATATTATTAACATAATACTAGCCTTTAACTTGTTTTCGTACGGCTGATCACAATCTAGTTGAGTAGAATCGAAACAAATAAAGGAGTTTACCTGTAATTCTTTGTCTCCTGTAGACGGTTGTGACAGCGCTTCCTAAACGCCAAGTCTAAACGGATGTTAGCCTAATTCAGTAAATATGATAAAGAATGAACTATGTAGTTTCAAGACCGAAAGTGGAAAACTTTTGATATAAATATTTTAGTATATACCACACAAGCGAACAGTTTTTTTTTTCTGTGCAGTCTGATTGGCTAGCTCGGAGGTGAATAGCAAGTACTACCACCTCCGAGCCAACGAAAAAAACAAAATACCCTCCCGTATCGCTTCGGTTACCAAGGAGCAAATTTTAACTGTATTTAATGGTAAGTTGATTAACCTTTCCGAACTCAAAATTTACAAAAACGCGCGCGAAAGAGCATCGCCCAGCGAAAATTTTCCTTTTTTTATTGTGTCCGTATGCTATATATAGTATTAATAGAAATAAATTAAATTTGGGATCGGCTGATTATTTAGCTTGTGTCATATTCAGCTTGTGTGGTATATACTAAGTGAAAACCGTTTTTTTTAACAATTATTCACCTTAGTGTCGGTGAAAGTGGTGGATATTTACCACACCCCTATGTGAATATCAACCACTTTTCACCTCCACTTCGGCGTATAATTGTTTAAAAAAAAAACGTTTTTCACTTTTCGGAAAATGATATGTCTTGACCAATGGCAACGGTGTCAAAGCCTGACAGTTTCATGTCATACAAGCGTTTTTGTTTTCTCCAAAGTAGAGGGCATCAAAATTGAAAGGAATGTGATTTTTTTCCGCCTTCACTCTCTTTTCTTCCTTTTGAACTCTTCCAGGGCCGCGCAGTAATTTTTTGTGTGTATGTGTGTGTGTGTTGTGTGTGAGAATGGGGGAAGAGGGCTTATGACGCATGTCTAACTACGGAGACCCCCAAAAATCGCGAAATGGAAGCCGGAATCAAAAATGTAGAAAAAAACGACAAACGGGACGCTGCACGCTGATTACAAACTTCCAGCGCTTATAAACTAAGCTAAACTAAGTAAGTGACTCCGCTAGCTATTTCGAACTCTCAGGAGAAACGAAATTACAGTTAAATTTCACTGTTAAGAACTCCCAGCCAAGGGGGGGGGGAGCACTCCCATATTTAAGCTGTATGGGTATGAGTCGGTGTGGAGAGTATGGTTCTTAGACAGTTTAGTGTGGGATATCGTTTAGAACCAACCTCGTTCCCAGGGCTTTTCCCTTGAAGGTGGTTGGGGCGGGAAAAGGCCCTGGCATCGGCTGGTCACGTGTCCACCTTA